>ERZ791826.2099-NODE-2099-length-9515-cov-2.326427_pt1 | contig 9515 bp, 9 predicted proteins | sample MGYA00510297_ERZ791826 | MGnify/ENA primary metagenome ERZ791826 (study PRJEB30046, sample SAMN00792004) | human gut metagenome | study: EMG produced TPA metagenomics assembly of the A metagenome-wide association study of gut microbiota in type 2... | reverse complement strand
ACGCTAGGAAGCCGGTATGATTGTTACATATAAGGGGAAGAAAAATTTCTTTTAGATACTTGTTTTCCTAAAACTGATGTGATACCTGACTTTCGGAGTTGAAGTATAAAACATGGTGCTAAGCCAAGGATTAAAACCTGTGGCTTAGCATTTTTTTGATGTCTCCTTCGTTCAAAAAATACGATGTCAGTGGTAAGCTGCACAGCTCTGACAATTCCCTGATAAATGATGTACCATGCGATAGATTTATATATTTTCTGTCTGATATTTTGGCAACTCTGAAGTCACGTACGAATTCAAACAGCTCTTCGGAACTATAACCATTTTTTAATATCTTGAACTGCAGTAATCTTGTCAGTAATACGGCCAGATAGCAGATTAAAAAATGTCCAACAATGGTATCCTGTTTTTGCAAGTATACCGGTCTGGCATCCAGCTGTGACTTCATGATCCGGAAGGATTCTTCTATTCTCCAGAGATTGTGGTATGCATTGTAGACATCCTTATCTTTCATGGAAATCTCGGAAGTGACCAGCATGTTGTATCCGGCAAGCTCCAGGGATTTTTGAATGAGTTCCTCATTCATGGTGACTTTTACTTTACCATCTGTGTCGTTGCCCTTTTTATCTGCAGCAGTAAAAATGACATATTTTGCAGAATCACCATACTCGGATTTTTTAGCCTGCGAAGCTTTCAGAAGCCTTGCTTTTTCAACTTCTTTATTAATTTCGTAGATCTGTTTTTTGGCAAGTTTTGGATTGAAAGTAACAATCCTTTTTTCTGTGATCCGGAACTTTTTTAAAGAGCCTGTTTCAGACTCGGTAAATTTATATTCAAATTCATCTACACATTCCTTAATGCGATACAAAGTCTCCCCGGCAGCATTTTTTACATCCCTGTAATTATTAGGGAGCAGTACCCAGGTCTTTTCCGTTTCCGGAAGCATCTTTACGGACTTAGAGAAAATATATCCATCCCCATTTTTGAGCGCATGGAAGATATTTTCAGCACAATTCAACCCTTTGTCGGCGATCTGTATGGTTCTGCCGGACACAGAGTTTCTCTTTTTCAAATCATCAATGATATTTCTGATCACCGGCTTTTCACTCTGATTGCCCGGAAACAGCTTCATGCCGATGGGAATCTGATTTGCATCAAGCAGGAGTCCCAGACCAACAATCGGTTCTTTTCTGTTTTCCTTGGAAGGTCCTTTTTTCCGGAAATCATCTTCCCTGTCGATCTCAAAGTAAAAGTTAGTGCAGTCAAAGTAAGTATGAGAGGTATCAAACTGATACATCTGTTGGATCTGATGATTGTAGATTTCAATGATCTTTTCGTATTCGCAACCGATATACTCCAGCCCGTCATAGAGCTGGTTTAAAGAAAAATCGTAGGATTCAAAAAGCTTTGGAATCACTTCGTCATAAGTCTTTGATTTTGAACATGGCTGGACAAGTCTTGCGTAAACAAGGGCAGAGATCATGTCAAAAACATTAAAGCGGAAGTCAGTAGCGGTCTGCATGAGATCAATATACTTTTTGACAGAAAGCTTGTCGTTAATGTTTTTCATCGGGAAATAGCCAATGAGTTTTTCCGGCGAATCATCTGAAATCTGCTTCGCTTTTTTTGCGGCTTTTGCAGCATTTGCTTCCTGGTTCAGTCTGATAACTTCTTCTTTGTAGAAGGAGATAGGATCGTCAATGCCCTTTGCCTGAAGCTCATGAACATAACCAATAGGTTTATAAGCCTTGTGGGCAGTATGCCTGCGTTCAGGATCGTAAAAGCTTGAATAAATCTGAAGATAAGTACCTTTTTTGTTGTTAGTTTTTTTAAGAAAATATGCCATAAAAGTCACCCTCTTATAGTATAGCACCATAGCACCATAAAAGCAAGTATAAAAAAGAAAATTTGTCAAGTTTTTAAAACAAAGAAAAAAGCCAGCAAATATGCTGACTTGAGGATAAAATATATTTCATTAACTCTCAAAAAATAAAGTGCTAAATCCTAAAGACGGGCACTATAAAAATCATAAAATTTGACAAAAAAATAAGCCGTAAATGGCTTAAATAAAGGATTTGTATTAAAACACTAAAAAAAGAAGTGTAAAACTCCCGACAAAAAAGAAAAAAGTACTTGCATATTTGTGCTACATGTATATAATAAGACTTATAAAATCATATAATGATATATAATCAATTATCATTTTTAAGGAGGAATTATGAGAGACTTACATGCATCACAGATTAAGGCCGCAGTTGAGGCAGTGAAAGCCAGAAAGGAGGTCAATGAGGTTTATTTCGTCGCTTGTGGCGGATCCCAGGCAGTGCTTATGGCTGGACAGTATATGTTCGATAAGGAGAGTTCGATCCCTTCCCACGTATACACCGCGAACGAGTTCGTATATGATACGCCGAAGCGTCTCAATGAGAACTCCGTCGTGATTTCCTGCTCACATTCCGGAAACACACCGGAGACCGTAGAGGCAACGAAGCTTGCACGTTCCAAGGGCGCCCTTACGATCTGCTTATCCAACCTCGAGGGTTCTCCACTCTGGGAGGCAGCAGAGTATCCTGTTCACTATGACTGGGGTAAGGAAGTAAGCGATTCTGATAAGAATAAGGGTATCCTTTACGGCTTACTTTTCAGCCTTCTTTCCGTACTCGCTCCAGATGCGAAGTGGGATGTATGCCTGAAGGAGCTCGAGAAGCTGACCGATCTTTCTGCACAGGCGAAGGCACAGTACGATGCACAGGCGAAGGCATGGGCGAAGCGCAACAAGCGTGAGAAGACCATCTACACCATCGGCAGCGGCATCAACTATGGTGAGGTTTACTCCACCGCGATGTGCTGGTTCATGGAGATGCAGTGGATCAACTCCGGATGCATCCACTCCGGTGAGTACTTCCATGGCCCGTTCGAGGTAACCGATTATGATGTTCCATTCATGCTTGTAAAGTCCATCGGTCACACCAGACACCTCGATGAGCGTGTAGAGAACTTCGCAAAGAAGTTTACAGAGGATCTGCTCGTACTCGATCAGAAGGATCTCGATCTTTCTACGGTAGCTGATGAGGCGAAGCCATATGTTGCAGCCATCCTTACCGGCGTGGTGATCCGTCACTTCGTAGAGGCGATCGCCTTCGAGCGTGGTCACTCACTCGATGTTCGTCGTTATATGTGGCAGATGCAGTACTAAGATACAGTACGAAGAGGAAAATATATGTCGCTTAAACTGGTTATTTTTGATGTAGATGGACTGCTGCTCGATACAGAGAGGGTATGGCAGGATGTATGGTATGATACGGCAAGAGACTTCGGGATCGACGACTGGAAGAGAGAGGACTTTCTGAATGTGGTTGGTCGCAGTGGACAGCCGGTGTATGATTACATGGAAGAGTTGTTCCGTGGACGCTGCTCCACAGAGGAATTCATGAAAGTCGCCCGTCAGCATGGAGTAGAGCGTCTGGAGCGTGAGCTCACCGCAAAACCGGGTGCCGTGGAACTCCTGAACTGCATCAAAAAGGCCGGACTTCCGTGTGCGGTAGCGACCGCCACCAGTCGATCACTGACGGAGGAGCGCCTGACTCGCTTACAGCTCATACAGTACTTTGACTATATCTGCTGTGGTGATGAGGTCGTCGAGCGGAAGCCTTCGCCGGAAGCGTACCTGAAGGTGCTTGCGAAGATGAATACAGCACCGGAGGATGCACTGGTTTTCGAAGACTCGAAGGTGGGCGTCCAGGCAGCCTGGAATGCCAGGATCCCGGTCATCATGGTGCCGGATCTGATGCCGCCGACGGAAGTCCAGAAGCGACAGGCCATAAAGATTATCGCCTCTTTATCAGAGGCTGTTCCAATCATAGAAGAATTAAGTAAGGATGGTACGAAACATGAAAGATGCATTTGATGTGCTGATGATTACACATGCAGGATTGTGCAAGGGATATGCAGATGCATTGAAGCTGATCCTGGATATCGACGAGGATGATTTCGGGACGCTGTCGTTCGAAAACGGAGAGTCACTGGATGACTTTTCAGAAGCAATCCGTGCGACGATCGAGGAGAGATATAAGGATCGGAATCTGGTCGTCCTTCTGGACCTTCCGGGAGGATCGCCGGCGAATACCGCCTTACCATTCATGAGCTCGTCGAGAAAACTGATCGCGGGTGTAAATCTCCCGCTGGTACTGGAAATCATGGCAATGAAGAAGAGCGGTACGACATGGGAGGAGCTGGACCTCGATGATACCTGTAAGAGTGCAGCCCAGAGCATCGTACTGTACAACAACTTTTTAAATGGAGGAAATGTATGATTAAGTTAGTTCGTGTAGATCATCGTCTTTTACATGGCCAGGTGATTTTTTCCTGGACCAAGCAGGTAGGCACCAACTATATCATCGTCGCCGATGATAAGGTTCCGAATGATCGATCAGCATGATGGCGCTCAGCATCGCGAAGCCGGTGGACTGTGAGCTTAGTATCATTCCGTTTTCACAGCTTCGGAAGCTGGTGGATGAGAATGCCAGCAAGAATATCATGATCATCGTAAAGGGACCGGCAGAAGCACTTCAGCTTGCGAAGGAGCTTCCAGAGGTGACCGAAATCAATTATGGCGGTGTGGCGAAGAAGGCCGGTTCGAAGGAGTACGGTAAGGCCGTGTACTTAAATGAAGCAGAGCTGAAGGCCACCCAGGAACTGATTTCGATGGGAAAGAAGATCTATATTCAGATGGTGCCATCCTCCCCGATCGAGCATGCATCATTTGAGAATTAAAAAAGGAGATGTCGTATGCTGATTAAAGCGATCTTACTCGGTTTAGTTGGTATCGTCGGTGTCATCGACTCCAGATTGATCGGACGTCAGAACATCGGCAGACCACTGATCCTGAGTACACTGGCAGGCCTCGTATTAGGCGATGTCAGACAGGGTGTAATTTTAGGTGCATCCCTGGAACTTATTTCCATGGGATTTGTAGCGATCGGAGCAGCCGGACCACCAAACATGCAGTTCGGAAGTATCATCGCCACTGCGTTTGCGATTCTTTCCGGTGCCTCCACGGAAGCGGCACTGACCATCGCCGTTCCGGTCGCCGTCATTGGCGAGTTCCTGAGTGTCATCATGCGTATGGTGATCGCGCAGTTCTCTCATGTAGCGGATAAGGCCATCGAGAACGGACAGTTCAAGAAGGCGATTCATATCCACCTCTGGTGGTCCTTCGGCTTCAACGCGCTGGTTTACTTCATCCCGATCTTCCTGACCGTTTACTTCGGTACGGATCTAGTTACGAACCTGGTAGCTGCGATTCCGCAGGTCATCACGAACGGCCTCACAGTCGCTGGTAACCTCTTATCGGCCCTCGGATTTGCGATGCTGCTGAGTTCAATGCTGTCGAAGAAGATGTTCCCGTACTTCCTTCTCGGCTTCCTGATCGTCGCATATTCCGGTCTCAGCCTGATCGGTGTGACCATGTTCGCCGCGATCCTGGCATTCATCCTGGATAAGGATCTGTATGGAAAGGGGGCAAATGCATAATGGAAAATCAGAAAGCATTAAAGAAGGTAAGCGATAAAGACTTACGTAAGGTCTTCCTGCATTCCCTCGCGATTATGTGCTCATGGAACTATGAGCGTCAGATGCACATGGGCTTCATGTATGGCATGGCACCGGTGCTTGACAAGCTGTATGCAGATGATGAGGAGAGAAAAAAGGAAGCGTATCAGCGGCATATGGAGTTCTTTAACTGCACACCGCAGCTGACACCGTTTATCATGGGCCTCGCCGCTTCCATGGAGGAGCAGAACGCAAATTCAGAAGAGGGTGAGTTCCAGACCGAGTCGATCTCCATGATCAAGACCAGTCTGATGGGGCCGTTCGCCGGCATCGGTGACAGCTTCTTCCAGGGAACCATCCGAATCATCACCTTCGGTATCGGCCTTTCGTTCGCACAGCAGGGCAGCATCCTGGGACCGATTCTCGCAGTACTGCTGTTCGCGATTCCGTCATTGCTGTTTGCCTACAATGCAACCTTCTTCGGCTACAGGTCAGGTAATAAATACCTCGCAAAGCTGTACCAGGAAGGACTTATGGATCGCGTAATGCACTTCGCATCCATCGTCGGTCTCGCCGTCGTCGGCGGTATGGTAGCCAGCATGGTGTCCGTCACCACGCCGCTTACCTTCTCCACCGGTGGTACGAATCTGGTCATCCAGGATATGCTGGATTCCATCATCCCGAAGATGCTTCCGTTCGTATTTACGCTGGGCATCTACAATCTCGTTCAGAAGAAGGTCAATACCAACGTCCTGCTGATCGGCATCGTCCTCTTCGGCATGGTCATGGGTGCACTGGGCATTCTCTAAACAGAGCGATACACTTCTTTAAAATACCACAGGGCACTGTGGCATACCCCTGAAAAAATATCCAGACTTCCTGCATGCATAGTGAATTCGAGATCCGGAAAGTACTATACCGTGCGGGAAGTTTTGTTTATAATGAGAACTTATTTACATGATGACTTAGATGACATGGTGACGTATGCAGGAATCCCGCTTATTTGCAGAGGGGACTTACGTATGAGCTCACGCAGTGAAAAGAAAGGATAGATAAAGATGAAAGAATTTACATATGTGATCAAGGAAGAACTCGGACTGCATGCGAGACCAGCCGGACTGCTGGTGAAGGAAGCGAAGAAGTTCCAGAGCGCTACGACGCTCGCGGCGAAGGGAAAGACCGCAGCTGCCGGCAAGCTGATCGCCATCATGAGCATGGGCGTCAAGCAGGGCGATGAGGTGACCGTGCAGGTCGAGGGTCCGGATGAGGATGCTGCGTTCGAGGCACTCGAGAAGTTCTTCCAGGAAAATCTGTAATTCATCGATCGATATAGAATCTGAGGGGACAGGAAATGGAAAAATACATCGGAAAGTCCGTTTATAAGGGAACGGCGATCGGTCCGATCAATGTTCTGAAGAAGAGTGATGGCATCGTAAAGCGTCAGCATGTCGAGGATGTAGCGGCAGAGCTCCAGCGTCTCGAGGATGCGAAGAAACAGGCGCAGGCCCAGCTCGGCGCGCTTTATGAGAAGGCGCTTCAGGAGGTTGGCGAGGTGAACGCGCAGATCTTCGAGGTGCATCAGATGATGCTCGAGGATGAGGACTACCAGGATGCGATCCACTCGATGATCGAGACGGAGGAGCTCAATGCTGAGTACGCGGTGGCGGTCACCGGAGATAACTTCGCCGAGATCTTCGCGAATATGGATGATGAGTACATGCAGGCACGTTCCGCGGATGTGAAGGATATCTCGAATCGTCTGATCCGGAATCTGAGTGGTGAGGAGGAGCTCGACTGGGCGCATATGGAACCGTCCATCATCGTGGCGGATGACCTGACACCGAGTGAAACGGTGCAGATGGATAAGCGTAAGATCCTTGCGTTCGTCACCGTCCATGGCTCGACGAACTCCCATACCGCGATCCTCGCGCGTATGATGAACATCCCGGCGCTGATCGGTGTGCCGGTGGAGCTCGACAGTCTCCATTCCGGTACGATGGGCATCGTCGATGGCAAGGATGCCGTGTTCTGCGTGGATCCGGATGAGGCAACCATCGCTGCTGCACACGAGATGCAGGCGAGGGCGGCAGAGCAGAAGCGGCTGCTTGCAAACTACAAGGGACGTCCTTCGGTGACGAAGAGTGGCCGGAAGGTAAACGTATATGCAAACATCGGCAGTGTTTCAGATGTCGCATATGTACAGGAAAATGACGCGGAGGGCATCGGCCTGTTCCGCAGTGAGTTCCTGTATCTCGGAAAGACCGCGCTGCCGGATGAGACTGAGCAGTTTAACACGTACCGTCAGGTGCTACAGACGATGGGCGGAAAGAAGGTGATCATCCGAACGCTCGACATCGGTGCGGATAAGAACGTCGATTACCTCGGACTCGGAAAGGAAGATAACCCGGCGATGGGGTATCGCGCGATCCGTATCTGTCTGAAACAGCCGGATGTGTTTAAGACACAGCTCCGCGCACTGCTTCGTGCGGCGAAGCACGGAAACCTCGCCATCATGTATCCGATGATCATCTCCGTAGATGAGGTGCTTCGGATCCGTGAGATCGTCGCAGAGGTGGCGGCAGAACTCAAGCGGGAGCAAATCCCGTATGCGATTCCGGAGCAGGGCATCATGATCGAGACGCCGGCAGCAGTGATGATCTGTGAGGAGCTGGCAGAGCTCGTCGATTTCTTCAGCATCGGCACCAACGACCTCACGCAGTATACACTTGCGATCGATCGCCAGAATGAGAAGCTGGACGAGTTCTATAATCCACATCATGAGGCGGTTCTTCGGATGATTCAGATGACCATCGATGGCGCGCATAAGGCGGGCAAGTGGGCCGGCATCTGCGGTGAGCTCGGTGCTGACACGACCCTGACGGAGCGTTTCGTCGAGATGGGCATCGATGAGCTGAGTGTCGCACCATCTATGGTGCTCAGCGTGCGCAGTAAGATTTGTGAGATGGCGTAACGCCGTTCATAGCACGAAAAACAGAAGATAAATAAACGATAAATAAACGAAGCGAAGGGGCAACCACACGAGATGTGTCGGTGCCCCTTCTGAACTTTATGGAGATAAATCTGTGATTGTGTTTGTGCTGGTTCTGGCTGAAGCGTCCTTCTGTTGTGGATCGAAGCTCAGTTCGACTTGATCTTCTCGTCCATGACCGTGGAGTCGTTTGTGGAAACGACATAGGTGACGCGATCACAGCGGACCGTCGTCAGCGAGTAGTGGATCGGCTTACCATCCTGATCATAGCTGATTTTATGAATCGAAAACAGCGGGTCGCCGACGTTGCACTTCAGAGTATCTGCGCTGTGGCTCTGCGCAGCCTTTCCGTCGATTTCGAGGACGGAATGATTCGGCCGGATATGATAGCACTCATCCATCACCTGGTAGAACGAGCGATCTTTCGAAAGTGTCGTGATGAAGTCCGGGAAGCGGGCATCCTCGATGTAGATCTTATCGATCGCGATCGGTTCGTTATCCTGCCAGACCAGACGCTCGATGTAGACGACCTTCGTCCCCATCGGAATCATCAGCTTCTCTGCGATATCCTCATCCGCGTTCAGGAACGATGCCTGGATGATATCGTGTCTGGACGCGTGTCCAAGGCTTGACAGACTTTCCTTGAAGCCGCTGGTCTTATTCAGATACAGCTTGTCCTTCTTGAAATTGATGAAGGTGCCCTTTCCCTGGACCTTATTGACATATCCCTCATCGGATAAATTCTGTATCGCCTTTCGAATCGTGATTTTACTCACATTATACTGGTCACTTAGCTCGTTCTCCGTCGGAAGCTTATCTCCCGGCATGTACTGCTTCGACAGGATACGGTTTTTAATATCTGCCTCCACCTGCAGATACAGCGGCTTGCTGCTATCCATGATCATCATTGTTTCCATCTCCCCTTCGCATCAGCGATGATATAATTAAATGCCATATCATCATATTGTACCAAGTC
>ERZ791826.2094-NODE-2094-length-9543-cov-6.369098_pt1 | contig 9543 bp, 9 predicted proteins | sample MGYA00510297_ERZ791826 | MGnify/ENA primary metagenome ERZ791826 (study PRJEB30046, sample SAMN00792004) | human gut metagenome | study: EMG produced TPA metagenomics assembly of the A metagenome-wide association study of gut microbiota in type 2... | reverse complement strand
TGCCGAAGATAGTTCGCTGGAAACGGCGCGTGAAAATAGGTAGTCGCCGACTTAACTAAAAGCTCTGAGGTGAAAGTCTCAGGGCTTTTTTATTGCATAAAAATATGGCATGATTTTTGGTTGTAATGCCAATAGGTCAGGACTTGACAGAAACACTACTATGTAATACAATGTAGATAAGCTACTACGCATTACATACTAGCAGAGAGGAGGACTTATGGAAAACAACGCACAGCTTTTAAAAGGTGTTCTGGAATACTGTGTACTGAAATTGATTGCGCAAGAGCCGACATATGGCTATGAGATCGTGATGCATCTGAAACAGGTCGGGTTTTCTGACTTGAGCGAAAGCACACTCTATCCGCTGCTATTGCGCTTGGAGCAGCAGGGAAAGGTTACGGTAGAGCGCAGACCTTCTCCCAAGGGACCGAGCCGAAAATATTACATTGTAACGGAAGAAGGACGGCTGGCACTTCTTGAGTTCCGGCAGGATTGGAGCCAACTTTGCCAGCTGGTGGAAAAAATTTTTAAGGAGGAGCCAGATGAATAAGTATTTTGCATTGCGAAAAACAAACCGGATGCGTACTAAGCTGCTGACCGAAGAAAGTCAGGCACAGCTTAAAGAAGTAATTCGCTATCTTCGCCGGGTCAGCTGGGACTTCTGTGGTATCGAACTTGTGCGCAGCGATTTGCTTGATATTGCAATCCAAGCCAACAAGGAAAATCAGGAACTGTTTCATTCGATTTCGGACGCAAAGACCTTTGTGGACGAGGTCAAGCCCAGCTTGAAAACACTGAGAGCCGGGGATTACTTCTGGTATGTTGCACCGCTGTATTTCTTTTTTGGGTGGGGCGTGGAAGGCTTGCTGCTCTATCCGGTAATTGGAAATTGGGTTTTTGAGCTTTCGGTAGGCTATCTGATGCAGTTAGCTGTTGCATTGACCGCGTTTTGCATACTGTTCCGCCGGATGATGGAGCAGGTAGGTTTTCCTCCGCGGGAACACTGGCTCAAATATATCGCTTGGATGGCGCTATATATCGTAGTGCTGTATGGGACAGGCTGGTTCTTTAACCAAATCGCGGGCAATCTCGTGTTGTTGCGGCTTCCGATTCTTAGCTATTCAATCTTTTGTCTGCTTCTGGGTGCGGGACTGTATGCAATCCATTTCTGGCAATATGGAAAAGACCCACGACTGAGTGCTCGCATATAAAGAAAAAGCGGGGCTGCATACCTTAATAGGTAGTCGCCGACTTAACTAAAAGCTCTGAGATGAAAGCCTCAGGGCTTTTTTGTTGCGCTAAAGGGTTGCAGAACGGGGAAAAAGCTGGTATCCTCAAAGCAGGAAAGGGTGAGAGTATGCGTTCGGACAGAACCCGCAAGGATACAGCAAAGTATTATGCAGTGGTACTGGCATTTTTACTGTTTTGCAGCATCATATTTTATGTGCAGGCACATTACCAGCACGCCTCGGCGTCCCGGCCGGAGGACGACTATCAGAACAGGATACCGCAGTTTCATAGCAGCGCAGATCGGGATGATGACGGTGTAGATGACCAGCTGGACATTCTGAATGGTGCACTGGCCTATGTGAGCACACATCCAAAATACAAAAGCCGCTATTATGCGACCGGTTATCCTGACGATGGTTATGGCGTTTGCACGGATGTGGTTGCTTATGCGTTGAAAGATGCCGGATATGATCTGCAGGAGCTTGTGAACGCAGATATCCGGGAGCAGCCACAAGATTATATGGTAGCAGAGCCGGATGTAAATATAGATTTCCGACGGGTACGAAACCTGAAGGTATTTTTTGCACATACCGCGGTTGCTCTGACCACAGATGTCTCGGAAATTGAAGAATGGCAGGGCGGTGACATTGTGATCTTTGAAAGACATATCGGCATCGTGTCCGACCGGCGAAATAAAAACGGAGTGCCCTATATCATTCACCACAATGACCCATGGCAGACTGCCTACGAGCAGGACATTCTGGAAAAACGAACAGACATCGTCGGACATTACCGAATATCTGAATAAAAGTAGAAAAAGCGGCCCCGCCGCGTTGAGCATTCAACGTGACGGGGCCGCATATTTATTGGGTGGAGTTCCCCTTACGATACGAGCTTCTGCTTAGCCCTTGCCTGCGCAGCCGAACAGCTCGATCTTCTCCTTGCACTTGGCCTCGATGGCCTTTGCGCCGGGAGCCAGCAGCTTGCGGGGGTCGAAGCCCTTACCCTGCTGATCCTTGCCCTCTTCGATGTACTTGCGGGTGGCCTCAGCAAACACCAGCTGGCACTCGGTGTTGATGTTGATCTTGGAAACGCCCAGGCTGATTGCCTTTGCAATCATCTCGTCGGGGATGCCGGTGCCGCCGTGCAGAACCAGAGGAATGTTATTGGTGGCCTTGTGGATGCGGTCCAGAGCCTCGAAGTCCAGACCCTTCCAGTTTGCCGGGTAGACACCATGGATGTTGCCGATGCCGGCAGCCAGGAAGTCAATGCCCAGAGCGGTGATCTTTGCGCACTCTTCGGGGTCTGCAATCTCGCCGGCACCCACAACGCCGTCCTCGACACCGCCGATGGAACCGACCTCTGCTTCGATGCTCAGGCCCTTAGCGTGTGCCAGAGCCACCAGCTCCTTGGTCTTTTCCACATTCTCCTCGATGGAGTAGTGGCTGCCATCGAACATAATGGAAGAGAAGCCGGCCTCGATGCAGGCCTTGCAGCCCTCATAGGTGCCGTGATCCAGATGCAGGGCAACGGGAACGGTGATGCCCATGGAATCGACCATAGCGCTGACCATGGCAGCGACGGTCTTGAAACCGGTCATGTACTTGCCGGCACCCTCGGAAACACCCAGAATCACAGGGCTCTTCATTTCCTCGCAGGCGGTCAGAACGGACTTGGTCCACTCCAGATTGTTGATGTTGAACTGAGGCACACCGTAGTGGCCATCACGTGCTTTGATCAGCATTTCGGTTGCATTTACCAACATTATTCATTACCTCCACAAAATCATTGGGGTCTTGCTCGTTTCATATCCGCTTTGTGCACGGTTTAACGAACCTACAGAATTAGTATACCCCAAACAGCGGCCAAAATCAATCCAAACCGGTGTTTTTCCTGTAACAATGCGGGGATTCTGCTTCTGGCAGGGTGCAGGGGGGTACTGCCAGAAGCGCGTATACTCGATAGAATGCAACAAATTTCCATATAATACGCAACAAGCGGCCGAAAGACAGGAAGCTTGATGAAGGACGGATTTTCAACACAGATCCACATTCGTCAAAATGATATTGGGCAATTTGGCAAAAGCGGACAGGATGCAGTTCAAAAAATTGTCATATTTCCGACTTGTATTCTACAAATTGTACGCAGGAAATCAAAAAAGGTCGAACCAAAAAGTGGAAAACCTTGTGGAAAGTGTGGAATTCCACAGGCAAAACAGGCTTTAAAGCTGGACTTTTGAACTTTCTCCACAGGGTTTTCAACATGTGGAAAAATAATCGCTCTTCTACGGATTGTATACCGCGTTTTTGTGGAAAACTTTTTTCTCCGGCAAAACAGAGGGATATCTACCCAGCAGCCGGGTAAAGCTGATGCAGGGCGGCAGAACATTTCTGCAAAAAAGCGGAAACGGTCTCCGGCACCACGAACAGAAAAACTTTTGCAGGACGCGGATAAAAAACGGTAATTTGCTGGCAAACAAGGTCGGCTTATGCTATACTTCAAAATGAGTTATCAGCTTCAGATCATACCGGTGCGCGGCCCAGAGTGCGGCGCGCCTTTTGGAGGGTGTGCACAGCACCTTCCGGTGATACAACGGAAGGAGAAAATCATCATGGAAGAAAAGAACCAGCCGCGCCGTCCGCGCCGCAGCCCGGAAGAGCCGCTGCAGAAGAACGAGAGCCTTGTTTATGGCAAAAATCCGGTGACCGAACTGCTGAAAAGCGGTTCCGGCGTGGACACCGTGCTCATTGCTGAGGGCATGGCTCCGGCCGTGGCGGCTTACTATACCGCATTGGCAAAGGAAGCGGGTGCCACGGTGAAGCGGGTGCACCCCAACAAGCTGCGCCTGATGACCGGCACCGAGAGCCATCAGGGTGTGGCGGCATTTGCCAGCGAGATCGAATACGTGACGGTAGACGACCTGATGGCAGCAGCCAAGGACAAGGGCGAGGCACCTTTTCTGGTGCTGAGCGATGGCATTGAAGACCCGCACAATCTGGGCGCTGTGATGCGCAGTGCTCTGCTGTGCGGTGCGCATGGCATCGTGATCCCAAAGCGCGGCGGCGCATCGGTCACGCCTACCGTCATCAAGTCCAGCGCAGGTGCCGCAGAACGCCTGCCGGTGGCTCGTGTGGCCAACATCGGCGAGACCATCCGCCGCCTGAAGGAGCAGGGTGTGTTCGTCTACTGCGCCGATATGGACGGCGTGTCTCTGCGCAGGAACAACCTGACCGGCCCCATTGCACTGGTGCTGGGCAGCGAGGGCAGCGGTGTTTCGCAGCTGGTGAAAAAGCTGTGCGACGGTGTGGTGCGGCTGGATATGGCAGCACCGGGCACCGGTGTGGACAGCTACAACGTGTCGGTGGCTGCGGGCATTATTCTGTACGAGATCCAGTCCCAGCGCGCAGCACAGCAGGCATGATCCGGCATTCGGGCCGGAACCTCAATTTGAATTACAGGAGGGACAAGAATGCCGAAAGATAAAAATAATGGCCGGGAAATGACCCCGGATGAAAAGTTCCGCTCCTTTTTCAGCACCACGGCGGTGGATATCCCGGAGGAGATGACCCGGAGGGACGAAAACCAGCCGGAGGAAAAGCCGCAGAAACGGTTTGGCCTGTTTGGCCGTGGTAAGGAAAAGCAGGAGACTGACGAAGCTGCAGCAGAGCAGCCGCAGGAAATGCCCACCGGTGAGGTGCGGCTGGGTGAGGATGCGCAGCCGGAACCGGAAGCGGATCTGGAACTGATGCTGAAGCCGGAGGCAGACCCGGAACAGGAACTGGCCCCGTGGCCTTTCCTGGAGAAGGAAGCAGAGGATGCACAGCCGGAAGCACCCGCCCAAAAGCCGGGGAAAAAATCTGCACCGCAAACGGCAGAACCCCCGGCGGCAGTGAAGCCGGAAACACCCCGGCAGAGCGCTGTCCCGACGGCAAGACCCGCAGAGCAGCACAGCACGGCAAAGCCTCCCCGGCACCCCAAGAATACGCCGGAGGTGCTGCTGCCGCAGGAAGAGCAGGAGCAGCAGGAGATGGCACAGCTTAAGGCGATGATCAACGGCCTGAGCGACCAGAAGCCGGAAAAGCCTGCACCGAGAGCCGAAGCAGCCCCGGCAGCAGAAACTGAACCGGCTGAAAGCAAAAAGAAACCGTCCGGTGCACCGCTGCCTGCGGCTGTGTTTGCAGCGGTAAAGGAGACGGCACCGGAGCTGCAGCCGGAACCTGTGCTGCAGCCGGAAAAGCAGCCGGTGGTCGATTTCTTTGGCAAGGCGCAGAGCGAGGACGCACCGCAGGCACCGTTGGCCCCGGCAGAGGAGCCTGCTGCAAAAGAGGACACCATGAGCCTGCCGCTGCTGCCGCTGGACGGTGAAGAGCCGCAGCAGGCACCGGAGAAGGCATCCGCTGCGCCACAGCCGGAACTGAAAGCTGAGGCGGAGGACGCGGTGTCTCCGGAGGAACATGCAGAAACGGAGCTGACCGAGCCGGAGGCTACGGCGGATAAGCTGCACCGTATGAGTGCAGAGCTGACGCTGCGCTGCGTGCTGGGCGGCATTCTGGCTGTGGTGCTGCTGCATTTTGGTTTGGTGTCGGATGGGCTGCTGCCCGCCATGGCGGCGCTGGACCCGGATGCTGCCCCGGCGGCATTCTATGGTGCAAACCTGCTGCTGCTGGCAGCAAGCCTGTGCGTGGGCTTCCCGGTGCTGCGCGACGGCCTGAACGGCCTGCGCGGACGGTCTTCTTCCGAGACGATGCCGGCGCTGGCCGCAGTGGCAGCGCTGGTGCAGGCGGTCACAGCCATGCTGAACGCAAATGTTTACCGCGGCACCACCGGCATCTCGCTGCTCAGCGGCATGGCCGCGCTGGGGCTGTTCCTTGCGCTGCTGGGCAGCCGGGTGATGCTGGCTGCTGTCAAGGGCGGCTATGAGCTGGTGACCAATGGTGTGGAGTTCGAGGGTGCCTACCGCGCCAAGGATAAAGACCTGCTGCGTGCCCTTGCACGGGATCTGGAACAGAAGGACCCCTGGGTGCTGCTGAGCCGCCCGATGAAGGAAGCTGACGGCTTTGTGGAGCAGAGCTTGAGCGAACGCGCAAGCGAGCGCCGTGCACGCAAAGTTTCGTACATCCTGCTGGGCGTTGCCCTGCTCAGCGGCGTGCTGTTCCTGCTGGCAGGTGCCGGCTGGAACAAAGCTGCGGCTGCCATGGCCGCTGTGCTGTGCATGGGCGCACCGCTTTCTTCTACCCTGATCGCGGGTGTTGCCTCGCTACGGCTGCAGCGTGCGGCTGCGGCTGTGGGCGCAGTCGTGCCCGGTTGGCAGGCCATTGAGCAGCTGGGCGGCATTGATACGCTGCAGATCGATGCAGACGACCTGTTCACCGCCGACAGCGCACAGCTGGAGGATATCCGCATCTTCAAGGGCGGCCGCATCGACCGCGCCATCCTGTACGCGGCCAGCGTGTTGAACGAGAGCCACGGCACCCTGAAGGGGCTGTTCCGCCAGATCGTTGAGGAACGCACAGACATCCTGTTCCCGGTCAAGGATCTGGAGCAGCACCATGGGCTGGGCTTTTCCGCCTGGTGCGATAACAACCGCATCCTCATGGGTACCCGCCGCTATCTGGAGCAGGAGGGCGTGCCGCTGCCGGACGAGGAATACGAGATGCAGCACTCGAAGAACGGTGAGCTGCAAATTTTGTATCTGGCTGTGTCCGGCAATCTGCACGCTATGTTCGTGCTGAAATATGTGGGCGGGCGCAATGTGGCCCGCAGCCTTGCCGTGCTGCAAAAGGAGAACATCCGCCTGCTGGTCACATGCCAGGACCCCAGTCTGACTGCACACCACATTACCGAAGCATACCGCCTGCCGGAAGGCATGATCACCGTGCTGGATCAGGAGCAGTGCAACGCCATCAAGGCCGCACCGGAAGACCCGGAGGACACCTGCTGCATGATCCATCTCAAGGCGTTTGCCAGCCTGACCGGCGGCCTGCAGGCTGCGGATCAGGCCCAGAACGCCGAGAGCAGCGCCACCACGGTACAGATGGTCTCGGTGCTGTTCTCCATTATCATTGCAGCGCTGCTCACCAGTGCAGGCAGCATCTGGGAGCTTTCGGTGGCAACGGTGCTGATGTATCAGGCAGCGTGGAGCGCCCTGAGCATTGCTGTGTGTGCACTGAAGCAGCATAACTGAGAAATATTCTCATAATAAATAGGAACTATTCTTGATTTCCATCAAAAAATATGGTATACTCTGTTCAGAACCTGAGCCGCAGGCGAAAAAATTACCGCCGGGCTGAATGATAGAGCCGGGATCGGTCGATCCTGACAGAAGATCCGTTTTTGAAAGGAGAGCATCATGGAACTGAAGGGTACCAAAACCGAGAAAAATCTGATGGAAGCGTTTGCAGGCGAGAGCCAGGCACGCAACAAGTACACCTTCTTTGCCAGCATGGCAAAAAAAGAAGGCTACGAGCAGCTGGCCGCGATCTTTGAGGAGACCGCCGGCAATGAGAAGGAGCACGCAAAGATCTGGTTCAAGCTGCTGTGCGGCGGCGCGATCCCCGATACCCTGACTTGTCTGGACATGGCAGCAGGCGGTGAGCACGACGAGTGGACCGAGATGTACCCCCGCATGGCCAAGGAGGCCAAAGAAGAGGGCTTCCCTCAGATCGCAGCACTGTTCACCATGGTGGCACAGATCGAGAAGGAGCACGAGGAGCGCTACCGTGCGCTGGCCGAAAACCTGAAAAACAACAAGGTCTTTGCCCGCGAGGAGCAGCAGGTATGGCAGTGCCGGAACTGCGGCTACACCTATATCGGCAAGTCCGCACCGCTCAAGTGCCCGGTGTGCGCACATCCGCAGAGCTACTTTGAGCTGAAAAAGATCAACTACTAAGCTGAAAATTCAAAAGCAGAACAGCGCCGCCGCATCCGGTTTGCCGGGTGCGGCGGCGTTTTGTACAAAATTGAAAAGCTGATTTTATTATTCTCCACAAAATAAGGCTCAGCTGCCCGGCAGAATGGGCAAAAAACTTGACCCGGTTTTGCACTGCGTGTAAAATAATACGGAGACAGGAATATTTAAAGGATCTTGCAGCAAAGCAGGCGGGGAGGGCAAAGCCCATGAAGCAGGGGTTCAAAGCGTGTGTTTGTGCAGTGGTGCTGTGCGCAGAACTGTTTGCAGCCGGGGCGTTTTCGGCCTATGCTGCGCAGGAGCAGCCGCTGCCGGACAGCGGCATGACATTGGACACTGCCGAACTGACGCTGGATATCACCGAAGGAGACCCGGCCCCGGTGGCCTACCTGAATGTGCAGGCACCCAACGACTACTTCTTTCTGATCTGGACTTCCAGTGATCCGGCAGTGGCATCGGTGGACGGCACCGGCAAGGTGACCGGCCATGCCGAGGGCACTGCGGCCGTCACGGCCCGCAATGAGCGCGGCGAAAAGACCACCTGTACCATCACAGTGCGCAAAAGCACAGCCAGCCGCCTGGTGCTGAACACCAGCGATCTGACGCTTACCATTACAGAGCAGGAGCCTGACCCGACGAAACAGCTGAAGCTGGAACAGAACAAAGGCGGGTTTACCTATGTGCGGCAGTGGGTCAGCAGCAACCCGGCGGTGGCATCGGTGAGCACAAACGGTACCGTAAAGGCGCAGGGGTCCGGCAAGGCCGTCATCAGCGCACTGACCACAGCCGGGCAGGTGCTGCGCTGCACGGTAACGGTCACATCGGAGATCGGACGGGTGCAGATGAGCAAAAACGCCATGCTGCTGCAGGCAGTGGGAGCCAGTCAGAAGCTGACAGCGCAGGCTGCAGGCACCAAAAACGGAACGATGACATGGTTCAGCAGCAATCCGGGCGTGGCAACTGTGAATGCGGATGGCATGGTAACGGCGGTGGGCGACGGTGAAACGATGATCCTTGCTGTTACACTGGAGGGTCGTGCCGATGCCTGCTATGTGGCCGTGGGAGCGGCGGCGTGGCGGTTCCGCTCGGAGGACGAGCTTGCCGAAACGCTGACCCTGACCGGCCAGCTGCCCTATTCGGATGGAAAATAAAAAGAAAAATGGGAGCGTTCTGTGCAGCAGGATGCTCCCATTTTTTCAAAACCCGCTGGGCAGAAAGATCATCGTTCCCCGGGCAGACCACGCCATCCGCTGGGCCATGCAGCCGGGCGCACCGGCCAGCAGAAACAGGGCCAGTGCGGCGAGCAGCAGCGCCCATCCAAGGCCGCTGTGCGGCCTGCCGGAAAAAGGATCCCCTTTTTTGCGTCTCATCCAGCTGCCCCCTTTTTGCTGTGCTGGGCCATCCTA
>ERZ791826.2087-NODE-2087-length-9584-cov-2.937349_pt1 | contig 9584 bp, 6 predicted proteins | sample MGYA00510297_ERZ791826 | MGnify/ENA primary metagenome ERZ791826 (study PRJEB30046, sample SAMN00792004) | human gut metagenome | study: EMG produced TPA metagenomics assembly of the A metagenome-wide association study of gut microbiota in type 2... | reverse complement strand
AAGTTTATCCGCGTAGCCATCCTCGTTGTTTTCGTATGGATCGGCGGTTTGAAGTATTTTCATTACGAAGCCGACGGCATTGTTCCGTTCGTAGCCAACAGCCCGTTTATGAGTTTCTTCTATGCCAAAGACGCACCCGAGTATAAAGAGCACAAAAACCCCGAAGGCGCCTATGTCCCCGCCAACCGTGAATGGCACGAAGCGAACAGGACCTACACGTTCTCTTACGGACTGGGAGCTCTGATTATGTCCATCGGCATTCTGGTTTTCTTAGGCATCTTCTTCCCCAAAGTGGCACTTGTAGGCGACACACTGGCCATCATCATGACGCTTGGCACTCTCTCCTGCCTGGTGACTACTCCCGAAGTCTGGGTTCCGAACCTGGGAAGCGGAGAATACGGCTTCCCCTTGCTGTCCGGTGCCGGACGTCTGGTTATTAAAGATATCGTAATTCTGGCGAGCGCCGTTACCCTACTCTCCGACTCCTCACAGCGTGTACTGAATTCATTAAAGAAAGCCGACTGGGAAAAGCGAAACAAATAAGGGTTGCGGAATGTTATAAACTTACATAAAGATACATCCTAAAAGTAATAAGAATTATGAAACAATATGATGCCATTATTATCGGTTTCGGCAAAGGAGGCAAAACGCTGACTGCCGAATTAGCCAAACGCGGCTGGAAGGTCGCACTGATTGAACGTTCCGCCATGATGTATGGAGGTACCTGTCCCAATATAGCTTGCGTACCCACCAAGCGGCTTATCCACGAAGCCGAAAAGGTGAGTTGGCTCTATCCTACCGATTACGAGAAGCAGGCTGAGGCTTACAAAGCTGCCATAGCACGCAAGAACGAAATGACAGCAGCTTCAAGGGCCAATATGTTCAATAAACTGAGCAGCCTTCCCAACGTGACCATCTATACCGGAATGGCATCGTTCGTTTCAAAGGATGTAGTGAAAGTAACCCTCCCCGACGAAGTGATCGAACTTCAGGGAAAGAAGATTTTCATTAATACCGGCTCTACCAGCATTATACCGGCCATTGACGGGCTGAAAGACAGCAAGCGGGTATATACCAGCACCTCACTGATGGAACTGGACGTATTGCCACGCCATCTGATCATTGTGGGCGGCGGCTACATCGGCCTGGAGTTTGCCTCGATGTACGCAAGCTTCGGCAGTAAAGTGACCGTACTCGAAGGAGGCAATAAGTTTATTGCCCGCGAAGACCGTGATATAGCGGATGCCGTTAAGGAGACACTCGAAAAGAAAGGGATAGAAATCCGCCTCAATGCCCGTGCCCAATCCATACAAGACACAGCCGACGGCGTGACGCTGACTTACACGGATACAGCCGACGGAAACCCCGTCACTATAGAAGGCGACGCCATCCTGGTAGCCACAGGACGTAAACCGATGACCGAAGGTCTGAATCTTCAGGCGGCCGGAGTCGAAGTAGACAGTCACGGAGCTATCGTCGTAAACGGTTATCTGCATACCACTGCCCCGAACATCTGGGCAATGGGTGATGTAAAAGGCGGATTGCAGTTTACTTATATTTCGCTGGATGATTACCGGATTATCCGGGATGACCTTTTCGGCAACAAAGAACGCACGGCCGACGACCGCAATCCGGTGGCATACTCGGTATTTATAGACCCGCCTCTCTCACACGTCGGACTGACTGAGGAAGAAGCCATCAAACGAGGATATTCCTTCAAGGTGTCACGCCTTCCGGCCTCCGCACTGCCGCGTGCACGCACGCTGCAACAGACTGACGGCATACTGAAAGCCATCGTCGACAGCCATTCGGGACGTATTATGGGTTGTACACTGTTCTGTGCCGAATCTTCCGAAGTCATCAATGTGGTAAACATGGCAATGAAGACAGGACAGCATTATACTTTCCTTCGCGATTTCATCTTTACCCATCCGAGTATGGGCGAGGGACTGAACGATTTGTTTTCAATAGATTAGTTTAAAACCTCTGTTTTACACGATTCAGGACAACCTTTTCATTTGGAGAGGGGAGAAATATCCGATTTCTTCCCTCTCTTTTTTGCAGTTACCGGAATATCCTCTATCTTTGCGACCTAATTTCATACTTATACCCATGAGAATATCTAAGTAAGACAACACTTCCGGTAAACATCACTTTTCTCAATATGCTTCTTTTCATTCACTGTTAGGCATCACGAATCCGTGTTGTTCAGCCTCTATTGTGTTTGTCTGTCCCCTCCCTGCTTCCCACAAAATCAACAGCAAGTATTTACTTTCAAAACAATAGACCGCCATGTGTATTCAAGTACAACAAATCACCTATATCCATCCAGACAAAGAAGTTCTCTTCCGGAATCTCTGTTTCACCGTCGGTAAAGGCCGGCAATTGGCCCTGATCGGCAACAATGGGTGCGGCAAATCGACATTGCTGCAAATCATGGCCGGAAAATTACAACCGTCTTCGGGGAACGTGCTCCGCCCCGACGACCTCTATTATGTGCCTCAACACTTCGGGCAATATGGTGAAATGAGCATTGCCCAAGCCCTCGGGATAGACCGGAAGCAGAAAGCACTTCATGAAATTTTGAACGGAAATGCCTCCATCGATCATTTCAACATCCTCGATGACGACTGGAACATCGAAGAAAAAGCCTTAGCCGCCCTCAACGGCTGGGGACTCGGAAACAGATCCCTTTCCGAATCCATGCACACACTGAGCGGTGGAGAAAAGACGCGGGTCTTCCTGGCTGGCCTGGAACTGCAAGAGCCTTCCGCCGTATTGATGGACGAACCGACCAATCACCTTGACAACCAAGGACGCAACCGACTGTACGAATGGGTAAAGAAATGCCGTTCCACCCTGATCGTTGTCAGTCACGACCGCACTCTGCTCAACAGGCTTCCCGAAACCTGTGAACTGAACCGGAACGCACTTGTGTGTTACGGAGGCAATTACGAATTCTACAAGCAGCAGAAAGAACTGCAACAGAACGCCCTGCAACAACAACTGGACGAGAAAGAAAAAGAACTCCGCCAAATACGGAAACTGGCATGCGAAGTAGCCGAACGAAAAGAAAAGCAGAATATACGGAGCGAAAAAGCAGTGCCTAAAAAAGGCATCTCCCGCATGGCGGTTCACACCCTGAAGGACCGGGCAGAAAAAAGTACCACCAAACTGGCGGACATCCATCAGAATAAGTCAGAGAAACTGGCCAGCGAACGTAGCCTGATACGCAACAGGCTGGCTGAAAATACTTTGCTTAAAACCGACTTCCATGCTTCCGCCTTACATACAGGAAAAATATTGATGACTGCCCATGAAATAAATTTTTCTTATGGAAATTCGCCTTTATGGGAGGTTCCACTCTGCTTTCAACTGAAGAGTGGCGACCGGATACGAATCGAAGGAGACAATGGAAGCGGCAAAACGACTTTATTGAAATTGGTTACGGGTGACCTATTGCCAACATCGGGTACACTGGAACGCGCCGGGTTCAGTTATGTCTATCTGAATCAGGAATATTCCATCATCTGCAATCAGCTGACGGTGCTTCAACAAGCAGAATCATTCAATGTACGTGCCCTGCCGGAGCACGAAATAAAAATCAGGTTGAATCGTTTTCTATTCCCGGCAACGAGCTGGGATCAACCTTGCATCCAACTCAGTGGAGGCGAAAAAATGCGACTCGCTTTCTGCTGCCTGATGATTAGTAACAACACGCCCGACCTCTTTATCCTGGATGAGCCTACCAACAATCTGGATATACAAAGTATCGAAATCATCACAGCTACCGTTCGGAACTATACGGGCAGTGTACTGCTTGTATCACATGATGAATATTTTGTAAAGGAAACCGGCATCAGAAAGAGTATCTTTTTATAATTTTGCACCAATTAAAAAGAATAATCCCAAAATGATAAATACAGAAACCAACTACCGGTGGTTCATCTTTTACCAAGATCAGTTACTGTTGGAAAAGAACGACAATGCTTTTTCCATCCCCACGGGCAAGAATGCCCCTGTCACCATTCCGGAAGGAATAACCGTACACACCATCACCACGGCAACGGGCATGGTATGCAAAGCTTTCTACACAGACTCTCCGATAGCCGAAACTCCGGAATACGTGCAGATAGGATTGCGCGCTTCTTATGATTACTTGTCGCCGGAACACTATCAGGCCGCAGGCAAGGTTCACGAAATTCTCTACTGGGACCGCAGCAACCGTTTCTGCCCCACTTGTGGAACTCCGCTGGTACAGAAAGAACCCATTATGAAGAAATGCCCGAATTGTGGCAGAGAAATCTATCCGGTCATCTCAACAGCCATCCTGGTATTGGTGCGGAAAGAAGACTCCCTGTTATTGGTACATGCCCGCAACTTTAAAGGTACTTTCAATAGCCTGGTAGCCGGATTCCTCGAAACAGGCGAGACATTGGAAGAGTGTGTGGCAAGGGAAGTAAAAGAAGAAACAGGTCTTGATGTATCTTGTGCAGGCGGTGGATATATATTTACATACAAAAGAGAAAATCCCGGAGAGGGAGATAACTACTTTGTAGATGTATACAGATTTGACATGGATTTTGAGGAAGCAGATCTTAAGCTTCAGACAGAAGAGACAGATGGCTACAGACTTGCAACTAAGGAAGAGATAGAAAAGATTGCTGCTGATGGAATATTTTTACATTATGACAGCATAAAAAGGGTTTTTGAATAAATTTATTGACACCCAGTCATAATCAATATATTTTTGAAATCACATTCAAAATATATTGATTATGGCTGGGGTTATTTAATATATTGCATGGCTGCATGAAAAGACAGATTTTATCGTACAGTACATTTATCAAGAGCTTCACCAATTGCCTTAAGAATCATGGTGGAGGTATATTTGTTATCTGCTTTATATGAAATATTCTGAATTGTACCATTTTTTATAACTTCATTCGCAATATCATTAAATACATTTTCAATCAAAGGATACATTGTAGTAACTGAATCTGACAGATTGACCATCTCAATGCTGTTAATGTTATTTTTATCAACTGTAACCTGCACATCTACAGCATTACCATTAAGAGATAAAGATGAGGTATAGACACCGGGGTTATATGTAATTACATCATTTGCAGCCTGTATTTTATCATTGGAAGAAATGTTGTCAGAAGAGTTGTTTGTAATACTATTATTTTTGGCTGTATCTGATGTGTTACTTCCATTTATATTATCTGAACTGGTTTTGACATTAGAATTATATATATTTCCTGAGGCTGTGCCGGTGCTGTTATTGATATTAAGCAGAAGAACAATAATAAGAATAATAACAGCAAGTGCAGCAATGCCGCAGATTATCAGGCGTTTCATTGGAATTACGACAATCTTAGTAGAAGAATTCATGTGCACACTTCCTTATATTAAAATATTTATATCTGAGCTGTTATAATTTTATGATGAAATTTTCATATATATGATATAAAAATGCCAGCATAGCTGATAAGCGGCTTTTAAATTTTAAAGTTTAGACCTAAGTATAGCTTTAACCGGATAATATATTACAAAAAGACCGGAAAAAGTCAATATATACAATATAAAGAAAAGTTGCCGGATAATATACATGAATGGTAAAATAATAAAAATTGCATAAATATAATATAGCGGAATGGAGATTAGTGTGAAAAATAAGCTTGATAGCTTATTTTATCACACGGCTGCTTTGTGCTGCAGGCGTTACAAAGCAGCCATTATCGCAGAGCCAAATCTGACATTTGGCCCGCGATTCCTCCGGCATTAGAAAATGCCTGCGGAATGGAGAGTAGTATGTCACTTCAATTGGTTATTGGTAGTTCGGGGTATGGAAAGTCAACGTATATATATGATGATGTAATTAAAAAGTCAATAAAATATCCTGACCGTAATTATATCGTTGTTGTACCTGAACAATATACGATGGAGACACAGAAAAAATTAGTTATGTCACATCCTGATAAAGGAATATTAAATATTGATGTTGTCAGTTTTGAAAGACTTGCCTATAAGGTATTTGAGGAAGTTGGAGAAGAAAACGGTGCAGTTATAGATGATACAGGCAAGAATCTTATAATACGACATGTGCTTGAAGAATGTAAGGGCAGCTTATCATTTTTTGGAAACAGCATTAATAAGATGGGATTTGTATCAGAGCTTAAGTCAGTTGTATCAGAGCTTTTACAGTATGATATCAAACCGGACGGACTTAAACTTATAAGAGAGTCTGAAAGTATCAGGGGAAACAGGCAGCTCTATGCAAAGTTACAGGATATAAGCCTTGTATATGACAGATTTAAAGAATATTTAAGTAATAATTATATTACATCAGAAGAGATACTTGACGTATTGTGTACAGTTATAGATAAATCACAGCTGATAAAAGACAGCGAGATAATATTTGACGGTTTTACAGGTTTTACACCTATACAGTATAAGCTTATGAGACTGTTCCTTATTAAGTGCAGCCGTGTATGTGTATCTGTCACTGCCGATACAAGAGAAAATATCAATGTTTATGACGGTATGCAGAATCTGTTTTTTATGAGTAAGGATATGGTTTTACGGCTTCACAGGATATGTGATGAAGAGCATATAGAAGTGGAGAGGGATATTATTCTTGATAATGTGTCTGTTTCAAGATTTTCACAGTCACAGGAATTAGGTTTTCTTGAAAAGAATCTGTTTCGTTATAATTATAAAAGATATGAAGATGATGTGAAAAATATTAAGCTATTTGCGGCTTCTACACCAAAAGAAGAACTTCAATATGCGATATCACAGATAATTGTGCTTACCAGAAAGCAGGGTTACAGATATAAGGATATTGCAATTGTAAGTGGAGATATGGCTGCATTTGGAACGATGGCTGGAAATATGCTTGCACAAAATGATATACCATTTTTCGTAGACCAGAAAAAGTCTGTTACAGATAATCCATTTGTCGAGCTGATACGAAGTGCTATTGAGATAGTTGAAAAGGGATTTTCGTATGACAGTATAATAAGATATCTGCGGACAGGAATGACAGATATTGACAGGAATGGTATTGACATGCTTGATAATTACTGTCTTGCAATGGGAATAAGAGGCAGAAAGGCATGGTTTAATGAATGGAAGAAAAAGAGCAGAAGAAAGAATGATATATATAATTATGAACAGCTTGAAAATTACAGAATTATAATTACAGAGCCGCTTATTAAGCTTGATATTGCATTAAGGGAAAAGACTGCAACAGTTAAAGATTATGTAAGGGCGTTATATGAATTTATAGTTGAACTTGACTGTCAGGAAAAAATATATAATTTATCAAAGGAACCTGATGCAGGAAATGAATATGGCCAGCTATACAAAAAGGTAATGATATTATTTGATAAAATGGTTGGGCTTTTAGGGGATGAACATGTATCAGTCAAAGAATTTGCAGATATAATAGATGCGGGGTTTGATGAAATTAAAGTGGGACTTATTCCGCCAAGTGCTGATTGTATAGTCGTCGGTGATATTGAAAGAACAAGACTTGATAATATAAAGGTATTATTCTTTGTGGGAATGAATGATGGAATTGTACCTAAAAGAAATGATAATAAAGGGATTTTATCAGAGACAGACAGGGATATTCTGGAAAATAATAATGTTACATTGTCACCATCCGCAAGAGAAAAGGCATTTGTACAGAAGTTCTATCTGTATCTTATTATGACAAAGGCAAATGAACGGCTTATTATAACATTTGCCAAAAAGGATAATCAGGGTAAATCGCTGCTTCCGTCATATATATTAAGAAATCTGAAATTAATGTATCCGAAGCTTAAAACAGACGAATGGGATGAAGATACTGAGGAGAAAAAATATATCAGGATACCAAAGGCTCAGATAGAATGGTCAGAAGAAAATTATATAAAGGCGTTGGGTGAAAATATTGTAAATGAGATGTATGGTGATAATATTTCAGGAAGTGTATCAGCATTTGAACGTTTTGCAGCATGTCAGTTTGCATATTACCTGCAATATGGCTTAAGACTGGAGGAGAGAGAAGAATACAGCTTTAAGGTAAGTGATTTTGGAACGGTGCTTCATGCTGTGATAGAAGATGTATCAAAGGAGCTTAAAAAGAATAAGAAGTCATTTTCACTTATAAGTGATGATGAGAGATATCATATGGTGGAGGAGAGCATGGGGCGTATTACGCAGGAATATGGTAATACGATATTAAAAGATTCCAGCAGAAATGAATATCTTATAGACAGGATGACAAAGCTTGCTGACAGGACTATATGGGCAATTGGAAAACAGCTTGAATGTGGCATTTTTAAGCCAGATGCATATGAGATGAAGTTTTTGCTTGACGGGGAAGTTGTGGAAAGCAAAAAAACGCTGTCAATGAAAGGAAAGATAGACAGAATTGATATATGTGAGGACGATAATAATATATATGTAAGAATAGTAGATTACAAATCCGGTAAATCAGATTTTGACCTTTTAAGAACGTATTACGGATTAAAATTACAGCTTATTATGTATATGAAAGCAGCTAAGCATATAGAGCAGTTAAGAAACAATGGCAAAAATATTATTCCTGCCGGAGTGTTATATTTTAATATGGATAATCCTATTATAGATATGACGGCAGATGGTGGTGATTTTTCTGCACTTGATGAAGATGAACAAAAAGAACAGATTGATATAAAGGTACAGGAAGCACTAAGAATGAAAGGCATAGTTAATGATAATGTCGATATTATTAGAAAAATGGACGACACAACCGGCAAATCACTTAATATTCCTATAGCTTTTAAGAAAGATGGACAGACACTTGATTTATCCAAAAGCAGTATTATGAATACAACACAATTTGATATGCTTGAAAGTTTTGTATCTGAAAAAACAATAGATATGACAAGACAGATATTTGATGGACAGATTAATATTAATCCATATAAACAGGGAACGAAAAATGCATGTGAATATTGTGAATTTAGTGCGGTATGCGGCTTTAGTACAGACCTTGATAACAGTTCTTATAATTTCCTTAGAAAATTCAAGGATGAAGAATTATGGAATAAGATAAAAGCGGAGGTGGAAAAAGATGGCAGACAACTGGACATCAGAACAGAAGAGAGCGATTGAACGTGATGGAACGAATATTCTGGTAGCAGCTGCCGCAGGTTCAGGAAAGACAGCAGTTTTGGTACAAAGAATCATAAGGAAGATTACAGATAAGGATAATCCGATAGACGTTGACAGAATGGTTGTTGTTACATTTACAAAGGCGGCAGCAGCCGAGATGAAACAGAGAATAAGACAGGCACTGGAGGATTGTCTTGAAAGTGAACCTGATAATACAGATATACAAAGGCAGCTTACACTTATAAATAATGCACAGATTACAACAATTGACAGCTTCTGTCTTAATATAATCAGAAATTATTTTACAGACATTGACCTGGATCCGGGATTTAGAACGGCAGATGATGGTGAGATTGACCTTTTATGCCACGATGTCATGGAAGAGCTGTTAGAGGATTATTATTCTGAAGCGGATGAGAATTTTCTTGACT
>ERZ791826.2086-NODE-2086-length-9588-cov-2.345222_pt1 | contig 9588 bp, 8 predicted proteins | sample MGYA00510297_ERZ791826 | MGnify/ENA primary metagenome ERZ791826 (study PRJEB30046, sample SAMN00792004) | human gut metagenome | study: EMG produced TPA metagenomics assembly of the A metagenome-wide association study of gut microbiota in type 2... | reverse complement strand
CTTTTCGTTTCGTGGCGAGGCTTCGCTCGGAACGTGGGTTACCCGGGTGATGGTGACTCAGGCACTGGATTACCTGCGAAGGCAAAAGCGGGTCAGTCAGTTGGAGGTACACGAGGAACAGATACCTGACATCCCCGACCTTCCGGAAGGAGGGGAGGCAGGGCGAATTTCCGAAGAACAGTTGATGAAGTTTGTCGCAGATCTGCCCGATGGGTGCCGGACGGTTTTCAACCTTTATGTGTTTGAAGAGAAGTCGCACAAAGAGATAGCCGATATGCTGGGTATCAAAGAGCATTCATCTACTTCGCAGTTGCACCGGGCCAAGTTTTTATTAGCAAAAAGGATTAAAGAATATAGAAACCATGAAGAAAGAAAATGATGAAATAACCGATCTGTTCCGTTCCCATCTGGGAAATGCCGAAATGACCGTGCGGGACGGTTTCTGGGAAGAACTGAATTCTGAGATGATGGTGCGCAGCCATCACCGGAAAGTAGTTTTCTTTCGTGTAGCGGCAGCAGCTTCCGTACTGCTGGTATTGGCTGCTTCGTCGGCTGCTTTCTGGTTCTTCTCTCCGAAAGCGGAGATAGAAGAAGCTTTTACCCAAGTGGCGGTTGTCAGCGGAAATACAACACATCTGGATGGAGACGTGGTGAAACAGGATTTTACCCCTATGCGCTCCGAACCGTTTTTGGGTAAACCGGCTCCCAAGCGTTCCGGTGTTTTGGCACAATCATCGGGAGAGGAAGATGATTCGGTATCGGTTACGGTCTCCATGTCATTCAGTTTCTCTTCTACGACTACACGCAGGAGACAAAATAATCATCCGGACAAAAGTTATTGGCAAGCTGGTGGAGAAGGTGGGGCTTTGGTAAGTTCTGCTGATGGACCCCGGCCGGACGATCACACAGTTGTGGCGGACAAATCGAGGACATGGGCTGTGAAAGCTGCTGTGGGTACCGCTTTGCCTGCCGCTAACGGTAAGTACAAGATGCCCGTAACTGCCGGACTGACGGTAGAGAAAAAAATAAATAAACATTTAGCTGTCGAAACCGGTTTATTGTATTCAAACCTGCGTGCCGAACAGAATCTGCATTATCTGGGAATTCCCGTAAAACTGAATGTGACGCTGGCGGAAACTCCCAAATTTGATCTATATGCTTCGGTAGGCGGAGTTGCAGATAAGTGCATAGCGGGAGCGCCGGATAACAGTTTTAAGAATGAACCTGTGCAGCTGGCTCTGACTGCGGGCGTAGGAATGAATTATAAGATTAATGATAAACTGGCTTTATTTGCCGAACCGGGAGTAACGCACCATTTCAAGACAGACTCCAAACTGGAAACAGTACGTTCGGCGAGGCCTACGAATTTTAACCTGATTTGCGGTCTGCGTATGACCTATTAACCATTTAGTACGGATGTTATGAAAAAAACATTTTTAATGCTGCTCACACTTGTTCTGTCATTGCTTACTTGCGTAAGTTGCAGCGAAGAGACATTAGATTACAACAACCCCGATGTAGACCTTTTCGTAAGGCAACTCAAAGCGGGAAATTATAATACCAAGAGTCCGAAGGGCTTTGTAGAAGTACCTAAATTTACGGAGAAGGATATTCCGACATTGCTCAATTATGCCGAAGATCTGACTTTGATCACTTCTTTTCCGCTGCCGCCGGTGTCTGCTTATTATAGTGGCAAGGTCCGCTTGGGTGAATGTATGTTGTGGGTTGTGGAAACCATCCGGTTAGGTCATTATGCTTCGTTTGGCTGCAAAATGGTGAGAGCCAATGCCGAGAACTATGAAGGTATCTATTTCCTGACTGATGAAGAGTTGCTCGATGCTGCTGCCCGATACCGTCGCTGGTGGGAAAACAGACAGTATCCTCGTACGGCATGGACCATCGACGCATGCTTTGACGAGCCCCTTTGCGGAAGCGGATACCGTTGGTGGTAAAAAATTAAATCAGATGAAACGTATTGTCTTTCTGATGCTGTCTTTAGGGATGGCAGTGACCCTTCATGCCCAATGGACCGCGAAAGATTCGGTGAATCTGCAGCGCATCCTGAATGGCAAAGAGGATATTAAGCTGAATATGGATGCTGTGAAACAGATTGATTTCAACAGTTCGCCGACTGTTCCTAAAATGTCGAAGGAACGGCCCGGTCTGAGATTGGATGAAACGCTTCCGCAGGTGCTTGAAAAGAAGAAGGTGGTGCTGACCCTCCGTCCCTATACGGCCAATACCAGATATAATTGGGATCCTATTTATCAAAAGAAGATTCGGGTAGATGCCGATACATGGAGGGGAGATCCGTTTGTCGAGTTGTATCAGACGGTTCCTTCCAACTGGGCTAAGAATGTATATGATAAAGGTATACGCAGTTCATACGAAGAAATACGTTCCAGTGGATTGAGGCATAATCTGTTTGGCGAACGTGCCAATGGAATGATGGTGCCTACGCAGAGCATGGTACATACCTCTGCCATGAAACTTGGAAAAAGCGGTGTGACCGTGAATGGAGGTACGATTGGCGGACTTGATTTAATGACCATTTTTACAAAGGACTTCTGGGACAAGAAGGGACGCAACCGGAGATCGCGCACGTTGGAGGTGCTGAAGGCTTATGGCGATTCAACAACAGTGCTGCTTCCTGAACCGATTGTGCACTGAATTTGTTAAAAGATAAACAAAGGCATCCTTGTTCCTTTTTCAAAAAACGATATAACTATGAACAGAATTTCTGCTCTTTTCGGTATTCAGTATCCCATTATTCAGGGGGGTATGGTGTGGTGTAGCGGCTGGAAGCTTGCTTCGGCTGTCAGTAATGCCGGTGGTCTGGGACTGATAGGCTCCGGTTCGATGTATCCCGACGTTTTGCGTGAACATATTCGTAAATGCCGGGCGGCTACCGACAAACCTTTCGGGGTAAATATTCCGTTGATGTACCCACAGATAGAGGAAATCATGAACATCATGGTGGAGGAAGGAGTCAAAATCGTATTTACCTCCGCCGGAAATCCGAAAACGTGGACCGGATGGTTGAAAGAGCGCGGCATCACAGTGGCACATGTCGTTTCTTCCTCCAAATTTGCCATGAAATGTGAAGAGGCGGGAGTCGATGCCATAGTGGCTGAAGGATTTGAAGCCGGCGGACATAACGGGCGGGAAGAGACTACAACGCTTTGCCTGATTCCGGCAGTGCGTGAAGCCACCACTTTACCTTTGATTGCAGCCGGAGGCATTGGTACGGGAGAGGCGATTTTTGCCCTGATGGCGTTGGGAGCCGAAGGAGTTCAGATGGGCACCCGTTTTGCTTTGACGGATGAAAGTTCGGCAAGCGACATTTTTAAGGAGTATTGTTTGCGGCTGAACGAAGGCGATACCAAATTATTGCTCAAAAAACTCGCACCGACCCGGCTTGTGATCAATTCGTTTCGTGATAGGGTAGAGGCCGCTGAAGGACGGGGGGCTTCTGCCGAGGAGCTTCGTGAACTGTTGGGTAGAGGTCGTGCCAAGAAAGGAATCTTTGAAGGAGACCTGGAGGAAGGAGAACTCGAGATAGGACAGGTTGCTGCCCTGTTCCGCCGTAGACAAAGTGTGGACGAAGTGATGAAAGAACTTTTAGAAGGATACCGGAGGGCTTCGGACAAGATACGTTCTGCCGGGTTATAAACAGTGCCGGGAGAAGCACTGCGGATTTCACCACGGGGTAATCACAGGGTAGAATAATGATGCTTAACCCTCTGTTACTCCGTGGTGAAACTCGTTTATTCTAAGTTCAATTGCTCGTATTTCAGGCCGAATACATCGGCTATCGCTCGATATACCACTTTCCCTTCTACCACATTCAGACCTAAAGCCAGCGCCGGATCTTCCTTGCATGCCTTTCTCCATCCTTTGTTTGCCAATGCTATGACATAGGGCAGAGTGGCGTTGGTCAATGCCAATGTAGAGGTGTAAGGCACTGCCCCCGGAATATTGGCTACAGCATAATGTACGATTCCATCGACTACATATGTCGGTTCACTATGAGTTGTGGGATGCGAAGTCTCGAAACATCCTCCCTGGTCGATGGCTACATCTACCAATACCGTACCCGGTTGCATCATTTTCAGCATATCACGGGTGATCAGGTGCGGAGCCTTGTCTCCCGGAATCAGTACCGAACCTACTACAAGATCCACGTCCGGCAACTCTTTTTTCAGCCTCACTTCCGAGGCATATAGTGTTTTTACATTTTTCGGTAACGTCTCGCTCAGGTAGCGAAGACGGCTCAGGTTGATGTCTGCAATTGTGACATCGGCTCCCAATCCGGCTGCCATCTGGGCCGCATTACTACCTACGATCCCTCCACCCAGGATTAACACTTTTGCCGGCTTTACCCCCGGTACACCACCCGGCAAAATGCCTTTTCCACCTTGTGGCTTTTCCAGAAAACGGGCACCTTCCTGTATGGCCATGCGTCCTGCTACTTCACTCATAGGTATCAGCAGCGGGAGAGAATGGTCGGCTTTTTCCACTGTTTCGTAAGCCAGGCAGACCGAGCCGTTCTCTATCATGGCAAGAGTCAACTCTCTATCGGAAGCGAAATGGAAATAAGTGAACAACAACTGTCCTTTGCGGATCAGTCTGTACTCCGGTGCGATAGGTTCTTTTACTTTTACTATCATCTGGGCCATAGCGTATGTCTCTTCCATAGTGGGCAGTATTTGTGCTCCTACGGCTGTATATGCCTCGTCCTGAAAACCACTGTTCTCTCCTGCGGTGTGCTGTATGTATACAGTATGTCCGCGTTTCACTAACTCGGCGACTCCCGAGGGCGTCATGCCCACACGGTTCTCGTTGTTCTTAATCTCCTTAGGTACTCCGATAATCATAACGTTACTCTATTAAGGGTTAAACATGGCACAATGTAGGAAAATTCTGCTTACGTTGTTATCCATGTAGGGATGTTTTACAGCAGAATGATAGTAGGGTGGCGGATAGGAATAAAATCCACCCTTCTGTTTTCTAATATGGCAGGAATGATGTATTTTTGCAAAGATTCCATTTTTAAGCAAACTACATGAAACAGTATATAGTTGCCTTGATGCTTGCCTGCAGCATTCAGGGACATTCACAAGATGTGAAGCAGGCTACTTTTGTTCCTCCATTTGACTTTACACTGACTCTGAGCGGCAACTTCGGAGAAATCCGGGCTAACCATTTTCATGGAGGGCTCGATTTCAAGACTCAGGGTGTCATTGGCAAACCGGTACGTGCGCTCGCCGACGGATATATTTCCCGTATTCGCGTCACCAATGGGTCGGGACATGTACTCGATGTGGTGTATAACAACGGTTATACGACAATCAACCGACACTTGAGCGGTTTCATGCCCGATATTGCCCGGAGAGTGGAGAAACTGCAATATGAAAAAGAAGATTGGGAAGTCGAGATTGTTCCCGAGCCGGGTGAATATCCGGTGAAGGCCGGGCAGCAAATAGCCTGGAGCGGTAATACCGGTTATTCATTCGGTCCGCATCTGCATCTGGATGTGATGGAGACCGCTACCGGTGAATCGATTGATCCGATGCCCTTTTTCAAGTCGAAAATAAAAGATAACACCGCTCCCCGGGCAGAAGGAATCATGCTGTTTCCACAGCCGGGAAGTGGGGTAGTGGGAGGGAGCCCGGAACGGCAGAGCTTCCCGATAAACACAGCGCGTCCCATCGAGGCATGGGGAGTGATCGGGTCGGGCATCAAGGCCTACGATTATATGGATGGTGTGCACAACCGTTATGGAGTGCATACCGTTGTGCTTAGAGTGGACGGTACGGAAGTGTTCCGCAGTGTGGTCGACCGTTTTTCACAGGATGAAAACCGGATGATAAACTCTTGGACCTGCGGACAATATATGAAGTCGTTTATTGATCCGGGCAATACGCTCCGCATGCTTCGGGCTTCGAACGACAACCGGGGACTGGTCACCATTGATGAAGAGCGGGACTATAAGTTCGAATACGAATTGAAGGATGCTTTCGGCAATACTTCCCGCTACCGTTTTACGGTGCGTGGAAAGAGACAGCCGATTCAGCCGCTCGGGCATCGGGAGAAATATTTCTTTGCCTGGGATAAGACGAAATTTCTGCAAGAACCCGGATTGACCCTTACCGTTCCCCGGGGAATGTTATACGATAATGTGCCTCTCAACTACGAAGTGCATTCCGATAGTGGGGCGATAGCCTATACTTATCAGTTGAATGACGAGAAAGTGCCGTTGCACGGGGAATGTGAGTTGCGTATCGGTCTCCGACGTCAGCCGGTTGCCGACAGCACCAAGTATTATGTGGCACGTGTCACTCCCAAAGGAAGTATGTACAGTGCCGGAGGTACTTACGAGGATGGATTTATGAAGACCCGAATCCGTGAATTGGGAACTTATACGGTTGCTGTAGACACAGTGCCCCCCGAAATTACCCCGGTAGGTAAGAATACCTGGGGCCGTAATGGGAAGGTCGTTTACAGGTTGAAGGACAAAGAAACCGGCATCCGTGCCTATCGTGGAACTATCGATGGAAAATTTGCCTTGTTCGGACGTCCCAACTTGACCAAATCCCATTGGGAGTGTAAGCTCGATCCTAAGCATGTCAAGAAGGGGGTACGTCACACTGTAGTAATGACTGCGACAGACGATTGCGGAAACGAAACAACGGTTCGAGACACCTTTGTCTGGTAGCTTTCCGGATAAAGACAGAATAAAGACAATGTATTAATAATTTATTATATGAAAAGAATCTTTCTCTTTGCCGCTCTTCTGACTGCGGCAGTGGCGGAAACCTTCGCCTGTACTAACTTAATTGTCGGCAAGAATGCGTCTACTGACGGTTCAACCATCGTTTCCTATTCGGCCGACTCGTACGGACTTTTTGGCGAGCTGTATCACTATCCGGCAGCCACATATCCCAAAGGCACCATGATGGATATTCACGAATGGGATACCGGCAAATATCTGGGACAGATCGAACAGGCACGCCAGACTTATAATGTAATCGGTAATATGAACGAGTTTCAGGTAACCATCGGTGAGACGACTTTTGGAGGCCGTCCCGAATTGGTGGATACGTTGGGAATTATCGACTACGGAAGCCTGATTTACGTGGGGTTGCAACGTCCGCGTACTGCCCGTTGAGCCATCAAGGTGATGACTGAACTGGTGCAGGAATACGGATATTACAGCAGTGGCGAGTCGTTCACCATTGCCGATCCCAATGAAATATGGATTATGGAGATGATAGGTAAAGGTCCCGGCATCCGGGGAGCCGTATGGGTAGCTGTCCGAGTGCCGGACGACTGCATTTCGGCACATGCCAACCAGTCGCGCATCCATCAGTTCGATATGGCTGACAAGGCCAACTGCATGTATTCTAATGACGTTATTTCTTTTGCCCGCGAAAAAGGATATTTCAGCGGTGTGAACAAAGACTTCAGCTTTGCCGATGCTTATGCACCGCTCGATTTCGGTGCCCGCCGTTTCTGTGAAGCCCGTGTGTGGAGCTACTTCAATATGTTTACCGACCAAGGTGAAGCCTATCTGCCTTATATCCAAGGAAAGACCAATGACCCTATGCCTCTGTTCGTAAAGCCGAAACGCAAACTCTCCGTTCAGGATGTAAAGAATGCCATGCGCAACCATTATGAAGGAACCGCCCTCGACATCAGCAATGATTTTGGTGCCGGACCTTATAAAACACCTTACCGCCTCTCTCCGCTGACTTTCAAGGTAGGCGACCAGGAGTATTTCAATGAGCGTCCCATCTCTACACAACAGAGCGGTTTCGTTTTTGTGGCTCAGATGCGTGCCAATCTTCCCGATGCTGTAGGCGGTGTGCTTTGGTTTGGTACGGATGATGCCAACATGACTGTTTTCACTCCCGTATATTGTTGTACTACCAAAGCTCCGGTATGCTATACGCGTGTAGACGGTGCCGATTACATCACCTTCTCCTGGAACTCCGCTTTTTGGATTTTCAACTGGGTGGCCAACATGGTATATCCCCGCTACGATTTGATGATCGGCGATGTACGTGCTACGCAGAACGAACTTGAAACCACCTTCAACGAGGCACAGGAAGGTATTGAAGCAGCTGCTGTTAAGTTGTACGAGAAGAATCCGGAAACGGCTGTGAAGTTTCTGACCAACTATACCGACATGACAGCGCAAAGCACTTTCAATACTTGGAAACGCTTGGGCGAATTTATCATTGTGAAGTACAATGATGGTGTCATCCGTAAGATGAAGGACGGCAAGTTCGAGCGTAATGCCATTGGTCAACCCGCAGGCGTGGTACGTCCGGGCTATTCAAAGGAATTCCTTGAAGAGTATGTGAAGCAAACAGGAGAACGCTATAAGGTAACCGAATAATCGCTTCCAAAGAGTTTTCTGATTAAAAGATAGGAATTTCAAACTTATTCTTTTACATTTGTATTTTAAATAAACTAATTATTAATCTCTAAAATATAGATAGAACCATGGGGAATGAAGAACTAATCAAACAGGTGACTGAGAAAGCCGAAAAGTGGCTGACCCCGGCGTATGATGCCGAAACTCAGGCTGAAGTGAAACGCATGCTGGAGAACGAAGATAAGACAGAATTGATCGAGGCCTTTTACAAAGATCTCGAGTTTGGTACGGGCGGACTCCGTGGGATCATGGGCGTAGGTACCAATCGTATGAACATCTATACTGTCGGAGCTGCTACCCAGGGACTCTCTAACTATCTGAACGCAAACTTTAAAGATATGAAACAGATTTCGGTTGTAGTCGGATACGATTGCCGTAACAACAGTTCTCTGTTTGCCAAGATCTCTGCGGATATTTTCTCGGCCAATGGCATTAAGGTATATTTGTTCGAAGAGATGCGTCCCACTCCGGAGATGTCTTTTGCCATCCGTCATCTCGGTTGCCAGAGCGGCATTATCCTGACTGCTTCACACAACCCGAAAGAATACAACGGTTATAAGGCTTATTGGGACGACGGTGCGCAAGTACTGGCTCCGCACGATAAGGGCATTATCGATGAAGTAAATAAGATTGCTTCTGCTGCCGATATCAAGTTCCAGGGTAACCCGGATCTGATTCAGATCATCGGAGAAGATGTCGATAAGATATATCTGGATATGGTGAAGACTGTTTCTATCGATCCTGAAGCGATCGCCCGCCATAAAGATATGAAGATTGTATACACTCCGATCCACGGTACAGGCATGATGCTGATTCCGCGTGCACTGAAGATGTGGGGATTCGAGAACGTATATACCGTGCCCGAGCAGATGATTAAGGACGGTAACTTCCCGACAGTTGTCTCTCCGAATCCGGAGAATGCGGAAGCTTTGACGATGGCTCTTAATCTGGCTAAAGAAATTGATGCCGACCTTGTAATGGCTTCCGACCCGGATGCCGACCGCGTAGGTATCGCTTGTAAGAACGATAAAGGCGAATGGGTATTGATTAATGGTAACCAGACTTGTCTGATGTATCTTTATTACATCATCACTCAATATAACAAACTGGGCAAAATGACCGGTAATGAATTTTGTGTGAAAACT
>ERZ791826.2079-NODE-2079-length-9610-cov-4.514704_pt1 | contig 9610 bp, 7 predicted proteins | sample MGYA00510297_ERZ791826 | MGnify/ENA primary metagenome ERZ791826 (study PRJEB30046, sample SAMN00792004) | human gut metagenome | study: EMG produced TPA metagenomics assembly of the A metagenome-wide association study of gut microbiota in type 2... | reverse complement strand
CAAAAAGATTCTTGATAATTTCTTTACTATCGATAATAGAAACTGATACTTTATCTAATATATGATTACTTAATTCGGGTGAGTATGTTATGCATTTTTTGTATAAATTTATAAAATCATTTCTGTCTTGATCACTATAATAACAATAAATAATATTTGGATTATTGCATTTGTTTTGCACCATTTCAATCTGAATACTTCTCAAAATATGATAGTCATTATCTATGCCTAATCCAAATACAACAACTACATCTGTATTTCCAATTCGTATAGCTTCTTTCATCATATCATCATACGCATCTATTTTTGTGTTTATTTTATTATTAGATGCAACTTTTGCAGCAACTTGGTAGAATGATTTTGCTAAAAAGTAATCGCCTATAACAATTGTAGATAAATCATATTTCTTTGCATTATATATAACCCCCAATGACTCATAGAGAACTCTTTTGGGATTTCTAGAGAAACTACCGTGCAAATGATATATATTTTTACTTGTTATTTTTTCAAGAAGAAGATCATAATTAGTCGTCATTAAGTAATTAAAACACAAAAAGAATTCTTTGATTTTAGAAATATCATATGAATTCCATCTTTTTAATTGGCGCACATTGAGAGAATCACCATTTAGAATAATATTACTGGAGAACAGCAAACGTAAGTAGGTGTATACACCATTATTTGCAACTTTTAAAAGCAAGGCTGTCCTATTGAATTCTTCATTTGTTTTTGAATCAGTATTACTAGCCAAAACAGCACTAACGAATTTATTTTTGTAATCAAATTGGTAGATTTCATCAGGTGCTTTCCTTAGAGCAAGAACATAATAGATTAGGACAGACCAATATTCATAATTTACGCTCAAAGCACTTCCTAAATTTGCTTGTAGAACTATTTTCTTCACAAAATCAAGTTGTTGTAAGCCAAATGTAAGAATCGTATTATAATTATTTCGATTTAGCCATTCTATAACTTTGTCATTTTTCACTATAGAATTAGCGAATATTACTGCGTCATAAAAAAAGGATTCAAATTCAACACTTGTATTAATATTATCTGTTATTTGTTTAGCATTTTTGTAATTTGTAAGTTTTTCGGTTCTATACCTAAAGCCATTCGCAATGTTATAGTACTGAAAATTCTTGATATGGCAATGTATGGAATATAAAGATGACATCAAATTGGAGGGGCTATATCTTTCATCGAAATTTATACTAAATCCATTACCACAGATAAATGTTGATGTTTTATTCTTTATTTCTCTTATCAAATCATCATATAAAATAGATTCAAACAAAACACATTTCCTTTCTTCTGCTTACATCAAATAAACAACATGAGTCTTCTATCGTGTATATATACGTTTTAGCTTGCTGATTTTTCATGACATTTTCTACAACTTCAATGGTGCGTTAACAGCTACGGATTTAACTATATTTCCAAATAAGCTCATTCAAATTCACCTGCTTTTTAGATGCTCTGTGTAATTATGTCAACTAATTCCATTTGTATTTTGTACATCACTTATTTTAATAAGATACTTCATTACAACGCTCGTTAATTCAATAACATATTCTATTTCATTGATGTTTACTGCGTCATTATGTTTTACATGGTTATTTTGAAACTTGGTGTAATAATCTATTATTTTCAACACCATATTTTTCAATTCTTCCGATGCACCTTTAGACTTTAACATACTTCCCAAATCGGCAATCTGATTTTCTAAACTCCTATTATTAGATAGTAGATCTTTTACTAATAATTCAAACGAAAGCCTCATATCATCAAGAGTATTTCTTTCAAATATTCCACCTTCATATTTAGCTAGAGCACTTTCATACTGTTTTAATGATGTAGGATGATTACCTAACCAGTGTATTGTTTTCTGAATAAGCTCAGTTTCGCTTATTTTCTTTGTTGCCAGATTTCCATATCTGGTATACAATAGCTGCTTTACTTTATGTGCCTTATCATTGTTGCTAAACTCCGGTAATTCCGAAAGTTCTTTTATTATTTTAAATTGTTCAGAAGCTTCAAATATACGAAGGTTTTCTTTTAAGGCAGTTCTTTTATTTTTCGCTTCAAATGGATATGAACCATGTGGAATAGCACGATTAAAATCAATAGCATAAGAATTGCAATATTCAACAATCTGCATTCCTGATAACCCTCCATTTGTTTCAGCCAGTACATCACAAGCATAATTTAAGAATGTATCATCTAATTTTTCCATTCGCTACATTTCCTCCATTTTTTCAATTTTTAGTTTCTGTTCTGCAATCTGGTGGACAAGTTTTTTCACAAACTGTATCCATATCCATCCCTGTATTGCAAGATTGATTTTTGCCTCTGTCTGTCATGCAGTATGGTAAATAACCGCTTGCCTGAAAAGTTTATTTTTCACTATACCTTGTACAACACGCCCATTTCTCAGAAAAACACGCTTATTTTTTCCATTTTCCCATTTTTCCCGCAAGAGAGGGGGACCCCAAAAATGCTACGCATTTTAACTAGGTCACGGTCAAATCCGCTTTGAACTCCCGAAAAACCAGGCAAAATTTGTAAAAGAAAAACCACGTAACCACGCTATATAACGTGATTACGTGGTTTTCGTAACCTTTCCGATTACGTGTTTTTATATGGTGGAGGCGATGCGTGACTATCTTTTTTTGCGTATTTTCAAGATTTCGGAAGTGCGACACCACGCAGATGCGTGGTGTTTCGCTATCAAGATCTTTAAAAAATTGTTGTAGATGAATTCTTCATGCTCTACTTTGGATCGCTTTTACATAGTATATCGTATGGGGATGTTAAGTAGCACAGCATTTTTCAAATCAGATTAAAAACTCTTTTTTAAGGTAAACAACGTTATACCATCGACGCACTCGTTCTGTAGTTCGTAGACTTCATCGATGTTCAAAAGCAATCCAGTAGGATTTCTTCCGATAATGATATATTGGTTGTTTCCATCAAGAGCAATATAACTCCGCATTGCATCATCTAAGAGGATATCAGCGTTGTCAATGATAATCAGCTTTCCCTTGGAGCGTTTTATAGAACTCTTATATGATTTATTCCAATCCAGATAATTGAAGCACTTTATACGTTTATCTTCTGCAGATAGTTCCTTCAAAAAAGAAAATACTGCTGACTTTCCAGTTCCAGAATCGCCGCACAGAAAAGTAATGTTGTTTTCGAGCTGAAAATTTACTTGAAAAGATGTATGCCTTGTTTGTATTCGGTTTATAACAATTGGTTCAATCTTCATTTACTCCGCCACTCCTTCAAAACTTCATATTTCTTTATTTGAAATAGTGGTCACGCCGACTCTGAAATACGAGGACATTGAAACCTTGCAGGAACTGGTAAGAAAGCTTCGCAAAGCCGGAGCAATCAGCCATGCAGGCATCGGAGCCGGGGTGCATATTCACATTGGAGCAAACGGACACACACCGCAAACCCTGCGAAACCTCGCCAACCTTATGGCGAGCCATGAACAACTGATTGCAGATGCCCTGAAAATCGACCAAGGCAGAATGAACCGATATTGCAGAACGGTCAATCCCCAATTCATCGAACAGCTGAACCAGAAAAAGCCAACCAACATGGCACAGTTCGCAGACATCTGGTATACGGCGAACGGTGCAAATTACGGCAGAAATCAGCACTACAACGACAGCCGATACCATATGCTGAACTCCCATGCAACTTTTACAAAAGGCACAATCGAATTCAGACTTTTCCAGTTTGACAAGCCTACAGCTGAAAAGAAAAATGGACTTCATGCCGGACAATTGAAAAGCTACATACAACTTTGCCTTGCCCTTTCCGAAATGGCAAAGGGACTACGAACCGCCAGCCCGAAGCCACAGCAAACAGAAAACCCGAAATTCGCCATGCGGACATGGCTGATTCGGCTGGGGCTGGTCGGCGAGGAGTTCGCCACAGCGAGAAATTTTCTTACCAAGAACCTTGATGGCGATGCCGCTTTCCGGTTCGGCAGATAAAGGGACAGCCTTTTGCTACCAGCTACACCAGACCGCTTCGGCGGTCTTATGGTGGTGAAAGGGTATCCCTTTCAGAAAGGATTTGATTGCATGAAAAAGTTTTACCTTACTACTTTTTGAAAATCAGGGCATATTTTTCCACGCACAAACAAAATATAATGATTATAGTACGCTCTGTAATGCAGACAGAGCGTTACCCGTTTGTTAGTTCCTGACGCATTGCGCAAAGATCACACACATTCAGTACACCGTCCTCGCAAAGATCAGCAGCCTTCCAGTCCGGAAGCTCAGTGTCCGGAACAGCCAGCAGCCACTTTTGGAGAAGTACTGCATCAGCGATATTGAAGCTGCCGTCATTGTTCACATCTCCACGGAGATTTCCGTTCTTCAGGCTCTCCCAGTCAGGCAATTCGTCCAGCGTGATGACATACTCGCTCTGATAGTCCTTTTTCAGCACTTCAGCTTCGGTGTGTTCATCAGAAAACTGACCGTTGGCTGTAATGAAACCGCCGTTCCAGGTGGTGAAGCAAGCCCATTTTGCACCAGTGGCAATCACATTGTCGATGTCGAAAATCGTGCCGTTCTCAGTAAGAGCAATGATCTTCTTTCCGCCAGAATAGTCCAGTATTTCGGAGAATTTCGCTGCATGAGCGGTATAGGAATGCTTGTCAACATAAATATCCTCGCCGATGATGTCAACATACGCATCACCAGGATACCAGTCAGCAGACTGCCCGTTCCACACCCATATCAGGTTGTGGCAGCCATACACATTTGTGAGCTGATCGTAGAGATACTTGTAGAGTGCCTTGTACGGCTCAGCACCCTTTGCTCCCCACCAGAACCAGCCGCCGGATGCCTCATGGAGCGGTCTCCAAAGAACCGGAACGCCTGCTTCCTGCAAGCGGAGAAGCTGCTGTGCGATACCGGCAATATCCTCATCAATGCGTGCCTTGCCTTCCGGGTCGCTGCCGTCCATTACCTTAGAAATGTCGAAATCGGTATTTCTTGTGTAGAATCCGCCCCACCACCGTGGAGAGCCGTTTTCCTCGGTACCCTCTTTCAGGTAAGCTGTCGGGGAATTCCAGTGCCAGCAGAATGTGACGATCCCGCCGGCGTTGTGGAATTCTATCGCACGCTCCACGGCATCAGAACGTGCGCCAAGCGCCACACGGGATGGTGTGGAATCCATCATGTCAAGTCCAAGTATCGCCGGCGTTTTCCCGGTCACATCTTTGATTGCACGGAATTCATCGCTGTCCAGTCCACGGTCTGCGAACTGTCCTGATAGAACCTGCTCGCCGTACCTGTCGCAGAGGTATGAAAACAGCACCCTTGCATCCGCATTTGCATTCGGGTCGGTCAGAGTATCGTCCACTTCATAGGCAGAATGCGGGATTGCTTTCGCTGTCTCTATCTTTATGCAGTCAACAGCGATCCAGCCCCAGGATTTTGTGATAGCGATCTCATGCGTTCCGGCGGTCAGCAGAACGCTCCGCATCAGTGAATCGGAGTAAGTATCTGCGGTGCTGTCAAAAGTTCCTGCAAACGCTCCGTCGATAACGATGTTATTTGTCTTTCCGCCACCATAGCCTTTTGAGTTGATCACAATGTTGTATGTTCCGTCCGCCGGAATCTCTACTGTAAATTTAAGCGAATCCGTGTCCTCAGCAAAGTTTCCGGCAGCCTTTCCACCGGAAAGTCCGGACTCCTCAATTGCCTTCATATTACCGGTCATGACTGCGTCCTCCGCTTCGTAAACGCCGACCGTTTCCGCCGAACCGGTGAGCGGTACAGACTGAACAGCAATGGCTGTCAGGACTGCGGCTGCGATCATTCTTTTTTTCATAACGTTCCTCCTTTTTTCAGCAGTTGACTTTCCTGCTTGTTTTCGTGTTATTTTGACAAGATGCTGCATCATTTTGTCTCATATGCCGTTCGCTCTTGCTCGGCGATAAAAACTCCATACCGTATCATGCGGTGGATAGTCATGTGGTAGCATTCTCCACATTTGTTGCTTGATATTCTTTTTTCATATCTCTTATTATACCACTTTTTTGCTATGAACACAAGCTCTCTTCTTTGACATCTTCATATCCTCCGTTTTTCCTTTTTTCTATTTTATTCCCTTGTGGCTTATGTGTCAAGTTTTATTATACAGGATCAGATATATTTCATCTTTTCATCATCACTTAATTCTCGCAAAATCAATGTCACATGATTGCTTTTATTTGTCGTTGCATTTTCTGGCATGACCAGTTCCACCTCTTATGTTATTTATATCTTTATCATACCATAATCCCATCAAAATTTCAAATGTTCAAACAGATATAAACGATTTATCCAACCACCATTTTTCTTGCCGTATATTTCCCATAAATCCAGTTGCTTTTTCCGCAAGAACATGATATAATAACAATAACAAGAATCCCGGTAAAATTGCAGAAACAAGCAGAGGTGAGAAACGTGAAACACAAACCCTTGCCAATTGGCGTAGAGGATTTCAAGCGGCTGGTGGACAACGAGTACTACTTTATTGATAAAACGTTGATGATAAAGGAGCTCCTGGAAAACAAAGAAACGGTCAATCTTTTCACCAGACCAAGAAGATTCGGCAAAACACTCAACATGAGTATGCTGCAGCGATTCTTTGAAGCAACTGAGAAAAGCAACGCCTATCTCTTTGACGGCTTGAAAATCGCAGCATATCCGGAGTATATGGCATATCAGGGACAGTATCCGGTAATCAGCATTTCACTGAAAAGCATGAAGCGAGCTTCCTATCAAGAAGCCTATTTTGAGTACGTTAAACTGCTTTCCGATGAATTTGAACGTCATGAAATCATTCTGCAATCAGATGCAGTCAGCGAAGAAGATAAGCTGGAATTTCAAAAAATCAAGAAAAGAATTGCAGAGCCAAAAGAATATAATTCTGCAGTCAAATTGCTGTCAAAATGCCTGCAGAAAGTATACCAAAAGAACGTCATCATTCTCATTGATGAGTACGATGTACCGTTAGAAAACGCCTACCACGAGGGCTTCTACGATGATATGACAAACCTGATTCGCAGCTGTTTTGAATCTGCGTTAAAAACCAACCCATCGCTGGAATTTGCAGTTTTGACAGGTTGTCTGCGGGTGTCCAGAGAGAGTATTTTCACAGGTTTGAACAACCTGAAAACTTACTCCATCACAAAGAACAAGTTTTCCCAATATTTCGGGTTTACCCAGGAAGAAATGAAAGAGATTTTACAAGCCTTCTCCCTGGAACAGTATGCCGGAACAATTGCAAAATGGTATGATGGTTACCGATTCGGATTGACGGAAATCTATAACCCGTGGAGTGTTCTGAACTGCATTGACTCTTACCTGCAAAACGACATGGTTGCCTGTGAGCCTTACTGGTCGAACACCAGCTCCAATCGGATTGTGAAGCGGCTTATTGAGGAGTCCAACGAGCGTACCAAGTCTATGGTGGAGGAACTCATCAACGGCACACCGATTCACACCCAGATTTTTGAGGACGTGACCTATGGTACGATCGATGTCAATCAGGACTATATCTGGAGTTTCCTGCTGTTTACCGGCTATCTGAAGATCATCTCCTGTGAAACGGTCGGCGACGAAACCTACTATGACATGGTGATCCCCAATGTGGAGATCAAGAGCATCTACAAGAACACCATTCGCTCGTGGTTTATCGACCACGTCAACCGTGACAGCCGAACAGACATTCTGGAATCTGTCATTCATGCAGATGCAGAAAAACTGGAAGATTTGCTATGCACCTGGCTGACCAACACCATCAGCTGTTTTGACGAACAGGAAAACTATTACCATGGCTTTGTGACGGGACTGGTTTCCGGATTCAGTGGTTATATGGTGGTTTCCAACCGGGAATCCGGCAACGGGCGGTTTGATCTGGTGGTAAAGCAGCGTTCCAGATGGCATCACGCTGCAATTCTGGAATTTAAGGTTGTGGAAAAGTACAACCAGATGACAAAAGCCTGTGAAGATGCCCTCAATCAAATCGAGGAAAAGGACTACGAGGCAAGCCTGCGGGACGAACAGTACGAAAACATCGCAAAGCTTGGAATCTGTTTCTGCCAGAAACGGTGTAGGGTAAAATCCGGCGGTGTGGATCACTTCGATTATTAAAAGCATCAGCTTTATTGAACATATTATTCTATTGCAGTGGTAAGACAAAATCCCTTAGAGCTCTGCAAAAAATCTCTGTTCCGCTATTTTAGATTATTGTGCAAAAAATCATTTAATTCAGTTTTATCAATTTTATTCGTTTGACCACAAATTAATAATGAGGTATTACAAAACCTAAAAATTGTATTGGCTGTTTTATTTAACTCATCGCAGGAAATATTTTTAAAAGACTCTATTTTTTGCTCAATTGTAAAGTTTTCAGAACCACAAAAATATGTATTCCACGCAAAATAATCATTAAATTGCCGTGTATCTTCGAGCCAAAACCACATATTATCCATAAAAAATGGTTTATTGTATGCAAGGCTTTCTTCTTTACACTTTTTTATGCGTTCAATTTGTTCAATTATCATATTTAGCGACATCCAAAAATCATGTGCTTTTACATGATAATTGATACAAAGTACTGCTGAATCAATGTGTGTACTCACAAAAGAGTACGCATTATACATACACTTACTTTTATAACAGCAACTGGATAAACAGGATAATTCTCCTTCACCTAAAATTGAATTTAATAACGTGACACAATCTCTGTTAACAACATTAAAATTCAAATCAAAATATAATGCCACTTCCAATTCATTATCAGCATAATTTAAGAATTTGATATCAGGTTTTCTTTCTCCTATTTTAGGCGCTTGAAACGACTCTTTAACTCCGCAGGGAAATTCGGCATTTGATAAAAATTCATTCATTAATACTATCTTATTTTCATCGAAGTTTCCGGTAGCAAAAAAGGCGACATTTTTTTGTGTATAGTAACGATTTTTATGTGAGATCAAATCATTCAACCGCAAATTTAATACAGTTTTCTTAGTACCTATAACTGGGTAGGAAAGCGAATGATCATTCCATAATAACGATCCAAGCATTTTGTCATATCGCATATCGCTTCTTTCAATTTCTCTCAATTGCAAGTCTTTTTGAATATTAAATTTTTCTTGATTCCAATCACTTTTTAAAATAAAATCAAAAAAGCAATTTAATGCGTTATGTAAATACTTCGGATGAAATTTCAAACTAAATCTCGTATAATCTTTATCTGTAATTGCATCAAAAATTCCACCTATTTTCTCAAATTCATAGTGCGGAGCAGATGAATATAGAAATCGTTCTAAAAGATATGAGATTCCTCTTTTTTCTATGCTATCGTTGCGTGAGCCGCAACGAATATACCAACCAATTGTAACTGATTGTGCATTTTCAATTGGATAGAAATATGTTGAAATTTGACTTTTGGGATTTATATAGTGTTCCAAAATAAAAAACCTCATAAAATAAAAGTAGTAGTTTTAAGATTCCTCTCCAAGAATCATTATATGCAAAGTTGATTATATGATAGATTTACAATATAAGTGCAACACAAAAAAAGAATGACA
>ERZ791826.2077-NODE-2077-length-9618-cov-5.325107_pt1 | contig 9618 bp, 7 predicted proteins | sample MGYA00510297_ERZ791826 | MGnify/ENA primary metagenome ERZ791826 (study PRJEB30046, sample SAMN00792004) | human gut metagenome | study: EMG produced TPA metagenomics assembly of the A metagenome-wide association study of gut microbiota in type 2... | reverse complement strand
TCCCAGTGGCCGGAGGTCTTGTACAGGTTCACGGTGCCGATGCAGGGGGTCATGACGTGCAGGTAGCCGCGCTCACGCTCCTTGCCCTTGATGTAATCCTCCAGCTGCTGCCAGACGGTGTAACCGTTGGGCAGGAACATCGGCAGGCCTCGGCCAACGAGGTCGTCGGTCATGAACAGGCGCATCTCCTTGCCGATCTTGCGGTGGTCGCGCTCACGGGCCTCCTGCTGCTGCTTCTCCCAGGCGTCCAGCTCCTCCTGATTGTGGAAGGCAACGCCGTTGATGCGGGTCAGCATCTTGTTCTCTTTGTCGTTCTTCCAGTAGGCGCCGGACTGCTGGGTGATCTTGAACGCCTTCAGCGCCTTGGTGTAGCACAGGTGAGGTCCGATGCACATGTCGACGTACTCGCCCTGCTGATAGAAGCTGAACTCGGTCTCGTCGGCCAGGTCGGCGATATGCTCGATCTTGTAGTGCTCCTGACGCTCCTCCATCAGCTTGACGGCCTCGTCACGGGGCAGGATGAACGGCTTGATGGGAAGATTCTCCTTGCAGATCTTCTTCATCTCTTTTTCGATGGCGGCCAGGTCCTCGTCGGTCAGCTTGATGTCGCCGAGGTCGACGTCATAGTAGAAGCCGTTCTCGGTGGCAGGGCCGAAGGCAAAGTCCGCCTGCGGGTAGAGGCGCTTGATGGCCTGCGCCATGATATGGGCAGCCGTGTGGCGCAGAACGTGCAGTTCTTCCTCCTGCGGGCACTCGGCGACGGTACCGTCCTTGTAGATGATCTTCATAATTGTACGCTCCTTTTGCAATTGCACAAAAATGCAAATAAAAAATGCTCCATCCCTCGCTTACAAAAGGGATGAAGCATATACGCTCCACGGTTCCACCCAAATTGCGCTTATATCTTATATAATAAAAGGTAAGCGCCGCTCGTACCGGCTGTAACGGGCCGTACCCGGCGGAGGTTCGCCCCCGCGCTCGGCAGTGGTAAGGCTGCGGGCCGCTGCAAAACCGCTTGCACCACGCGGCGTACCGCGGCGGTTCTCTCTTGTGCAGGACCTCGCATCCCGTTTGTCTGCCTCATGGCTTTGTACAGGATGAAGTTAAGTTATTTATAGCACAAGTGCGGCTTTAAGTCAAGTAGAAAAATTTGGAATGTTGAGGCTGTAGGGGCCGCACATGTGCGGCCCGCAACGTAAAGGCAAGCAGGCGTCTGTTGTAAAGCCGCGGGCCGGGCATGCCCGGCCCCTACATTTTTACCTCCCGCCAGTTTGCACAAAAAACTTTCCACTCCCCTGCCTTGCCCATGTAAAATGCCGAAGTTATTAAATATACATTGACTTTACATATTTATGCAGTTATACTGTATACATCAACCAAGTGAGGGCTTGGGAAGGTACAAACATTGAGATACAATGAATCGAGGAGATCATCATGAAAAAGCTCACTGCTCTGATGCTCAGCTCCGCTATGATGCTGAGCCTGGCCGCCTGCGGCGGTTCCGCTTCCACCGAGACTGTTTCCAGCGAGGCTGCTTCTTCTGAGGCCGTTTCCACCGAGGAGGCCGCTTCTGCCGACGCTGCCGCGGTGACCACCGTCAACGCCGGTAAGCTGACGATGTCCACCAACGCCGCCTTCCCCCCGTATGAGATGACGACCGACAGCGGTGAATTGGAGGGCATCGACATTGAGGTTGCGGGTGCCATCGCCAAGAAGCTCGGCCTGGAGCTGCAGGTCGACGACATGGACTTTGACGCCGCCCTGCTGGCCGCCCAGAACGGCAAGAGCGACATGGTCATGGCCGGCGTCACCGTCACCGACGAGCGCCTGAAGGTCATGGACTTCTCCGACACCTACGCCGAGGGCATCCAGTCCATCATCGTGCCTGAGGGCTCCGACATTGCCACCGCTGACGACCTGTCCGGTAAGGCCATCGGCACCCAGCGCGGCACCACCGGCTACCTCTACTGCACCGATGACTTCGGTGAGGAAAATGTCATCGCCTATGATGACGGTCTGACCGCTGTGCAGGCCCTGAACAACGGCCAGGTCGATGCCGTCGTCATCGACAACGCCCCCGCTCAGGAGTTCGTTGCGGCCAACCCCGGCCTGAAGATCCTTGACACCGCTTACGCCCAGGAAGATTACGCCATCGGCGTTGCCAAGGGCAACACCCAGCTGCTGGACGCCATCAACGGCGCTCTGGAGGAGCTGCAGGCCGACGGCACCCTGCAGGCCATCGTGGACAAGTACATCACCGCTGAATAAGCGCTTTGCAGCAAGCGGAAAGGCACGCCGGTATCCCGGCGCGCTTTTCTTTTATTTAGTGTGATTTTTCCCGGAAATATGGTATAATACAAATATCGCGCTGTAGGGGCCGCATATATGCGGCCCGCAACCTTCCCGCAGGCAAGAGTTTGCCGGAAAGCCGCGGGCCGGGCATGCCCGGCCCCTACAGGTGTGCTGAATTCAAACAGATAGAAAGGTTGTGTTGCGGATGGAAGCACAGTTTGAAGCGCTTTCGGAGCTGGTCAAGAACGGCCAGAAGCTGAACTTCGGGCAGGACTTCTTCGTAAAATTTTACCAGGCATTTCTCTACTCGGACCGCTGGCAGCAGTACATCAAGGGCGTGGGCACGACCCTGCTGGTCACGGCCATTGCACTGGTGCTGGGCGTTGTGCTGGGTGCCATCGTCGCTATGGTCCGCGTGGGTTACGCGCAGCAGAAGCCCCACCACCGCAACCCGATCCTGGGCATTTTCAACGCCGCAGCGCAGGTGTATGTCACAGTCATCCGCGGCACGCCTATGATGGTCCAGCTGCTCATCATGAGCATGGTCATCTTCGCCAGCAGCCGCAACTTCACGATGGTCGGTGCGCTGGCGCTGGGCATCAACTCGGGCGCCTATGTGTCGGAGATCATCCGCGGCGGCCTCATGGCCGTTGACCCCGGCCAGATGGAGGCGGGCCGCAGCCTTGGTCTCAACTATATGACCACGATGTTCGAGATCATCATCCCGCAGGCCATTCGCTCCATCCTGCCTGCGCTGGGCAATGAGTTCATCATGCTTTTGAAGGATTCCTCGCTGATCACGGTCATCGGCGGCAAGGAGCTGCTGTATGCCGCGCAGGGCATCATGAACCGTACCTATGAGCCTATGTTCCCGCTGCTCGGCGTGGCCGCGACCTATCTGGTGCTGGTCATGCTGTTCAGCGCGCTGCTTGCAAAATTTGAGAGGAGGCTGGCGCAAAGTGATAGACGTTAAAGGACTGCAGAAGAACTACGGCGGCCTGCAGGTGCTCAAGGGCGTGGACCTGACCATCAACAAGGGCGACTGCGTTGTGCTGGTCGGCCCCTCGGGCTGCGGAAAATCCACGTTCCTGCGCTGCCTGAACCGTCTGGAGGAGCCGGACGGCGGCCATGTCATCTTCAACGGCAAGGAAGTCACCGACCACGACATTGACCATGTGCGCCAGAAGATGGGCATGGTGTTCCAGCATTTCAACCTGTTCCCCCACCTGACGGTGAAGAAGAACATCACGCTGGCCCCCGTGCGTCTGGGCCTGATGAAGCAGCCCGAGGCCGACAAGAAAGCCATGGAGCTGCTGGAGCGCATCGGTCTGGCCGACAAGGCCGACACCTACCCCAACATGCTGTCCGGCGGGCAGAAGCAGCGCATTGCGATTGTGCGCGCGCTGGCCATGAACCCCGACGTGCTGCTGTTTGACGAGCCGACCTCCGCCCTTGACCCCGAGATGGTCGGAGAGGTTTTGGAGCTGATGAAGGAGCTGGCCCGCGGCGGCATGACGATGGTCTGCGTCACCCACGAGATGGGCTTTGCCCGCGAGGTCGCAAACCGCATCATCTTCATTGATGAGGGCATCGTCAAGGTCGATAAGCCGCCGAAGGAGTTCTTCGCCAACCCCGAAAATGAGCGCTTGAAGGCATTTTTGTCAAAGGTGCTGTAAATTTGTATAGAAAGCGGTCTGCCGATGGATTTTCGGCAGACCGCTTTTTTGCCTGCGGGGACGCCCCCGGGCGGATATGGAATCCGCCCCTACGTTTTCACCGCGCACGATATTCTGCTGCTATTATATACGCCCCGGCAAGTTGATTCTTTGCGCAAAATGTGGTAAAATAGCACTATTACTATGGATAACTATGCAACCACGATTTTACACATAAGGAACAGGTATTTTTATGGCTGAAAATCTGCAAACCACCCGCCCGGCTGACGAGGGCTGGACTACGGTCATCCGGCCCAAGACCGGCTGGTTCGACATCGACCTGCAGGAGCTCTGGCGCTACCGCGACTTAATTATGATGTTCGTCAAGCGCAACTTTACCGTGCTGTACAAGCAGACGATCCTGGGCCCCGCGTGGATCATTCTGAACCCGCTCATCACCACCGTGATTTTCAACGTTGTGTTCGGCGGCATGGCCAACATGCCCACCGACGGCGTGCCCGGCTTTTTGTTCTACATGGCCGGCAATACGGTGTGGACCTTCTTTGCCAACTGCGTCAACAATACAGCCAATACGTTTGTGACAAACTCACAGATTTTTGGCAAGGTGTACTTCCCGCGCCTGACGATGCCGGTCAGCCAGGTGCTGACAAGCCTAATCAACTTCGGCATTCAGGCGGTCATGTACCTGATCTTCTGGGTGTACTTCTTTGCCACGGGCAGCGGCGTCACCTTTACGCTGTGGGTGCTGGCTGTGCCGTTCGTCGTGCTGGAGGTCATGCTGCTGGGTCTCGGCGTCGGCATCATCGTGTCGTCCTTAACGACGAAGTACCGCGATCTGGCGATTGCCGTCGGCTTCGGCGTGCAGCTCTGGATGTACGCCTCCCCCGTCGTCTATCCGCTGTCGATGCTGGACAACTCCCCCCGCCTGCGGGTGCTCGTCCAGCTCAACCCCATGACGTCGCCGATTGAGATTTTCCGCATGGCTACCTTGGGCACCGGCACGGTCACGACGTTCGGCATTGTGTACAGCCTGATTTTTACCGCTGCGGCGCTGGTTTTGGGCGTCGTGCTGTTCAGCCGCATTGAAAAGACCTTTATGGATACCGTGTAAGAAAGGGGCGCGTAACTATGTCTGCAAATGAAAAACGCCCTGTCATCGAGGTCACGGGGCTGAAAAAGCAATACAAGCTCGGCCAGATCGGCGGAGGCACGCTGACCCACGACCTGCAAAGCTGGTGGGCCCGTGTGCGCGGCAAGGAGGACCCGAACACCGTCATCGGCACCGACCAGCGGCTGTTCGGCCAGACGTTTATGGCGCTGAACGGCGTTGACCTGACCGTCTATCAGGGTGAGGCACTGGGCATCATTGGCCGCAACGGCGCGGGCAAATCCACGCTGCTCAAGCTGCTCTCCCGCATCACCGCCCCCACCGAGGGCGAAATCAAAATTCGTGGCCGCGTGGCCTCAATGCTCGAGGTCGGCACCGGCTTCAACAACGAGATGACGGGCCGCGAGAACATTTATATGAACGGCGCGATTCTGGGCATGACCCGCGCCGAGATCGACGCAAAGCTGCCGCAGATCATTGAATTTTCCGAGTGCGGCGACTTCATCGACACACCCGTCAAGCGCTATTCCAGCGGCATGTTCGTCAAGCTGGCCTTCGCCGTGGCCGCGCATCTCGACAGCGAGATCATGGTCATGGATGAAGTTCTGGCCGTCGGCGATATGAAATTCCAGCAGAAATGCTTAGGGAAAATGAGCGACGTCGCCAATCAGGACGGGCGCACGGTGCTGTATGTCAGCCATAATATGTCGACCATTCGTCAGCTTTGCACCCGCTGCGTCGTGCTGGACAAGGGCAGGGTCATCTTTGACGGCGACGTGGAGCAGGCCATCGCGGTCTACATGGACACCACCGACGTCAACGTTGTCCACTACGACCTGGCCGACGTCGCCCGCATGACGGGCAGCGCGGGCAAGCGGTTCCGGCTGGAAACGCTGGATTTCGTCGGCAAGGAGTCGAGCGTGTTTGCCGATACCGAAAAGATGCGGGTGAAAATCACCTGGCGCGTTTCGGAGCCGTTCGCGGGCATCCACATGAAGATGAACCTCCACGCGCGGGATTCGACGCCCGTCGGCATCACCCATCCCGTCGACCTCGGCCCCGCCGAGCCGGGCAAAATCTACACCTCTGTGTTTGAATTTGACCCGAGTCTGCTGGGCGAGGGACAGTATTTCTTCTATCTCGACATTTTTGACGGCGCACTGGCCCACGCGGTCTGCCTGGACAAGCCCGTGACCGAGTTTGCCTTTGAGGTGACGAACAGCGACCTGACGATGCCCGAGTGGGCGTCCGGCTGGGGCCGCATCCACTTCCCGCCCGTCAAGCTCGTGCAGGAGTAACGCATGAAACCGAATTTGTACATCTGCCACACCGCGTATCAGGTCTTGGTCGATCTGCTGCGGGCCGGGCGCTGCGCCGGCAAGCCCCACACAATGGTGCTGTCGGCCTCCGTGCCCGACACCGCCGCGCTGGCGGCACGTCTGGACGCGACGAGCGTGGTCAAGACTGTCCTTGTGGACGAGACGCGCTGGCCCGGGACCGTGACGGGGCTGTTTGCCCACCGGCGCGCGGCCCGCGCCTTTGAGAAGTTGTGCGGCTGGAAATTGAACCGTGCAGCGTTTGAAAATGTCTATATCCACAACGATTGGAGTGTGCTGGGCCGCTATTTGCAGGATTGCCGCGCCGGGTATATTCTGTGCGAGGACACGTTTGGCAGCACGCTCGGCCCTGACCAGCATCTTGTGACCGACCAGCGCGCCGCGGAGGATTTTGCCGCGAAGCAGCGCGGAAAAGGCTACCTGTACTGGGGCGACAGCCCGTGGTGCGTCCGCGTCGAGAGTGAGGATGCCGCGCGGTGTACGCTGTTTTCGGCGGACCGCATGGTGACGGACAGCAAGGCCAAACTGTTAGAGAGCCTGACCGACGACGAAAAAGCGATGGTGCGCCGCGTGTTTTTGACGCAGCCCCTGCCAGAGAAGGCAGACGGCGCGACGCTTTTGCTGCCCCGCAGCTTTGTGGCCGACGGGCTGATGACCCAAGCGGAGCAGGACGCGATGTTCAAAACGGTGGCGGAAAAATACGCCGTTGGGCCGCTCTTTATCAAGACCCACCCGCGGGACACGACGGATTACGCCGCCCTGTTCCCCGATGCAGTCATTTTGGAGCGCACGATGCCCAGCGAGGTGCTGAACTTCTGCCTCCCCTTCCATTTCGCCCGTGCCGTCACCGTGCAGAGCTTCGTCCTGCGCGGCTTCACCGCGGCGGATGAGAAGATCCTGCTGACGCTGGAGGAGGCGAGGAAACTGGTCTGATGCGCGGGGAAAACGGCATCCGGCTGGGAGGCTCTCTCCCCCACCGCCTGCGGGCGGAGCCCCCTCGCAGAGGGGGCCAAGGCGCCTTGCCTCCCTCTGCGAGGGAGGTGGCGCGGAGCGCCGGAGGGAGAGAACCTTCCCAAAGGCACCCGTGAAAGGGTATGTGCAATGCTTTACTACAATCGAAAAAACGTACCGCTGGCAAAGCAGCTTCGCAGAGATATGACCCCATGGGAGCGTAAATTGTGGTATTGCTTTCTCCGCACCTTCACCCCGCGCTTCCAGCGCCAAAAGCCCATCGACGGCTATATCGCTGATTTCTACTGCGCAAAAGCAAGGCTTGTCATCGAGCTGGACGGGGCACAGCATTACACGCCCGAGCAACAGCAGACCGACAGTCTGCGCACAGAGTTTTTCGCACAGAACCATATCAGGGTTCTGCGGTTCACCAATTTGGACATAGACCGCCGCTTTGACGGCGTATGCCAAACGATAGAGGCGGCTGTTCAGGCCGCCGTGTAAGCGAGGTACACTCATGAAAACAATCGCTGTGATCCCGGCGCGCTACGCCAGTACCCGGATGCCGGGCAAGCCGCTGGCCGATGTGCTGGGCAAACCGATGATCTACTGGGTCTACAAGGCCGCCAGGGCCTGCCCGAAGCTGGACGATGTGCTCATCGCCACCGACGACGAGCGCATTGCCGACGCCTGCAAAACCTACGATATGCGGTATATTATGACCAGCCCCGACCACGACACCCCCACCGGGCGCATCTGGGAGGTCAGCACCGTCGAGGACGCCGACCTCTACCTGCAGCTCATGGGCGATGAGCCGCTCGTCAACCCCGCGGCGTTCGACCTGATCCTGCCTGACACGCTGCCCGATGACCCCTATTACGTCGCGGTGCTGACGAACATTATGGAGCACCCCGCCGACGTCATCGACTTCTCGAACCAAAAGGTCGTGACGAACGCCGCACGGGAGATCCTGCTGATCTCCCGCAGCCCCATCCCCTACCCGAAGGGCACGCTGGATTTCGAGTACGAGAAGGTCACCGGCATTCAGCTGTACAGCAAGCAGGCACTGAAATTCTACCATGATACGCCGAAATCCATCCTTGAAAAGGCCGAGGAAAACGACATGATGCGCTTTATCGAGAATGGCCACAAGGTACACGCCATCGTCAGCCCGTACAAGACGGTCAGTGTGGACACGCCGAAGGATCTGGCGCTGGTCAATGAAATTTTGAAGGAGAAGCAGCATGGCTGATATTAAACTGCTGGACTGCACCCTGCGCGACGGCGGCTATGTGAACAACTGGCAGTGGGGCTTCGGCTCGGCGCGCCGCATCATCCAGACGCTGACCCGCGCGGGCGTGGACATCGTCGAGGTCGGCTTTCTGCGCAATGTGGACGGCTACGACCCCGACGTGACGGTCTGCAACACGATTGAGGAGCTGAACCGCCTGCTGCCCGACGAGGGCCAGCGCGGCCATACGATGTACTCCGGCATGGCGATGCGCTCCAACTACGACATTGCCAAGCTGTCCCCCTACGACGGCCACGGCATTGAAATCATCCGTATCACCGCCCATGATTACGACATTAAGGACGGCATGGACTTTGCCCGCCGCATCAAAGAATTGGGCTACAAGGTCTCCATCAACCCCATCAACATCATGGGCTACAGCGACAAGGATCTGCTCTGGATCTTTGAGCAGGTCAACGAAATCCATCCGTGGCAGTTCTCCATTGTGGATACCTTCGGCAGCATGCGCCGCCGCGATCTGGAGCGCATCGTCAGCATGGCTGACCATAATTTAGCCCCGGACATCCGCCTGGCGCTGCACCTGCATGAGAACATGGCGCTGAGCTTCTGCCTGGCGCAGGAATTTCTCGACAAGCATCTGCGCCGCGACCTGGCTGTGGACGGCAGCCTGATGGGCATGGGCCGCATCCCCGGCAACCTGCCGATTGAGCTGATCGCCGACTATATGAACGAGTACTTCGGCGGCCACTACAACATTGACGACCTCATGGATGCCATTCAGGACCACATTGCGCCCATCAAGGGCAACTGCGCGTGGGGCTACACCCCGGCGTACTTCCTGTCGGCCAAGTTCAATCTGCACCGCAACTATGCCGAGCATTACCTTGGCAAGGGCGATCTGACGAACCGCGACATCAACCATATTCTGGCGGCCATCGCGCCGAACAAAAAGACTGTGTTTGATGCCGCCTACGCCGACACGCTCTACACCGAGTACAAGAA
>ERZ791826.2076-NODE-2076-length-9624-cov-4.505591_pt1 | contig 9624 bp, 8 predicted proteins | sample MGYA00510297_ERZ791826 | MGnify/ENA primary metagenome ERZ791826 (study PRJEB30046, sample SAMN00792004) | human gut metagenome | study: EMG produced TPA metagenomics assembly of the A metagenome-wide association study of gut microbiota in type 2... | reverse complement strand
TATGATATGGCAGATCTGCTTTGATTGCCTCAGCAAGCATTCTGTAACCAAAACCGGCAAGTCTTGCATATTCTTTAGTATCTGAATCATAGGACATCATCATCTTTCGCATAAGCTTCTGACCATATTCCGTCTCTGCACACCCTCTGGAACCAGCCCTAAGAAGTGCTTTCCATGGATATATCTTATATAATGGCTCTGCTCTTTCAAGAAGCCATATTTCCATTGCTGTCATATAAGACTTTTGAAGTGGTGCAGAATCAATGGAGATAAAGCCTTTTATCTTATCTGGATATAATTCCATATACATTTGAGCCAGATATCCACCCATAGACTGACCGATAATGATGGGATTATAGATTTCTTCTTTTGCCAAGATTTCATAAAGCCATTCTGCCATGTCAGACAGACTGTATTTATTCGTAAACGGTCTGGATAATGCATGTGATGGTGCATCCCATACAAACACATTCTGTTTTTTCTCAAAATATTCTATCTGTTTTTCAAAAAGCCTGTGGTCTGCTGTAAGTCCCGGCAAAAACACTAATGTAATTTTTTGTTTATCTATTATATTTACAAAATAATGGATGCAGCCACAGCGTGTTTTATAACTGTTTTCTGTCATTTTCCTTCTCCTTTCCATAAACCATTTCCCAATGATTTATCATTTCCTTATATTCCTGCTCAAAAACAGTTACATCATAATTCCCTGTTCTGTACCAATATTTAAGCATTCCATCTGAAGCATACAGAATTTCTTTATATATACGAGAAAACTCTATATCCTTACGAATTAAATCGAGATTTAAAATTGACAGAAGTAATTCCAATGTCGTATGAGTAGCATCCTGTACATCCTGTTGAATTATTGATTGAATATCCGGCTCTGCTTCAAAGTATGAATTAATGGAAAATAAGGACAAAAATGTGTATTTCCTCATCACTGCACACTTAGCCATCAGACCTCGACGCATCATTTCAAAAAAATCATCTGTTTCATATACCTTATATTTACACATATATTTTTTTGTTAAATCTGCTGCATACTTCCATAGAAAAAGATATAGCTCCAGTTTATTATGAAAATAATGAAACAAAAGTGATTTGGAAATTCCGGCTTCTGCTGCAATTTCTGAGGTTGGTGCCTTCTTATATTGATTCGTTGCAAATACTTTATATGCAGCATTCAATATTTGCGATTGTTTTTCTTCCGGCAATGCATAAAATTTATCATTCATAAGCTACCTCCGTTGACCGATTCGGTTAATACAAGTATATACCCATTGACCGATTAACGGAAGACCTCATTTGATCATCACGTCAATGACTATCTGCTCATAATAATCCTCCATTCTTGCGCTGCTTCTTTGTGCATCTCAAGTTTGTGCGAAGCACAAATCTTTAAGGGGAGTTTTTTTACAGCCCCTATTCCTCATTTTTTCTTCATTTTGTCATAATACGCTTTATACCTATAAATCGTCCTCTCACTGACATTGTTCCGCTTTGCAATTTCTACCATTGTCATGCCGCTCTCATACCCAACAACAAAATCATTATAAATTGCCATCCACTTGGCGTTATGTTTCTGACGACCACTTAACTTACGATTTCTGTAATACTCTAATTCCTCCCGAAGTTCTGCATTCTCTTTTTCCAACTCTTCAATTCTTTTTAATGCCTCTTCAAGTGTTACAGTTTTCTCCATTACTCGGTCCTCCGTTCATGTCATTTTCGTTTTGTCCATATTATAAATATCTATATTACTTTAGTCAATACGATTATGTCATGTTGCATCATTTTTTACAATAGCTGTCATATAAAGTGGAAATAAACTTTTCACTTCAGTCAATAAAAAAATAGTCCGTAGGAATTGAAGAAAAAAGCTTAATATTATATAATATTTGAGAAAAAATTATTTTTATTCTTAAGTAAATAAAAACGAATGGAAAGGATGGTCTAGTATGAAGAAACTTAATGAAATGCAAATTGGAAAGCGGCTCACAACAGCTTTCCGTATCACAACTATGATTACCAGCATAGCTGCAATTGCAGCAATCATTGTACTGTTCTTAATTTCAAACAGGTATACGTATGCATTGCGGTATTTTGGTTTCCCACAGGGTGATATCGGACGGGCGATTATTCTGTTTACAGATTCCAGAAGTGACCTGAGAGCTATTATTGGTTATGATACGCAGAGCGAAATCGATGGCCTGATTAGTCAATATAATGAGGATAAGGAAGGCTTTATTTCCTCGTGGGAAGCCGTGGAGAATACACTGACCACTGCTGCAGCAAAAAGTACCTATCAATCCATCAATGACAAGCTGACAGATTACTGGTCCCTGAATGAAAAAATTATTGCGTTAGGTAAGAATGTAAGTGATACATCCAGTCGTAATCAGGCACAGTCTAAAGCAATGAGTGAGCTTGCTCCTGCTTATGAAGAATTAAATAACCTGATGTATGATATTCTGAATACGAAAACAAACAGTGGTGATTCCTTAGACAACACTCTGAATATGGCAACTTATATACTGATTGCTGTTGCTATCCTTATTCTAATAGTTTCATTCATTATATCTACCAGATTTGGTAGATTCATAGCAAAGGGAATCGCAGAACCTGTCACTGCACTGGAGCATCGTCTTGGTACCTTGGAACAGGGAGATTTGACTACCGCATTCCCGGAGATAGCTTCTGATGATGAGGTCAGTAGAATGGCAAAGGTGGCGGCTGATATGTCAAATAGCCTGAAGCTGATTATTGAAGATATCGACTACTGTCTGACAGAAATGGCAAATGGTAATTATGCGGTTACTTCAAAATATCCGGATAAATATGTTGGGGAATATGCAGGTATTATCGCAGCCCTCAGACAGATGATTCATCAGATGAATGATACTCTCCATCAAATTAATGATGCTTCCAACCAGGTATCAGCAGGATCTAACAACCTTGCGCAGGCTGCCCAGTCATTGGCAGAGGGTGCTACTGACCAGTCTGCATCTATACAGGAATTACAGGCAACTATTGCGAATATTGCAGAAGGAGTTGGCAAGACTTCAGAAAATACCGTAGCTTCTTATCAGCAGGCAAGTAAATATGCCGATGAGGCCGATCACAGCCGCAGTGAAATGGAATCCATGATGAATGCAATGCATAGAATTAATGAAGCCTCACAGAATATCGGTAATATTATTTCGGAGATTGAAGATATCGCAAGCCAGACAAATCTTTTATCATTAAATGCTTCGATTGAAGCTGCAAGAGCCGGAGAAGCCGGCAAGGGATTTGCAGTTGTGGCAGACCAGATTCGTAAGCTGGCAGAGCAAAGTACACAGTCAGCTGTAGATACGCGCCAGTTGATTGAAGGCTCTCTTGCAGAAGTAGATGCTGGTAACAAAGCGGCACAACGTGCATCCGAATCAATTGAATCAATTATCAGTGGTATTAAATCCATTGCCCAGTCCTCTCAGGAATTGAGTGAAATATCCAAAGAGCAGTCATCGTCGATGCAGCAGGTAGAGCAGGGAATTAATCAGATATCGGAAGTTGTACAGTCCAATTCTGCAACGGCCGAAGAAACATCAGCCACAAGTGAGGAATTATCGGCACAGGCTACCACACTGAACGATTTAATATCACAGTTCCAGCTGAAATAAACATATAAGAATCCGGTGGTTCCAATAGCTGATATACAGACTGATAGGCATGGCTGAATTATAAAAGCCATTGCTTATCAGTCTTTTTTATCATGATGAGCGTTGGTTTGCCTCTTGAACTTGTACTATGTTACAATGAACATATCGGCAATCTGGATTTATCACTCAACAAAAGGGTAAGTTTTTATGAAAGTTATCATACATGAATATTGGCATTTTTGCAGGCCATGGATAGTTTTTGTAAAGAGCAGAATTTAAGTTTGAAAATCTATATCATTTCAAATAATGTTTTTATAGAAGGAAAGCAAAATGCTCCATTATTTTATGTTATGGAAAATTTTTGCGTACGAAGCGATATCCACTGGTGCGGTGGTATCGGAATTGGTGGTGGAGTCATGTTTAAGGCGTTGAGAATTGTGTTTCTTATTGAAATGGCAATATTTCTTCTCAACGTTTTTATCAGTGGGGTCTTATACGGAAATTGGATTCCACTTGGGGCAATGTACCATTTGATAGTCACACTATTGATAATCACTTTTTTTCATCTTGGTGTATTTTTTATATGTCTAAAATAGGCAGACAAATCTACAAGAATCTCATTTGCACCTACAATTCCGCCCCATGCAGCGTTCATTGCATTTGCCTTTCCATTTTCCTCATAGGTCCCCAGAATCATAACCGGCTGTAGATATAAAATGGCTTTGCTCCAAAATTTTTTCTCATTGTTTTATCTCTCCTTATGGTTATTTGTTTATATCAGTATTTATCTGCCCAATCCATTCTGTAATCACCTCTTCTAAAGTTTCCAGATGATCTTTTCCTTTGTAATCAACCTGAATCTGCATTTCATATGCAAAGGCAGCTCCTTTGCAATTTTCCTTTATATCTTTTATAACATGCCACGGCCATCCACCATTTGTCATAAATGGAATCACTGTCTTTCCTGTAAAATCATTTGTTGTCAAAAATGTAAGCACTGCAGGTGCCATCGTATACCACCACGTTGGAGTTCCGATAGCAATCACATCATAATCAGCAAGATTTACAGATATCGGATTGATCTGAGGCATAAAGCTTGCCTCTACCTCTCTTTTTCCCTGTTCAACCACATCTTCATGACTTCATCTCCTAAAAAATTCAAAAGCTTTTGTATACTCAGCATATCAGATTCATATAGATTACTCAATTGAACAGTGTTTAATTTCTATTCAATTTTATATTCTCGGCAATGAATACAAAGCTCCTACTACTGCTTTTGAAACAGAACTGCTCAACACTGTTGATAAGCTTGACTTTTCAAAGAAAGAACAGCTTCTAAGAATTGCAAAAGTCTTATAAACTGCCTATTCCTTTATTCTTTTGACATATCTGTAATATGTACTCTTACTCACACCAAGCTGTTTCATCAGTTCAAATGGACGTATTTCCCCTGACACCACATTCTGATAATGCTCTGAAAATTCATCAAGCGACATCACCGCTGGTCTGCCGTAATCATCCCATTCTCCACGAGCCTTTTTAGAATCTATACCTTCACGCTGTCTTTTCTCTTTCTTTTCAATCTCTGCCTGTGCCATAGCTGCATATAGCTCTATCAGCATATTATTGATGGTTTCCATCAGCATACGAGCCATAGCATTATCCAGCTTTGATAAATCCATAAGCGTAGTAGGAAGCTCTAGTATTTTTACACGAATACCATTATCCCTGTAATACTGCAATTCCTTTAATGTCTCCTGCTTATTTCTGCCAAGCCTGTCTACCTCAGTAATAATCAACTCGTCACCAGCTCTTAATACATCCTCTTTTAATACCTGATATCTTGGACGATTAAAATCCTTTCCTGTCTGCTGGTCAGTGAATATCTTTTCCAGCTCCAGATTGTTCTGCTCACAATAGGCTGTAATCTCCTTGATATCTCTGTCTAAATGCTGTTCTCTTGTACTTGTTCTGTGATAACCATATCTCTTCATGATTATTCGCTCCTTTCCTTAGTCCTGAAATGTGTACTTTTTGAAACTACAAAAAAAGGACTGCTAAACAGTCCCGAAATGTATGGACATTCCTTTACGGAACGTCCCAGTATTTGTGTATGCTTTTTGGCACCACCTCCTTAAAAATGGGTATAAAAAAAGAAGGTGTATTTCAACCTTCTTACATTTAGCAATTTGATGGATTATTTAATACTTCTAATGCGTTCCACACTTAACTCTGCTCTAGATATAACTTCGAGTTTTTGATGATATACTTGCGTACTGATTAATGGCTCACTTACAATGAATAATCCGTAAACATTCCATATAACATCAGATAGTTGATAGTATATTTTTAAATCTTCCAAGTGTTCCTTAACCCAGTCTACTCTTCTAGCATGCTTTGTTGCATAGCATTTCTTTTTACCATCAACAAACATTTTCTGATACTCCAGCTGAATTTCATAAGGATTTCTAGAAAAATTAAAATCCTTTACCTCTGCTACATATATATGATGCATCTCATTATCTATTATTAGCACATCAATGTCTCCTAATGTATTTCCATTCTTGTCAGCTACAGGCTTTTTATTAATCCTATCAACATTCGAATCAATAACAAACACTTCCATATCTGACAAGATATCTGAAATTAATTTATTAAATTTTCTTCCCCTATCATCACTAATTCGTCCTATCAAAGTGCACATCTTATCATTTTTTGTTGATATTTTGCCCTCATAAATCAAGTCTGTCACATACATAAGCATATGATATAATTGTCTATTACCCCATATTATCATATCGTTTCTGATTATTACTGGCCGCCTATTAAAAGAATATGCACGATTAAATCGCCATGGATATACATCTTCTTTCCTAAACCCAGATGGCACTTTCAAAAAATCATCTCTTTCAGTCAAAGAAATATCCTTAATTATGGCTATTGCTATTTCATTAGATAGCTTCTTATCAATTTGAACAATATATTCTATAAGTTTTTCCTTAGGTGCTATATAAACTTCCTGCTCTTCTCTCTCCTTACCATATTCTATCATCCCCATTATTAACCTACAAAATTGAGTAAAAGAATACCCATACTCAGCCTGAAAAGCAATATCTAAAGAATCTGAATAATCTTCATGATTGATGGTATATTTTTTATGAAAATCACTAGAAGATTTATAATATAACTGTTCTCTTCTATATTTATCGCCATATTGATATATTGTATAAAATTCATCCTGCTTCATTCCTATTCGGTCCGATTTCAATATTTCAACTGGCGTATTAAAAATGTTATAGTGAAACAAGTCATTCTTATATGCCCACTCTATAATAAGTGAGCATATTGCCAATATATATTCATATTTTCCTATACCAAGTGTCACCTCACCTTTAGGCGGTTTAGCAGCAACGTATTCCATCATGAATTTTAATGCTAATGATACTCGATTCAAATTATTGTATTCTGTTATATATTGTTCCTCTTTTTCAGGATAACATGACAACTCATAAGCATAAGTCTTTTCTGCAAGCATTAGCTTGTATAAAACTTCTTCCAAATCGGAATAAATCGCTTCTACCAAATGATGTGAACTTAATACCTCAATCTCTTCTTGTAACATTTTATATAACATTCCTACAACTTCATTGGCAATCATTGTTCTTTTCTCATCTGGAATAACTCCATATGTCCATTTACTACTTTGTAATATAGATTTCCCTATTATATCAAGCAAATAATCCTCGTCTTCTTCTCGAACAATCCTATCCGCAGTAAACAATATTGGTTTATAATATGGTTTATCCTGAAAATCCAAAGAAAATATTTTTCTCTTCATCGGATTATCAAACAATTTATCTAACCTATCCTCATAAGCAACTGGCTCATATGCATTATTATTTAAAATATTCAAAAGCATCTGGCACAATTCTTTTTCCTTTGCATTCGTCTTACAACTCATTTGACTATATGCCTTAGGTGTCCATACCAAATTATAATGTCTGCCTCTTTTTTCAACACGAATTAAATCTGATACAGTAATATCCTCAGTTGGAGCATAATAATAGGCTTTCTTATCACCCTCCAATATTATTGAAAAATGATATAATGTATTCAATAGTTCCATATCTTCAATAATATCTTTGCATTCTGCCAGCCAATAAGATATAGTGTCCATAATTGAAAAATTCAAATTAACATCTGCCTTTTCCTTTATTTCTCCAGATGTAATCCAAATAATACAGTTATTATAACGAATACATAATGTACTCCTTTTTGTCTCCATCATGCATTCTTCGGTGTACATATTTCTTATTTCATCACACAAGACCACTCTCGTTTTCCAACCATCTTCATAGGAATCAATCAATACAGCCCCCTCATTCCTTATTGACTGATTAATATAATCAATGGAATCTCCTGGAGCAATCAAAAGTGTAGTATTATACGGATTAAAATCATCATTCAAATAAAATGAATACTGATTACTTGTATATATGCTGATAGCATTTAGCTCACTAAATAAATTTGGTATTTGTGTGCTTACTTTCTCTTTTGCACGTATATATCTTGGTACAAAATTCTCTTTTTTTCGTTCATTGACACTTATACAATGCAATTCAAATGGATTCAATTGTAATGACTTATATTTAGATGGATTTTTAGCTACTCTTAGTCCCATTCCTCTTCCAAATCCACTAATTATCAACAGACAATAGATATCATTCCTTTCGATAGCATTTTCTTGCATTTTTTCAAAAAAATATTTCATTCTCTTCTCAAATAACAAAGTATGCTTTTCATCAGGATATTCTGAGTGCATTGTTCTTTCTGAATAGTCACAAGCATCATCACATACAAAAACAGTCAACATTAACTGATTATTATACACATTTACGATACATTCTTTATAATATGCATTATTTATTAACTCAATTCCAAGCATGCTCTCCTTTATTTTGTGATGTCCCAATGCTTCTAGTGACTTACGGCAATCTCGCCATACATAATTGTTATATCTATTTATCACCTTATCCTTTATTCCAAACTCTGAAGCTATTTTTAATGCCTGAAAAAAAAGAAAATTTGGTAATAGAGAAACATTAAGTAATATAATTGTATTGTCTCTGCAATTTCTCACAAATGGTTTACTGTAAAATGGTCTATTATTCATTGAACCCACATTACCACTTCCGAAAGGCATAATTATTTCTTCTAGTAAATCAGAATAATCTTTCAGAAACAACTGTATTCTCTGTTCATCAAACACAACGCATTCCGCATATTCTTTGACCTTTTCACTATCTGGTATCACCACATACTTTTCTTCATCAGATGCTATTTCACATTCCTTTATGCTTATTTTTCTAGCTATTTCCTCTGATAACCCCAATATAAGCATCATCAATCTTCCTATTTTCTGGTTGTATTCTTTAGGAAAGTCATTTTCATAATTGAACAATATATCTATAAGCATTTGAAGATTATAAGCGGGTGTATTATCAATTCCATTAAAAACCGTATAATTATCCATCAACATTACATTCTGGTAGAAAGCATTTTCATTCGGGTCAATAGACAATGCTAAATTAGTTTCATTTATTTTTCCTATTAATTTCTTAAACTTTCCAGCACTCATCTTATATGTGGAATTGTATGTATTTTCCTTTTCACAAATAATAGCTGCTATCAAGGAATCTAATAAAACAGATTTATTTTGGTTATGAGGCATTAAATTTAAGCCTGATATTCTTGCTAAGACATCATAAACATCATACTTTTTTATCTCGTCAGATATGTCCTTCAATTCATCTATCGTTTCTTGACTTTCAAATATATCACCAAACTTCATGATTTCATTAAAAAAATCCATATTTTCCCCTTTCTGTATATATAATCACTTTATTCAAATAACTCAAAACCTATAAAAATAACCTCACCAGACACCAATCCAGTGAGGTCATATAATCACGCTTTCTGT
>ERZ791826.2070-NODE-2070-length-9662-cov-16.165817_pt1 | contig 9662 bp, 4 predicted proteins | sample MGYA00510297_ERZ791826 | MGnify/ENA primary metagenome ERZ791826 (study PRJEB30046, sample SAMN00792004) | human gut metagenome | study: EMG produced TPA metagenomics assembly of the A metagenome-wide association study of gut microbiota in type 2... | reverse complement strand
AATGAAAATAAACTTCTTACGGATGAGATAAATTATGGGAAAGAAAAGGAGGAAAATAGTTACAAATATGACAAGGACGAGAACGGTTCTCTGGTGACGTTAGAGACCAGTAGGTTTTGGGGTAAAAAGGGGAGCGGAGCAGTCACTTCAAAGCAGGGGTACACCTACGACAATTATCGAAATGTCCTGACAGAGAAATCCCCCAAAGCTTACCTTGCAAAAAACAAGGGGAAAGAGCATCTGTATACAGTAACATATGCTTACCATAATACGGATGCCGGTTATCCTGCCGATGACAGGCCATTCTGTTTGTGTATATTGACAAAACAGGAATTATACGATTCAGCAAAGACAAAAATCAAACTGGAAAGCAAAATTGCCTCTAATGGCATTGATTACAGCAGTATCTCGGAGCAGAGGAGTGTAGGTGGTGCTGCCTATAAAACAGTATCCAAAACAGATTTCAAATATGATGCCCAGGGAAATGAAACCCAGGGAAAAGTTTTTCCAACCTATGGCAGTGATGGGGAAAAGGAAATCATCCAGAATGATTATACATACAATGCGTTGGGACAGCAGACCAAGAAAGATGTCACGCTGGATTCTGCAAAAAACCCGTCATCAAACCGCACCTACACGGAAGAAGAAATCACTTATGATTCCTTTGGAAACTGCCTGTCCACTACAGATGAGAATGGTCTTGTCACAAAAACCTCCTATGACCCGGAAACTGGGGAGGAAAAAGAGACCATAGAGGCGGCAGGGACAGAGTATGAATCCAAAGACAGGGAATATGTATCCACAGATGCCCTAAAAACCATGACACTGGACGAGTATGGACGGGCAGCTATCGACATACAGGATGCTTTTGACAATACCATCATCAGCAAGGACGAAGCATCCGGCACATGGACAGAAAATGTTTATGAATACGGAGCAGAGACCGGGAAAGAGGAGGATGACCCGGATTTAGAGCAGGAAGAAAATGACCGTCTGCTGGAGAAACGGACATATGCTTTCAAGCCCGACGAAAAGAAATTCATCGTCAATGAGGATGGGAAAACGGTTCCCAACTTCTACATTACGGGCAGGGGAAACAAAGTATTAAGCGGCAGCAAATATTTCTATGACGATGCAGGCGAAGAGATCGGCAGTGCCAGCTTCAGCAACGGGGAACTGGATGCCGCCCACTGCACCTCTTGGAATTTTACCAAGGAAGAAACAGAAGTCATCGGCGAGGATGATGTGGCACAGACGATTACCATCAGTTACAGCAAGGAACTGAATCCATTGGTATATCAATCGGAGGTGGATACAGATAATTATTACGACCAGTTTAATGATGCCGTGCTGAGTGAGAACATTACCGAAACTGTGTCGGACGCAGAGGGAAATATCCTGTCCAAGACAAGTACCACCATCCGGGGGAAAAATCGTTCCGAAGTGATTGCCACATATGAGACAGACGATTTTGGAAGAAATGTCAAGGAAAACACAGTTACTAAAAAATACCAGGATGGGAAGTGGCTTCCGTCTTATGAGGAAGAAGTTCTTCTGGTATACGATGAAAATGGAAATGTCAGCCAGACCGAGACAAAGAGCCGGAAAGAGGGGGATACGGACTGGCAGTCCCGGATAACGAAGGCGGATTATGACGACCAGGGAAATATTATAAAGGAATACACTCCGAAGGGTGTGGGAGAAGGCGTTTCCACCCAATATACCTATGACATTCTCGGTCAGATGATACGGGCAGAGTATCCGTTGGAAAAGGAAGATGGAAGCATCCATTATCAGACCACCACGACAGAGTATGATACCACGGGAAATGTCATAGCACAGAATGAAAAAATAGATGCTGACAGGACGACAAGAACGGAGTATACTTATGATAAGCGGGGCAGCCTTGTCATGGTTAAAAACTGCATGGAAGATGGAAAAGCGCAGTACGTCCAGTATGTCTATGACATTATGGGAAACAAGGTGCGCCAGTTTACGGGCATGACCAGCCCGCTCACGATAGTAGTATCCGAGGTTCCCGGTGAAAATGGGGAGTCTTCTGGCGAGGGGGCAGAAGCTGGAAATGCGGCGACGGAAAGTGAAGCCGGAGAAAAGGGAGAGGAAGCGGATACCTTCTCTTATGCAGGAAAGACCTACCGCCTTACCGTCAGCGGGAAGAAAAAGACCGATACCATTGCCGAGACAAAGTATGAATATAATGAAAAAAATGAATTAGTGGCACTCATCGACCCGGAGGGAAGAAGGGAGAGCTATTCTTATGATGAAAACAGCAACCTCACCAAAACGGTAGATAAGAATGGCAACACCCTGAAAAACACCTATGACTACCAGAACCGCCTGACGGAGATGGTGGCAAAAGAAAAGAAGACAGGGAAAGAGACCACCCATTCCTATACTTACAATGCCTATGGGGACGTGGAAACCCAGGACGGCACCAGATTTACCTATGGGGATGTATCCGGGCAGGTTACCAGCGAGACCACCAAACTGACCAAGAACAAGGACGTGGTTAAGCATTATACTTACGACAGTGCCGGCAATAGGTCCGCCTTTACTGTGGCCGTGGGCGGGGAAAAGAAGCTTTCCCTCCGCTATGCCTATGACGGGGAATCCAAACTGGCATCCGTTACCGATGAGAAAGGCCGCAAGGTAGTGGGATACACCTATGACAAGGACGGAAACCTGTCAGAGAGGAAAGTGCCGGGAAATAACCTGACCACCACTTATGCCTATGATTACCAGAACCGACTGACAAGGATGAAGAACCAGACAGGCAGTGCCGGGGTGGTTTCTAAGTACAGCTCAGAATACTTAGAAAACGGTCAGAAATCCAAAGAGGTTTCTGCGGTTCTTGGCAAAGATGGGAAGAAGCGGAGCAGTACCGCCACTTACACCTATGACCTGCTTGGCCATATCCGGAAAGAGACAAGAACCGGAAGCGACGACATCATCTATTCCTACGACAGTAACAACAACCGTAAGGAAATGAAGGCAGGCAATAAGACCACTGCTTACCGCTACAATAAAAATGACGAGCTGCTCCGTACAGACACTTTAAATACAGATACGGAGGAGGACTCCGTTGTTATCTACAAGAACGATAAAAACGGAAACCAGCTTGCCACGGTCAACCGCTATGAGATTCCAAGCGACAAAAAAGACCGAACCTACATTGACATAGACGTGACACTGGGAGACAACCGACTGAACGAGAATGTTGTCAACCACTATAATGCACTGAACCAGCTGACAAAAACGCTTACCAGAGATAGCAAAGTAAGCTTTACTTATGATGCCGAGGGGCTGCGAACCAGTAAGACTGTGAATAGAGAGAAGACAGTCTTTGTCTGGGATGGCGACGAGGTTGTCATGGAACTGTCCGGCAGCGGCAAGGTGCGGAAGCGGTATATCCGTGGAAACGACCTTGTGTATGCGGATCAGGGAGACGGAACAGAGCAGCAGTATTATATCAAGAATCCCCATGGCGATGTCGTTCAGCTAACAGATGACAGCGGCAAAGTCATTAAGGACTATGAGTATGATTCCTTCGGGAATGAAGTGAACCCGGATAAAAAGGATGAGAATCCCTTCCGCTACTGTGGGGAATACTACGACAGAGAGACGGAGACTATCTATCTCCGGGCAAGGTATTACCAGCCGTATCTGGGAAGATTCCTGACGAGGGATACCTATACCGGGGAAGAAGATGACCCGTTAAGCCTGCATCTGTATACTTACTGTGGGAATGATGGAGTAAATAAGGCAGACCCAAGTGGGAATATTTTTGAGACGATACTGGATATTGCGAGTATTGGACATAGTATTTATACGCTGGTCACTGAACCATCTTGGGAAAATGTGGCAAACCTGGCATGGGATGTTGGAGCGACTATTGTTCCCGGCGTACCTGGTTCTTATGTTGGAAAAGCTGGTAAAGCTATTTCCAAAGTAGTAAAGAGTTCAAAAGCAGTGCAAAAAGGTACAAAATATGCGAGGAAGGCTAAAACTGCTGTCAAAACTGCTGTATCTAGTGCAAAAACTGTTGGAAAGCGAGTTGTAAAAAAATCTTCTAAGGCTTTAAAAAAACGGGTAAATTTAAAAGGGAAAAATCTAACTAGACGAACTAAAAATGCTTTAAATAAGGCTAAAAAAAGTTGGAAAAAACCGGGTAAGAAACCTGTAAAAAAACCAACAAAAAAGTCAGATATCCCAATTTATAAAAGAGGGGAATCTGGGGAAATAGCATTGAAAAAAGCATATGGCGGAGGTCATAAAACATTTAATACATCTGGGGGAAAACGTGTAGTGGATGTGTTTGCAAATGGAATTGCACATGAAAGTAAAGTTGGATATGTTTCAAAAACCCAATTTATACAAAAGCAGATAGAAAAAGATGTAGAACTAGTTCAAACGGGAAAAATAAAGGCAGCACATTGGCATTTTTATAGAAGCCCCACAACGGGGAAAATAGGAGCCTCAAGGCCGTTGTTAAAACTACTAGATGACTGCAATATTAAAGTCACAATACATTATTAATGCTAGGAGGGACTGTAATGGAGTATATTGCTGCGGAAGCAGAGTCACCTATAGAAAAAGGGGATTTTTTAAGTTTCACCAAGAGAGAAGCGGAAATCTATTTTAATTGGTATATAGAACATATTGATGAAAGGATAGAATATTTGTGTGAATATGTTCATTCACAAGGTCAATCTATAGAGCTGGACTTTTCTGTTAATTCAATAATTGAAATTTGGGATTGGTATGTAAAACAAATAAAAATAGAACGATATACACGGAGTGAATTAGAAGAAATAGCAAAAGAATATCCGCAATGGATTCGCGAAGAAATCATATCAGACGATATAAAATTGAGTTATGAGACACTGGCAATTTGTAGTGATGTGGCCATCTATTTTGCTGAAGTTTTTCGGAGACAAAATGAAAATGATATTTCATGGGGGTTTTTTACAAAACCGAAAAAACAGTATTCGGTTAATGAGCCGGTTTTATTAGGTTTTATAGGAAATGATTGTTTGAATCCAAGAAGGACGGTATATCATTGTACCCTTCATTATATAGATTGTGAAAAAAGATTTACTTTATACGAGATGTATAAAGTATGGAAGAAGAAGGTTGAAACAAATAAGTAAAAGGCACCCAAAGAATAAAGGGCATAGCAAACAAACCATTTTTCGGTGGCTGAAAAAATAAATATAGACACAACACCTAATCAGGTAACAGGAACAGCATCCTTTTTGATGATATATCCTCGTTGTTTAAGTAACTAAAACTTCCCACACCGATATGGTGTGTTGAACCTTGAAAATTCAATATTTTAGCCAATAAAAAGGGCATAAACCTGTTCCGTTTGGTATAATGGAGTTGTCGAAAAACCATCTTTACAAAGGAGATTTATGCCATGTCCAGTATACCACAAAACCATTCCGATGAAAAAGCCTTAGTTGACTGTGTTCAGAGATTTTTTTCTAAACACCATGTTGGCAAGCTTCTTGCCAGATGCAATGGAACGAAAGAAAAAGGTGTTTCTCCTGTTTCTCTGCTTCGGTACAAACTCAGCAACATTTTTGTCGGAAGAAGCATGTATATGCAGCAACGGACCAGCTCTTTTAAGGAAGATTTTTCCAAGGACACATTCTACCGTTTCCTTAATTCTACAAAAACAAACTGGCTTCGTTTCACTTCTCTTCTTGCAGCGGATATCGTAGATCATGACATCAAAAATCTGACGAATGATAGCAGGAAAAATGTTTTCATCATTGATGACAGTCTTTTCAACCGCACCAGTTGCAAGAAAACAGAACTGGGATCAAAAGTTTTTGACCACACGGATATGCGTTTCAAAATAGGATTCCGAATGCTTACTTTAAGCTGGAGTGATGGAAATACATTGATTCCCGTAAACAGCTGTCTGCTGGCATCTGCAAAAGATACAAATATCATTAGTCCGGTAAAGAACTTTGATAACAGAACCCTTGCTGGCAAAAGACGCAAGCTTGCTCAGACAAAAGCACCGGAAGCAATGATGACTCTGTTGGACACTGCGCTCAGTGCAGGACTGAAAGCGGATTATGTCCTGTTTGATTCCTGGTTTTCCAACCCGGCACAGGTCATAGACATTCATTCAAAAGGTATGAATGTGATTGCCATGATCAAGAAAAGCAGCCGGATCAAATATTCGTACTGTGGTGAACAGCTGAATATCAAAGAGATCTATTCCCAGAATAAGAAGCGTCGTGGCAGATCAAAATATCTGCTTTCCGTTGACATTATGGTCGGAAAAGAGAATCCGATTCCAGCAAAGATCGTTTGTGTAAGGAACAAAGTGAATCGCAAGGACTGGCTTGCTTTTATCTGCACAGATACGACTCTTTCCGAAGAAGAGATCATCCGTATTTATGGAAAACGATGGCAGATCGAGGTTTTCTTTAAAACCTGCAAATCCATGCTGAACCTGATTGGAGAATGCCATAGCTTATCTTATGATGCACTGACAGCCCATGTGGCCATTGTGTTTACCAGGTATATGTTACTTGCAATGGAACAACGCCAAAATGAAGATCAGAGAACTCTTGGTGAGTTGTTCTTCTTTCTTGTCGATGAAATGGCAGACATTACTTTCAGCAGATCACTTGCTATTCTGATGGCTGCCTTAATGGCAAGCCTTCAGGAAATCTTAAAGCTCAGTGACGAGCAACTGACTGCTTTTACTTCTGATTTTGAAGCAAGATTACCTGAATATTTGTGCAATGCACTCCATCCAGAGATTGCAATGGCATAAATCACTATTTTGTTAGCTGAAATATTGAATTTTCAAGGTACGAATCCCGTTTCAGGTATGGGAAGTTTTAGTAACTTTAATAATGGAAGTCAGGATATTGGTTCACGAGCAAAGGATAGAGAGAATGGTAGATTTGAGGAACTTGGATGGGCGCGTTCATTTGAAACATATGGCTATGTTCACATGGATGTTACATGGAAAAATAGGACTGCAAAAATCAAGATAAAAGTATATAAAGGAAGTAGCAATTGATGGAACTAAAAACACTGTATCGGCAATTTTTATAAAACAAAATAAGAAAATTGCTATTTAGTTGCATTTAATATTGTTGTGCAACGCACAGATTTAAAGTCATAGAAATGATTATTGGGATATGAGAGATGACAAAGGAGGATTTGCCTTATGTTGAAATTGCATAAATGTATGGTTGGAATACTGATATTTGCCTGTGTCTTGTTATTTGTATTATTGTTGTTTTTTGTTTGAATAGAAACGAGGCGAAGGTTGGTACTGATATAGAATTTGTCCAAAAACAATTTCCATGCATTGAAGAAATAGAGGAAGTGAAATATTATTATGATGTAAAAAGCAATGAAAGAGAGATAGGACTTTCAAATATAGAATTTGATGGTTTTATAAAGATTGGAGAAAATTTTTGTTGCAAAATAACACAAGAATATGACTGGAAAGGGACTAAAAAGGCCAAAAAAATAATACCAAAGAAAATACTCGTACAGAAAAGTAATCTAGAATATAATTTTTTGTATAGTTATGATTTTTCTAGCGATGGAAAATATATATCGGACTCGTGGGTAGGAGATTTTTATTTAGATAAATCGCACAGGGTTCTTTATTTTGAGTGTGAATGGTAATTTTTAGGGATAGACGGAAAGAGAAGAGTAGATTGATGATGACAGTAAAGATCCAAAATTGATAGCAAATCTTGTAAAGGATGGAAACTATGATATGCCGTATCTTCCGGAGGGGTTGTATGCGGAATTAAGGAGATACTTCATGTTCCGAGACCAGCTTACGGAGGATTGAATTCGAAATCTGAACCAACTGCATAGGGAAATTTTCCACGGAGGAGCAGTTAGGCCTCACAAAAGCGCAGAACCGGCGGTTAAAGGATAGATCCCTCAGCAAAGAGGAGCGGACCAACGTGGCGCTTCTGATTTTGAATGAGACCTGTACTTTTGAAAAAGTGCTGGAACAGCTGGATGCCGGAAAAACGGTAGAAGACCTGATGAAAGAGAAATCAGAATAACATATGAATGGAACAGATGGGGAGCGGTTCATTTTATTACTATGATGTGCGATGAATCGGAATGAAACAGATAGGAGTGAATATTTATGGGAAAGATCAAAAAGGGAATCACAAAAGCAGCAGCCACAGCCTTGCTTTGCGGAGCAGTACTTTTTGCTACCGGCACCACCTGTCAGGCGGCAGGGGAAACCTATGACACAGCGATGGAAGCAGCGTATGGCGACACCTTCCGGAGTGTGTATGAAAACCGCCTTGCCGGTTCCCCGTTGGAAGCCGAAGCAGCAGATGGTGTTGATACCGCCACCGGTCATCTGATGCTTTCCCGGACAGATCTTTCCCTCGAAGGAACAGGCGGCATGGACTTTGAACTGAACCGCTATTATGACAGCAATGAAGCAAATCTTGGACATGCCACGGTGGAATATATAGAGGATCTGGAGGTGGATACCCTCTGGGTTTACTACACAGCCTCAGACGGCTCTCAAAGACGCATTGTCGTGAACGCCGCCGTTTTGAAAAACCATAAAAATGCGTTGAAAAACCTGTTGGTAAAATATGAAAAGGGCGCTGGATGGAAAGGGGTGTCGCTTAATGGAAAAAAGCATTATGAGGAAGACACCCAGAGAACGAAGATTGTCAGTAACGAGGGACATAACGTATATGGTTTGGCGAGTGGCTGGCGGTATGATTTCCCGTGGATCGAAACAGTTACGTTGACAGAAGAGGAAGGATGGGGGAAGAATCCTACCTACCTGCATTACGGCAGTGCCGGTGTGGCAAATATCGAAACAGAGGCAGATGACGATAATAAATGTTATCATATCAAGGGACTGGAAGGCTATGATTATGATGACATTAAACTGGAAGACTGGGACAAAAGCGTAGACGGTATCGCCTGTAAATACCTTCTGAGAGATAAAACCGGACTCCGTACCTACTTTAACGAGGACGGAGTAATTGTGCTGCAGAAGGATGCCCATGATAACAAGATTACCTATACTTATACAGACGGCATTTATTTCAGTAAAATCACGGATTCCGTCGGACGGGAGATTGCGTTCCATTATAACAACGACGATGGGGAAAAGACCCTTTCATCAGTAACCGTTCAGGGCAAAGCTGCCGGGGGAGGCGTGTCCAAGAAGACAATCTCTTACGAAACGGAAGAAAAATCCTATACACCTCATCATGGGGACAGGCTGCATGGTGTGATCCTGACCAGTGCGACCGTAGACGGCAGCAAAGAAAAGTATAGTTATAAGACGGTGGAGCGGCTGGTCAACACCTCCGGTGCCGGGGTGGCATCCCAGCGTGTTTCTACGAACCAGAGTTACCTTCTGAACAAAATCACGGCAGACGGAAACGAAACCCACTATGAGTACCGTGCCGGTTCCCTGCATGGCACAAAAGATGCCGGTGCCGGGCAGAAAAGGGATGTGGTGACGGAGCAGTTTTATGTAACCAGGGAATATGAAAAAGATACGAAGACGGGCAAAAAATCAAATGGCGTCAAATACGATTATTTCCAGAAAAAAGGAACCGACGGACTCCGTTCCTATGACGATTTCAGGGAGC
>ERZ791826.2059-NODE-2059-length-9717-cov-3.231422_pt1 | contig 9717 bp, 9 predicted proteins | sample MGYA00510297_ERZ791826 | MGnify/ENA primary metagenome ERZ791826 (study PRJEB30046, sample SAMN00792004) | human gut metagenome | study: EMG produced TPA metagenomics assembly of the A metagenome-wide association study of gut microbiota in type 2... | reverse complement strand
TTATTTCTCAATCGGTTAAGTCTAACCGATGAAAATCTAAAATATGTCTTCGTTTCCATAAATACCACTGTCTTGTCGTCCGGATTAGCCATGCCGCCAGCTTCTGAACGACGGATTTTTGAATATGATTTTATCGACCATCTCGTTGAGCCGGTCGGCAATCCTCTCCCCGTACAGGTCGCGGATCTGTTGCGGGACAAGGTTGGTCGTGATGAACGTGAACGTCCCGTTTTCGTAACGCCTCGTCAGCAGATCGACCATCGGTCTGTGGATGTTCCCGAACTCCTGCACTTCCAACGGTTCGGTTCCCATGTCATCTATGCCGAGCATTTCCGTGTTGCAAAGATTCAGAAACCTCTCGTAATCGCTTCGGCACAGGTAGGCGATGTGTCCGGCATTCACGACAGGCATGCCGTATGTCTTTTTGTGATAATCGTCAGGCAGCCTGAGGACATTGAGCAGGTTCTGGAACGCCCGCATCATGGTGGTCTTGCCGTTACCGCACGTCCCGCACAGGACTACGCCGGAACGCTTGCCGGAGGTCAGGCTCGCGGCAAGTTCGCCTATCTGCAACTCAACCGGAGCGGTACAGGTAAACGTACCGCCACGGCCGCGCACTTCGCCTTCAATGGCACACATGAGCAGCTTTTTTGCCGTATCTTCATCGAACGGCAGCCTAAAACGGCCCTTCGTAATCCTCGGCTGAACGAGCCGTGACATCAGTGTCCCGATAATCTCCGGATTTTCTATTTGTTCCATGTCGATTGTTTTTCAGTTGTTTGTTTATCCAATGGTAAAAGTGGCTGCGGCAGTCGCTTTCCTCCCTTCGGGAAACTCCACCTATGCGCTGTTCGCTGAAAAAGTCCCGGATGTACCCTTGCATCCGGGTCGTATCCAGCGTGCCTTTTTCTCTTTTCGCCAGCATTTCCGATACGTTGTTTTGCCAGCCTGTGTCCGCAAGCAGCAGCATCTCCAGTTCATCCAATGGTTTCGAATTGTCCTCCCGCACGTGTTGATTGGATATAATATCTTTATCTGTTTCTTTGTCTTCTATATTAGAATGGGTAAACTGCACGGTCAACTCGCGGGACAACCGGGGTGTCAACGGCGGGGACAACTGTGCGGTATGCGGTTCGGTCAACGAATACACGGCAGGGTCACGGATGCCACTGCCTGCCCGGAACTCTATCAGCCCCCGTTCCACGAGATGCTGGCGTGCCTTGCAGATGTTCTGCTTGGTCGTCGACAGCCTTACGCAGATGATTGCCGTATGGCAGGCGAACGGCATGTTCCACCGCAGGCGGTTCGCCTCGTACAGGAGATAGTGATACAATGCCACCTCCGAGGGATTGAACGGACTGCGATCCGCTTCTGCCCAGAAACGGTTGATGTATTCGTAGATGCCTGCCATGACCTACCGTTTGGCTCGGTTGAGGATATACTTTTGCGCCTCACGGTCGAGTTCCGCCTGTGAAGCCACGCGGATATTCTTCATCCATGCCTCCAGTTCGGCCTTGTCGAAGAAGCACAGCTTCCCGTTGGGCTTGTAATAGGGGATGACGCGGCGCATCATCAGTTTGTGGAGGTAGCTTACCTTGATGCCGAGGAATTTCGCCGCCTCGGCCGTCGAAATCAGTTGGTTTGTCTGTTCCATATTTTCTGCTTTTAATGTGAATTCTTGGATTGCGATAGTCGTCTCCCGTCATGGAAGACGATGCAAAGTAAGGCATGGGAAATCATGTCTGAAAGGATTTCAACGCACTGTAAAACAGAGGGAAAATAAAGTAGCAAACAAAACGGGGCAATGCTGTAATACAATCGAAAACAATCGAAAACGTGGATAAGGAAAAATCGAGAAAGGCTTAACGAAAAAAATCCCGCCAACCTCTTGGGTTGCGGGATTCCTCGTGTACGTTACGCGTAAATATCTATTTGTTTCTTAACCAATGCCGTAACGTATCGGTATTGTTTATGGACTCATTCTCTTCTGCCGCTCTTTTGAATATTTGAATGATGACCTCTTCCTTATCCACTTTGGAGCCTCTCCGGTTCCTTGCATCCAGCAACTGGCGCATATTCTCCAAATGCCAGTAGTCTCCGAATGTCTTCCACTGACGGGGGACATTGCAGATTTCCGCAATACTGTCGGCTATGAACGCCATTTGCGTGGCATTGCAGCCCTCATGGGGACGGTATTCCTCATTCAAGAGTCCTTCCCTGCGCAATGCGTCCAACAGGGCAATGGTCTTTTCGCCTCTCAACGCATCAGGAAAATCCGGCGGCAACGGGTCGGATATAGCAGGTTCGCCTGTCACGGGTGTCGATGCCATCACATCGGAACTGTCCGGCAAGTGTTGTCCGTCGGCAGACGGGACAGGAGTTGCACTTGTCCGTCTCTCCCTTCTGCCTAACCAATTCTCTATCCGCTCCCGATATTCCATGTAAACGGCCATCGGCATGACGAATAGGACAAACGTAATCACGACAAAGAGTATGACGGTAATCGCGTCCGATCCCATTCCGGCAACAACGGCATAACCTATGAAAGCGGAGACAAGCAGCCACACCGCTCCGGGCAGCAAAACATTTATCTTGAAATCGTCCGGCAATTTTTTCATTCTGCTTTGTTTAGGTATAGGCGAACTCAATATCAATCAGCCCGATGGCATCGTCTTTCTTCTTGTTGATAATCTTGGCGTAAATCTGCGTGGTCTTCACGTCCGTGTGGCCGAGCAGCTTGCAGACGGTATAAAGGTCTGCGCCGAGCGTGAGCAACATCGTGGCGAACGTGTGGCGGCTGACATGGTAGGTCACGTGCTTGGTGATACCCGCCTCCTTTACCCACTGTTTGATTTGTACGTTGCAGGTATCTTCGCATGGAAGGGTGGAGAAAACCGCTTTTTCCTCGCCCGCGCCGTCCCGTTCCGGCAGCCATTTCCTCGCCTGCATGGAGAGTGGAAGGTACAGGGGTTGCTGCGTCTTCTGCATGATGATGTTTATATGCCACTGTTCGCCCGTGCAGTCCACGTTCTTCCATTTCAATGCCAGCACGTCGCTGATGCGAAGTCCGCAATAGCAGGAGAAAAGGAACGCGCTTTTGATGTCCTCGCGTCTGCAAGGTGCGTCAATCAAGGTTTTCACCTCGTCGATGGTCAGGAACTCCCGCCTGCTTTCCGGCATCTTGATTTTCTCGTCCGTGTTCAGCCTGTTTATGGGATTCTCGGCGATGATGTCCTCCCGTACAGCGGCGTTCAACGCTCCTCGGAAACAGCCGAAATAGGAAACGCAGGTAAACTGCGACAGTTTCTTCCCGTTTGCACTGACATAGGTGTTGCGCAGGAAGTCTATGAGGGCGAGGCAAAACTCGCGGTCTATGTCACGCATGGCGGCTTTCCCGTCGAATGCCCGCAGGACGTTCATCGTGTTGCCGATGAGCTTGCCGCTTCCGCGCACGCCTTTTTTCTCCTGACTTTCCTTGTAGGTCTGCATCCAGTCGAGCAATAGTATTTTGGAACGCTGGGAGGTGTTCTTCAATCCGGCCACGCTGTTGGTAAGTTCGATGATGCGCTGCGATTTGATGGTGTTCACTGCTGCCAGCGTGGCCTTGTTCTGTGTTTTGGCCGCCGCACTGGTTTCTGGAATGAGGTAGAGTTTGAGGAACTCGTACTGACGCTTGCCGTCCCTGTAAATGTCGAGATAGACGGACTGGCTTCCGTCGCTGAGCGTCTTATAACGGATGCGTACAGGCTCCTTGACCTTGGGGTGCTTGGGTGTTCTTATCGCTTTTGCCATAATTGGAATCGGTTATAATAGGTTGTCGTCGGTGTCGAATACATTGTCCGCAAGGTTTACGGCCTCGACCTTCCTGCGGTTGATGATTTCCGCGTAAACCTGCGTGTTCTTTATCTGGGAATGTCCCAACAGTTTGGAAACGGTATAAAGGTCTGCGCCGAGCGTGAGCAACATCGTGGCGAACGTGTGGCGGCTCGTGTGGTATGTAACCGCCTTTGTTATGCCGGCCTTTATCGCCCATTCTTTCAGGCAGGCATTGAGGTTGGTGTCGTTGGGCAGCTTTTCAAAGACAAGGCTGTCCGCGTCCTGCCTGCGTTTTTTTTCGTGTTGCGGCATCCATCTTCGGGCTTGCACTCCCAACGGGATATGCACGGGCTTGCCGCTTTTGTTCATCACCACAGACAGCATCCATTTGTTCCCGTCCTTTGCGATGTCCTCCCATTTCAACCTCCGCACGTCGCCCAGCCGCAAACCGCAGTTGCAGGCGAAAAGATAGGCATTTTTGACAACCTCAATCCTGCAAGGTGTCGCTATCAGTTTTTTCACCTCGTCGATGGTCAGGAACTCCCTCTTCCCTTTGTTCGTCTTTGCCCGTTCATGGCGCGACAGCCTGTTCATCGGGTTGAAGGGGATGATGCCTTCGCGGACGTCGACATTGAGTGCCGTTATCAGGGAGCATTGGCGGTTGAACACGGTCTTGGACTTGAGAGGCTGTCCGCTTGCTGTCCTGTAACCGGTTTTCAGATACTCCATGAACGACAGGCAGAAGTCCTTGTCCACGGACTTGAGCTTCACCTCGCCGCCTCCCATGTCGGCAATGATGCCGCGAAGTCTGTCTATCGCGTAAAGGTCACGTATGCCACGGCCTTTTTGTATCTCCTTGAACCGTGCGAGCCACTCCTGCAAGGTGATGTCCGCTTTCGATACGCTGTCCTGCGTCTCCGTAAGCCGCTTGCTTGTGGTCGGCAATTTTTTCAATTCGCGCGACCGCTTCCTGAGAATCGCCTCCGCTTTCCGCATGGTGGCGGCATTTTGGCGCACGGCTTCCTCGTCCGTTTCCGGCACGAGGTGGAGTTTCAGGTACTCGTAGCTGCGTCGGCTGTCATGGTAGCAGTCCAGATAAATGGACCGATACCCGTCCTTCATCGCCTTGAACCTGATTTTTACAGGTGATTTTTTTGTGTCTCTATTTCCTTTGTCTGCCATACGCTGCCGTTGAATCCGATTGCCCTGCAAATATAGGCGGTTTCTATGACAAAAGAAACAAAAACGGGTAACAAAAATACGTCAAAAATGAGATTTTCTTGGAATTTAAGGGAAATCGACTGTTTGATGTAAACAACTGAAAACAAGAAATATATTTGCAGATTTTTGACTCTTGTTTTCTTTGTTCTATGTATATCGGAAATTATGCTCCCCCGAAAAGAATTTCGTGGACAATAAGTACGCCAATTTGGTTTCCGCGAATGGCAATGTACTTACATAGAGATCGGAATATAAGAATCTCTCATGTCCTGAGTTTAAGAAGAAATATAAAAGCACTATGTATGGTTTAGTCAAACACAGTGCTTTTCCATTTTGCGAGAGATTATTGCTTCTATATTTTCAATTCCTTGATGGCTCTTTTTATTCCGTAAGTGACCGCTGTTTTGTTGTTTCTGACAGCGGAGAGTGCCGATGAAAGACTGGAAGCGGAAATGAACCGTGTGCCGTCCTTGGATTGGAGGAACTGCCCTTTGTCTAAAACGGACTGCCAGCGGGATTGGATGAATGAGTTTTCGAGTAGCGCATCGAAAAGGATAACCACATGACGGAGATTGTTTACTCGGATATGAAAGCCCTCTTTGCAGGAAAAGAGAGCTTCCATATCCTCGGTGCAAACCTCTGAAACGCAAAACAGATGATAAGTATTGGCACAAAACACAATACCTGTCATCTGTTCCTTGGTGAAATTGCAACCGAAAGAAAGCGGCGGGGCTTTTATAAAGCCATCGGTATGATGCGCGATAGGTGGCGGCAACGGTTCCGAGCGGTCATACTTCCTTTGCAATTCCATACATTTCTCAAAGGAGAAGTCGGATGCAGCAAAAAGAGGCTGGATAAGATGGGCGCATTCGGTCAGCAGTCCCTTGACGATGTGGATGTTCATCTCGTGGCAGTTCCGGCAAACCGCGTTGTTGCAGTTTATATACCGGTGACTGTTGATGAAGTCATCCACATAGCGGCTATACCGCTTGCCACCCACAATCACATCCTGAAGATAGAGTTCTCTCGCTTCGGAAAGTAACTCAAATAATTCCTTTGCTACATCCTGTTCGGTAGCAAAGTGGATTAGGTGTTGCTTCCCTTCAAAAAAAGAGAAGACTTTTGGCTTTGTTCTTTCATGTTAATTCATTTGTTTTGAATTTATTGATTGTAAAATTTGTCGTAGTAGCTATTTTAAGGAGCTGGTTTAGTATATAGTTATGCTTTGCCTTAATATCATTTGCTTATTTGACATTATAGTCTGTTGGATGTGCAAAAGATACAAAGCGTCTCAACCCTTCTATCAAACTTGCTCGCGGACAGGCAATATTCCAGCGCATGAAACCTTCGCCCTCCGCACCGTACATCGTACCTGCATTGAGCCATAGCTCGGCATCGTCAATCAACCGTTGTTCCAACACTTCCGACGGAATGCCCAAAGCACGGCAGTCCATCCATACGAGATAGGTGCCTTCCAACCTTGTAATCGGAAAATCCGGCAAGTGCTCCCGGCAAAAAAATCGCATGCAGATATAATTTCCATGCAGGTAATCCAATAATTGGTTCAGCCATTCCTCGCCCTCGTTATACGCCGCTATCGTGGCTATGACACCGAATGGATTCACATCGCACACCTCGTTGATGTTGATGGCCTTGTCTATTTTCCTGCGCATTGCTTCGTCAGCGCAGACTATGTTGGCAATTTGCAGACCTGCGATATTGAATGCCTTGCTCGGTGAAATGCAAGTCACTGAACACCGCAGGAATTCGTCGGACAAAGAAGCAAAGGGCAGATAGACATGTCCGGGAAACGCCAGCTCGCCATGTATCTCGTCCGATACAACCGTCACGCCATGCCGCAAGCAAATTTCTCCGACACGCGTCAGCTCTTCTCTTGTCCATACACGTCCCACAGGATTGTGGGGATTGCAGAGCAACATCACTTTTACATTTTCATCGGCCGCCTTCCGTTCCAAATCGTCGAAATCCATACGATAAGTATCGCCCGTTTTCAGTAAAGGGCTGCTCACTATCCCGCACCCGTTGTTGCGGATAGACGAGAAGAAACAGTTATAGACGGGAGTCTGTACCAACACTTTGTCGCCCGGCGTGGTCAATGCCTTGATGACAGCCGATACTGCCGGCACTACTCCCGAAGTGTAAATCATCCACTCACGGTCGATTGTCCAACCGTGACGACGTGAGAACCAGCCCGAAACTGCTTCATAATAGCTTTCGGGCACACGGGTATAACCGAAAATGCCGTGCTCCACCCGGCGGCGCAGAGCATCAACGATGGTGGGGGCTGTATGGAAATCCATATCAGCCACCCACATCGGCAATACATCCTCGCTCTTTGCACTGTCCCATTTGTAGGAATGGGTTCCCCGGCGTGAAACCGGTTTATCGAAGTCGTATTTCATGACTTTTAGCTTAATCGCTGAAACAGGTACGCTCATCCCTCAGACGGATCTCGCAATCGGCAGGAGCCTTGATATTCTCGTCAATCGTTATTGAGCCGAACTCGTCCGCCACGATACGTCCCGACATCGGGTTTTTGATATTCGTAATCACCCCGCGAATATCGGCCTGCAAGGTGCTGTACTCGAAGGCACGGTCGCAGTCGGGACCGAAAGTACAGTTTTCCATCACAAGGTCGTGCGCATAGCAGAGCGGCTGTTCGCCGGTGATATGGCAGTTGACCAGACGCAGGTTTTTCGAGTGCCAGCCGAGATATTCGCCGTTGAGTTCGGAATCATAAATGGTCACGTTCTCTACCTCCCAGAAGGCATCCTTTGTCGTAATCTTGGCGTTGTGGACTTCCACGTTCTTTACGTACTGGAACACATACTTGCTATCACTCTCCAGACCGTCCACGTATATGTCATGACTGAACATGAAGGGATAGGTGCCGCCATGCAGCTTGAGGTTCCTGGCACGGATGCCGCTGCAACGCCAAAATACCTCGTCGGCGTCGTTCATCGTTACGTTCTCGATGTCGATCTCGCTCATCTCACGGAACATCTTCGGCGCGTCAATAATCGTGTCGGTCATCTTCAGATGGTCGCAATACCACAGTGCCGAACGGCCTCCGACATCGAAATAGCAACGGTCGATTTTGAAGCCGTGTACGTGCCAGAAAGGATAATTACCCTCGAAACGGCATTCGAACGCTTCGATGTTGCTGCACTCCTTGATGGCGGATTCTCCGGCACGGATGACTACGTTCTCCAGACGAAGGTCGTGCGATTCGAACAAAGGACGTTCGCCCCCGAATTCTGCATCTTTAATCAGTTTCATTTGAGATATTGTTTTAATTTTCAGTTGTTATTGATTTCAAAAGTGACACTCACATTGCCTTGCCCAAGAGCCGAAGCCAACCCGGATGGATTGTCGAGTTGCCCGATACGGGTATAGCTGTAAGACAACGCAAAAGTTTCATAGAAGAGGACGACACAATTGGAGCCGTATAGCATCAGGTCCCCGTTTCGGATAGTCCCCGGCCGGTAGCTGTCCGTAGGCAGATTTTCCGACAGATAATGATATTTCTCATTACCGTTCAATTCGTTCATTGTTACCGTCATCGGCAGCAGAGCTGCAAAAGCACGTGCCGTAGCATTGTCTTCCAGTGTGGCGTCAAAACTATGGTCACCCACACGGATTGTAATATTTCTGCTCATTTCGTTTTCACCTTCGTTGTTTCCGTTGTCATTGTTCCCTTTGTCGTTATCTCCCGGTTCTTCGGGATTCGGCTGGACAGGAATGTCCGTTATCGGGTCATCGTCAGTACCGCATGCAGTCAGCATGGGGGTGAGTGTTATAAACATCAAGGTTAGGAGAATAATACATTTGTTCATATCCTATCTGCTTTTATTTATCTGATTTCCATATTGCAAAATTAGGCTGAAACAGCAAGCGGCACGGTAGATAAATTACTGATTGTATGACCTCAATTACAGATGATAAAAACACCTGCCAACCAGACGATGGTGGCAGATGCTATCGCTTTTATTCAGGCTCTATTTCAAGTATTCTTTGAAGAAATGTTCTATCTTGTCGAAGGGAATGATGTCCGTGCGGTCGTACAAATCCGTATGACTTGCACCCGGAACAACAACGAGTTTCTTGTTCTCTCCTTTCAGAAGAGCATGCACGTCTTTACCGAAATAGAATGAGTGCGCCTTATCGCCATGCACGATCATGACCGCATTTTCCAGTTCGTCGGCATACTCGAAGAACTTGAAATTGAGGAAAGGAAGTCCCGATGTCACATTCCACCCATTGTTCGAGTTGAGCGAACGGGGGTGATAACCGCGCTGAGTCTTATAATAGGCATGATAGTCCTTTACGAACTGCGGCGCATTTTCGGGTAGCGGGTCGATAACGCCGCCACCTAACTTGTAAGTTCCATTCTTATAATCCTCGATACGTTGGGCTGCCATTGCAGCACGTTTGGCATTGCGCTGTGCCGCCGTGTTTTCCGAATCGAAATATCCGTTGGCACTTACGCGCGTCATGTCATACATGGTAGATGCCACGGTTGCTTTGATGCGTGGATCGTTGATTGCAGCTTGTATGGCGATACCGCCCCAGCCGCATATACCCAAGATACCGACTTTTGAGGAATCGACATCCTCACGAGTCATCAAGTAGTCGATGGCTGCGCTGAAATCTTCGGTA
>ERZ791826.2049-NODE-2049-length-9751-cov-11.447092_pt1 | contig 9751 bp, 8 predicted proteins | sample MGYA00510297_ERZ791826 | MGnify/ENA primary metagenome ERZ791826 (study PRJEB30046, sample SAMN00792004) | human gut metagenome | study: EMG produced TPA metagenomics assembly of the A metagenome-wide association study of gut microbiota in type 2... | reverse complement strand
TACTAATACGCAAAAACTTGGAAAATCAATACTTAGCGCTATTTTATATACTAGTTATAACAGTATAACACTAATCCCAATAATAGTATTACTTACAACAAATATAAAAAATAAAAGAGAAAATAAAATAATAACATTGGTGTCGGCAGTAATATTTTTCGTATTAATTATAGCAATATATCAAATGTTAACTCTATCAGCCGTAAATATTTCAAAGGTAGAAATACCAGTACTTACGATATTAGACGAGTGCCATCCAATAGAAAAAATGGTATATTCGGTTGCAATAATAACTGCAATTTTAACATCTGCAATTTCATCTGGTTATGGAGTAGTTGAAAATATAAAAGACAGAAGAAAATACAAAATAATAACTCTTGCTATGTGTTTGGCAGAAATTCCAATAGCATACATAGGCTTTGGAAATTTAGTAGAAATACTGTATCCATTGTTTGGAGTTATAGGAATAATTCAAATAATAACAATACTAAAAAAGGTCAATAGTATTGCAAAAAATGCTAAAAACTGATATAAATTATATAGGAAAAATGAAGGAAGGAATTCAAAGAATGAAACCTAAAACGAAAGATTCTGGAGAAAGTAAAAAAGATATAAATTTGTTATATTTTAATCAAGATGAAGTTAAAACAATAAATAAGAAAAAAATAATAGGAGTAGGAATTCTGCTGGCAATTATTTGTTTTATATTAGTAATATATCTAGTATATGCTGCAAACGAAAATTTTAGGGCGTTTATGGACGCAAATATTTTAAATAAATCTATAGAACAAGATAATTTAAAAAGCATAACATTAGAAAACTATGATAATAGCAACATATTTGCATATTCAAAATACATTGCAATCTTAAAAGATAATACATTAACAACGTACAATTCATCTGGCAAAATTGAGGCAGAAAATAATATACAAATTACAAATCCAATTACGACTAGTAACGGAAAATATTTAATAATAGCAGAGCAAGACTCTTCAAAGATATATCTATTAAAAGATAACAATATAAGATGGGAGAAAACTTTAGAGGGTAATATTTCTCGAATAAGTGTAAACTCTAGTGGATATTCTACTATAATATTAAAAGGTACAGCTTACAAATCTGTTGTGTTATTACTAGATGATTCCGGAAATGAAATGTTTAAATATTATATGTCAAGTACTATTGCGGTTGATGCAAGTATTTCAGAAGACAACAAATATGTTGGAATTGCAGAAGTAAATACGAGTGGAACACTTATACAATCTAACATAAAAATATTATCAATTGCTAAAGCAAAAGAAAATCCAACAGAGGCAATAGTGTATACATATAATGCACCATTAAATAGTCTAGTATTAAACATAAAATATCAAAATAAAAATAAGCTGGTGTGTGAATATGATAACGAGATTCATGTTATAAAAGATAATGTAGATACAAAACTTACAGACATAAATACAGACCAAGAAAAAATAACATATTACAGTATTGAGCTAGATAACAATATTGTAAAAAATGTGGAAGAAAACGCTAGTCTATTTACAACAAACACAGCAATAAAAATAATAAATTCTACAACTCAAAAAGAAAATACATATAAATTTGAGGGTGTAATTAAAGAGATGTATTGTTGTGGTAGCAAAATTGCCTTAAATCTAGGTTCTGAAATACACTTTGTAGACACAAATGGATGGCTAATAAAAAAATACACATCAAATCAAGAGGTTAGAAAAATAGTCATTTCAGATGAAGTGGCAGGAATAATTTATAGAAATAAGATTGAACTTATTAAGTTATAAAAGGAGGAGAAAGTATGGGGATAATAGTAGATTTAATAATAATAGTCGTAGTTTTACTATTCATATTTTTAGGATATAAAAAAGGACTAACAGGAAGTTTAATAAAGTTACTTTCATTTATAATAGCAATAGTTGTAGCATTTGTTTTATATAAACCAGTTGCAAATGCAGTAATAGAGAATACAGTAATAGACGATAACATAAGAACAACATTAAGTGCAACATTAGGTGTTGAAGATAAAACAAAAAATACAGAAGAAAACGTTCCATCAACAATAATGGATAACATAAACAAAGAAATAGAAAATGCAACAGACGAAGTAAAAGCCAATGTAATAGACCACACAACAATAACAATAGTAAATATAGGCTCAGGCATTGTAATATTTTTAGCAGTAAGAGTAATTTTAGTAATAATAAGCTTATTCGCAAAAATACTAACAGACCTTCCAGTAATAAAGCAAGTAGATAAACTAGGTGGATTAGCATATGGAGCAATAGAGGGAATAGTTATTGTATATGCAGTTCTTGCGGTAATATCACTAACAAGCGTAATTTGGGCAAACAATGCAGTAGTTACAGCAATAGCAAAATCAAGCTTAGGAGAGATGCTGTACAATAACAACATAATATTAAACTTACTATTTAAATAAAACATAAAAAAGTAGATGTTAATTTAAGACTAACATCTACTTTTTTATGATTTTATATCAATTGAAATTCTTCAATTTCTATTGATATTTTTCCGTATATTTGCTATACTGTTAATCATAAAGTTATGTGGGAGTGATACTATTGAGTAGAAATAAAAAGACTGATGAAAAGTCTCGTGGCAGACATGCCATGCCAGAAGAGAACAGTAAGAAAAATAACGATAAACAAGTTAAGCAAAAACAACCAAATATGAGAATAAAAAAACAAGAGCCAGTTAAGGCTAAGAAGAAAGTAAAAACTGTTAGAAAAGTAAAAAGGGTTGTAGTAACAATTTTATTATTAGCAATAATATTAGCTGGAACACTTTTCGGATATAAAATATATCAAAATGGCGGTGGCTTAACAGGAGCGTTAGCAACCATACTTGGAGAAGATACTGAAAAATTGCAAAACTTAGAACCTATACAAGTTCTAATAATGGGGGAGAGCGGTGTAGATGATTATAAGTTAGCAGATACAATAATGGTAGTTTCATACAATCCAAAGACGCAGGAAGCCTCACTAATGTCAATTCCAAGAGATACATATGTTGGAAGAAAAGATAGGAAAACAGCATCACAAAATTATCTTGCAAGTTACAAGATAAATACTGTATTTAGAAGTGGTACAAACATACCAGAGGCAATAGATAGAATAAATGCACTAACAGGTTTAAATCTAGAAAATTATGTAATTATAGATACAAAAGCATTAATAAAGCTAGTTGATGCTATTGGAGGGGTTACATTTAATGTACCAATAGACATGTATTACACTGAAGATACAGACCAAAATTTATATATAGATTTAAAGGCTGGAGAACAGTTAATTGACGGAGCAAAAGCAGAACAATTATTGCGTTTTAGACATAACAATGATGGCTCTACATACCCAAGTTCTTACGGACAACAAGATTTGGGAAGAATGAGAACTCAAAGAGAGTTTATAATTGCAACATTAAAGCAAACATTAAAACCACAGAATATATTCAAGCTAAAACAGGTAATAGACATAATGTCAGAAAATGTAAAAACAAACCTAGACTTCAATGAAATTAAAGCATATGTGCCATATGCAGTTAAGTTTGATGCAGATAACATAAAAACTGGAATGGTTCCAGGAGATGTAGAAATGTGCAATGGAGTTTCATTATACATTGCAAACGAAAGAAAAACAAAAGCTCTAGTTAATGAGTTATTTCCATCAACAACAAGCAGTGAAGATGAAGCTACAACAAATACAACCAAATAATATAGAATAAGTTTTATAAAAGCATAGAAAAAATAGGGTACATAGCCCTATTTTTCTGTGCTTTAATATTTTGGATAAAAGTCATCAATATAACTTTTTTCATAGTCTTTATGATTAAAGATGCCAAGATGTTTAAAAAGAGTTTTAGTAGAAGTTCTTTTTGCAGGTTTTGAATTTTTAGCTTTGACTACGGCTTTTGAGCCTCTGGTGTTACTAGCATATTTTCTATTTTTAGAATTTCTTGAATTTTTGCTTCTAATATTTTTAGAGGTTTTAGATTTTTTATAATTATTGGTCCTGTTATTATTTTTTCTATTATTTATAAAATGTAAGAATTTCGCCAATATAAATAAGAAAATTATTAATAATGCAAGTTCCATTAATGTTTTTGTGTAGTTAGATTTATATACAGTATGAGATGCAACTAAGTCACATGTATAACTAAAACCATCTATGTCAAATGTAGCAGTTCCAAGTTTTGTGCCCTCAAAAATAGGAGCAGATATATTATCAGAAAGCTTTATGTTTGGAGTATATGTTGAAATATCAACATTATTTGGTATTAATCCTTCCAAACTATCTTCATATAATAAATCCAAATTTTCAGTTTCTTTAGTAGCATTTTCAACAGTAATCTGTTTAGCAACATCAGTCTTATTTACAATAGTTTTTTCAGAATAATTGTTAAAACCATATTCAAACAATGCCTTGCAGTCTAAAGCTCTTTGGCTTAAACCTTCATCAGTTGTGCTGTCATGCAAAACAACTGCAATTAAAGAAACATCATCTTTTGTGGCTGTGGCAACTATACAACTCTTTGCTGCATCTGTGTAACCAGTCTTAGCACCAGTAGCGTATTCATAATAGTAATTTCTTGGAGAAGATCTGTAATTCTTCTTAATTAAATCATTTGTTGTGTTAAATAATCTATCTTCCTTATCATATTTGGCAGTAGCAGGTAATGCGTATGAAGTTTTAGAAACGATGCTTCTAAAAACATCGAACTTCATTGCATATTGGCCCATTAAAGCCAAGTCGTAAGCAGTTGAATAATGGTCTTCATTATGAATTCCATTAGGATTTACGAAATGTGTATTCTTACAACCAATTTCTACGGCTTTATTATTCATCATATCTGCAAAAGCCTCAACAGAACCTGCAATGTGTTCAGCCAAAACAACTGCAGCATCATTTGCAGAAGGAATAAGCAAAACATTCAAAAGCTGTTCAATAGTAAGTTCTTCACCTTCTTGAATAGTAGCAACTGAATAACTATATGGAATAGAATATACTGCGTTGTGGCTAGCTGTCGCAACTTCATCTAGTTTACAATTCTCAAGAGTTAAAATTGCGGTCATAATCTTAGTGGTACTTGCTGGATACATTTTTGTATTTGCATTCTTGCTATATAAAATCTTACCAGAGTTTTGATCCATCAAAATACACGCAGGCGAATATGTACTAGGAATGTTAGAATTTACAGTTGTATTATAAGAATTTATATCTGAATCCGTAGCTGAATTTATATTAGTACTAGTGCTAGAAACACTTGTATTAGCACCAGTAGCAGAACCATTTATACTTTCAGCATATATTAAATTAGTATTTAATGTTAATAAAATAAAAAATAAAAAAGTAATCTTCTTAAATTTATGAAAAAATTGCATGATATCTCCTTTGTAAAATGTATGTATATAATACATTAAAATACATCTTTTTTCAATGGGTATATAGGTAAAATTAAATTTTAAAGTAATGGTTAAAAAGAATTTTTCTAAAGAAAGGAAGCAACATGGAAAGCTTAAACTTAAAAACAAAAATAATTATAGGTATAGCCATAGTTATTGCTATTGTTGTAATTGGGTTATACTTTTATAAAGAATCGAAAAACGATTATACATATGATGATACATTGGCTGTTACAACGGAAAATGAAGAAAAAACAGAAGACGAAGAAAACGAGGAGATAACAATACATATAATAGGAGAAGTAAAATATCCAGGAATTGTTATACTAAAAAGCGGGCAGAGAATAGTAGATGCCATAGAGGCTGCTGGGGGTGAAACAGAAGAAGCAGACTTAAATAAATTAAACTTAGCACAATTATTAAATGATGGAGACAAAATTTATGTGCCTAATAAAGCAGATGAAATAGAAGACTATAAAGACACAACTGGCAAAAGCAGTACTGTAAATTTAAACACAGCAACACTAGCAGAACTAACATCACTTCCAGGAATAGGTGAGTCAACAGCTCAAAAAATAATAGATTATAGAAAGCAAAATGGAAAATTCAAAACAGTAGAAGACTTGAAAAATGTATCTGGGATAGGAGAAAGTAAATTTGATAACATAAAAGATAAAATAACAGTACGTTAATTTGAACTTATGTGGTATAGTAAAGTTATTATTATTAAAAATATATTAAGATGTCTAAAAACGTAATATAGGGAAATACTCTTAATATATATAAATGGCCAATAAATAATAAGTTAATAAAAAATAAATTTATGCCATAGGAGGGAGAATAACATGGAAATATTTAATAATGATAACTATAAATTTATTAGTGATTATGTAGAGCAAAAATTACCAATTTTAAAAGAAAATCAAAATTTCAAAGCAGAATATCTTAGGCTGACCGATGCAATGGAAGAACTCGAACAAACTTTATCAAAACAACAAAAAGAACAGTTTGATGAAATAGTACAGCTATTTTATAAGACCGAAGAATATTATTTTGCATTTAGCTATTCATTAGGAGTAAAATATGGAGAAGATCTAAAAAGAATATAAAAAATAACTTATAAATTTAGCCATTTGCTATGTTTATAAGTTATTAATTTATTTTGTTAAAAAATAATCAATAAAATGTAATATACTATCTTTATCTCTTTTACTTAATTTCTTAAATTTTTCATCATAAATTGAAACAGATTTTTTTACATCATTATCAAGCAAATCATATAAAATAATATCTGGAGTAATAGAATATGCATTGTATAATTTTATTAATGTATCAATACTTCCTTTTGATAGACCTCTTTCTATTTGGCTTATATGCCTTGGCTCTAATCCGGTTAATTCTGCAACCTGATTTTGAGTTAAATTATTCTTAATTCTATACTGCTGGCAAACTTGACCAATATGTTTACTTATATTATCGGCATTCATATTTAGATGTATTCCTCCTTTAGAGTGTAAAATTTAATTAAAAACAAATATTTATTAACCAAAATTTTACTTTTTTATCTATAATATAATATTTTATAACACTTTTGAGAATGATTTTAAAATTGATAAAACTCAAAAATAAAGTTGAATTATTTTGTAAAATATATTTACAATATCATTTTGCTTTGATAAAATTATAGTTGATAAATATCGTTTTAAAATTCATAAGAGACAATTTATAAAAAATGAAAAAAGGGGGAATACTAAGGAAAAAATATTAATAATAAAATTTATAAAAATAAACATAGGAGAGGAAAAAGAAAAATGAACAAATTAAAAAGTAAAAAAGGTATAACTCTTGTAGCCTTAGTTGTTACAATAGTAGTTTTGCTAATCCTTGCAGGAGTAAGCATTAATGCAGTATTGGGCGATAACGGAATAATAAAAAAAGCAAATCAAGCAGCAAGTGTAACAAAAGAAGCAGAAGTAAAAGAAGCAATTAATAGAACAATACTAGAATTTTATTTAACTAATGATTATGAAACATTAGAAGATTTCTTAAAAGCAAAAGTAACAGAAGGGAAAATAGATAGTGTAACAAAAAATGCAGATGGAACATTAACAGTAAAAAAAGGAGAATATTCAGTAACAGTAGAAAATAAAACAAATTCTTCAGGAGGAAGTAGTTCTGGTGGTAGTACAGGTGGAGAAACGCAAACACCAGAAATTACAATAGGAGAAGCAAAAGTTGTAGCAAACAGCGATGGAACAGGTTCAGCAATAACTGATGCAGCTAGTGTATATTTAGGAAGCACACTTTATATAACATTTTCACACTCAATAACAGGTGGAACAACAGTAGTAGATAAAACCATTCCATATGCAGTAACAAAAAATGGAACATATACTTTTACTGTAACAGGAACAGTGAATGGAAAAAGTTATACGAAAAATGTTAGTGTAACAGTAAATCAATTTAAAGATGTTTATGAATATATGCAAACAAATACAAAAGTAACATATTCAGATGGAGAGGTATGGGTACCAGAAGGATTTAAAGTTGCAGGTGATTCAGCTTCAACAGTACAAGGTGGAATAGTAATAGAAGATAAAGCTGGAAACCAATTTGTATGGGTGCCAGTTGCAACAATAGATGATTATAAGAGAACATGGTATACTGGATATGGGGCATTTAGTGGATATTCAGAAGCATTACCAGAAGATGAAAAAACAAGTGTAGAAACATATAAAGGATTTTATATAGGAAGATATGAAGCAGGAGATAAAGAAAATACAGAAGCAAAAACATTAAGAAGTTCAAATGATGTAACAAAAACAGTAACAATAAAAGCAAATCAAGCCCCATATAATTATGTAACAAGAACACAAGCAGTTTCTTTAGCAGAAGGTTTTGCAACAAAGCAAGGATATAAAGCCAAAACAAAATTAGTAAGTAGTTATGCATGGGATACAACAATAGCATTTTTACAAAAAGTAAATAGTGATTATGGAAGTAGCTCAGAAGAAGGAAATTATAAGAATACAACATTTTCATATACAGACATAACAGGAGCAAGCCAAACAAAGGCAAGTGGTTCAAAAGTATTAGTTCCAACAGGACAAACAACCCCAGTATGTAATATTTACGATATGGGAGGAAATGTTTGGGAGTGGACGACTGAGTCCTATTCGAACACGAACAGTCCTTCCGCTCTACGTGGAGGCGGTTGCAACCACAATTTCGCGAATAGTCCAGCCGGTATTCGCAGTCACAGTTCTGGCACTGCCAACGCTGATCTCGGGTTCAGGCTCACTTTATTTATGTAGACCTGGAGCGTTTAATTTTAACTGTGTAAAATCATATTTTTATAATTAATTTTAGATATATACAATAATATAACAAATTTGTATTATTGTATATATTTTTATGTATTAAAATAATATTTTAATACCCTTTCACCGTATAATTCAATTAATTGGTGTTTTACATTTTCCCAGTTTCTTGTTCCTTTTGACCAGCTTTTTTCCAAGTCTTTTATTCTTAAGTACAATACTTTTAATAGTGCTTCTTTACTTATAAATGAGCCTTTTCCTCTGGTTACTTTTCTTAAACTACTATTTAAGCTTTCTATTGGATTTGTTGTATATATTATCTTTCTTATTTCTATGGGATATTCAAATATATTAAATATGTGTTCTATAACACTATTTAATTTTTTTATTAATTTCTCGTTTGACTTATATTTTTCGATAAAGTTTTCGTATTCTAATTTTGCATTATTCCCATTACTTGCTGTATATATTTTCTTTAAATCTCCTATTATTTCTTTTGATTTCTTCTTGTCTAATATTCCATATATGTTTCTCACTATGTGAACAATACATCTTTGCGTTTTTGCTTTTGGATATATTTTCTCTATTGCTTCTGAAAGTCCACTTAATCCATCTAATGATATAAATAATATTTCTTCGACTCCTCTTGCTTTTATTTCCTCAAATACTTCTGTCCAAAATGTTGCGGATTCATTTTCATTTATCCATATTCCTAATACATCTTTTTTTCCGTCTTTGTTTATTCCAAGCATTACATATATTGCTACTTTTTCACTTATTAAATCTCTTTTTACTGGTGCATATAAACAATCTACGTATATAAATGGATAAAATTTCTCTAATGGTCTTTCTTGCCATTTCTGTACTTCTTCGCTTACTGATGATGTTAATTTACTTATTGTTTCTATGCTAAGCTCTACCTTGTATATATGTTGTATCATTTCGCTTATATCTTTTAAGCTCATTCCTTTGGCATACATTGCTATTGCTATCTCATCAA
>ERZ791826.2033-NODE-2033-length-9836-cov-2.121562_pt1 | contig 9836 bp, 7 predicted proteins | sample MGYA00510297_ERZ791826 | MGnify/ENA primary metagenome ERZ791826 (study PRJEB30046, sample SAMN00792004) | human gut metagenome | study: EMG produced TPA metagenomics assembly of the A metagenome-wide association study of gut microbiota in type 2... | reverse complement strand
CTTGCAGATCTGGCGAAGGCAGAACATTTTATCTTTATGGAATATCATGCAATCGAGGATGCGGAAGCGTGGCATATGGTACAGGAAGTATTGGAAGACCGCGTAAAGGCGGGAGTGGAAGTCCGCGTATTCTATGATGATATGGGGTCAATTGGATTTATCAATACAGATTTTATTAAAAAGATGGAAAAAGTCGGTATCCGGTGCAGAGTATTTAATCCATTTACCCCTGGATTAAATATGTTTTTAAATAACCGGGATCATCGTAAGATTACGGTGATTGACGGTAAGGTAGGATTTACCGGAGGATATAATCTCGCAAATGAGTATTTTAATATGACCCAGCCATACGGTATGTGGAAGGATACAGGTATTCGTTTGGAAGGAGATGCGGTAAAATCCCTGACCGTGACGTTTCTGGAGATGTGGAACGCCGTGAGTGACAAGGATGCGGATGATGTGGATGTTGAGAAATACCTTACACCGTCCGGCTACCGGGCAAGACAGGCTGGTTTCGTGCAGCCGTATGCAGATATTCCAACCGATGATGAACAGGTTGGAGAGGAAGTCTATATCAGTATCATAAATAAAGCAGAGAAATACTGCTGGTTTATCACACCTTATCTCATTATCACGGATGAGATGACACATGCATTATGTCTGGCAGCAAAGAGGGGTGTGGATGTACGGATTGTCACGCCGGGAATTCCGGATAAGAAGCTGATTTACAACGTTACGCGTTCGTTTTATCACGGATTGGTTAAGCATGGAGTGCGGATCTATGAGTGGACACCGGGATTTTGCCATGCGAAAATGAGTGTGGCAGATGATTGTATGGCAACCTGCGGAACAATCAATCTGGATTACAGGAGCCTGTATCATCATTTTGAGAACGGCTGTTTCATAGTTGACAATCCTGCTGTATTATCTATCCGACATGATCTGGAGAAAACGATGCAGGAGAGCAGGGAAGTGACAGAAAAATATTGTTCCGGACGCAGTGCGTATCTGCGTCTGGGACAATTATTCATGCGGTTATTTGCAGGACTGTTGTAGAAGTATTTTACAGGAATTTATCCAGTTCTGTTTCCACCTGTTTTTCCTCTTCAAACTTCGGATGGTCGATGATCGTGCCTCTGGCAACCACCATATCTACGTTGCGGAGCGCACGCAGATCATCTAAAGGATTCTTCGCAGTGACAATCAGATCGGCTGCTTTCCCCTTTTCAATCGATCCCGTGATATCGCCGATTCCGGCAAGCTCGGCGCTTCGCGCGGTTGCCGTATAGAGTGCAAATGCATTCGAGACACCTACGTATTTGTGGAAGTAATAAAGTTCACGCCAGAAATCGTACTGCGTGATCCACGGGCAGCCGACATCGTTGCCAAGTACAACCGGGATATCGTTTGCCAGTGCCTTCTTGGAGCAATCTACGATTCCTTCGAATACGACATTGCCATTAAATTGCTCAACTTCGGTCGCATTTGTGATAGAGCGGTCGAAGAGCGCATATGGCAGAGCCGGTGAGATCGTTGTGCAGAGGAATGCACCCCGTTCCTTGAATAATTCGATCATAGCATCATCCAGCTTCGCACCGTGCTCGATCGAGTCGACACCATTTTCCAGAGCCACGCGGATACCCTCCGGAGATTCCACATGGGCGGAAACGATATAGCCGTCGGCATGTGCTTTGTCGCAGACGGCACGCACCATATCCGGCGACATCTTCAGCTCGCCCGGGACACCCTTTTCTTTGGCATCTAACACACCGCCGGTAATCATGAGCTTCACTAAATCAACCTTTTCCTTCTTTGACTGTTCGAGATGCGCAAGTGCTTCCGGGATGGAGGCAGCGGCAATCGCAACCGAACCTGCCATGTGTCCACCCGGAACCGAGATGCCCTCGTTGGCGGCAAGGATACGCGGACCAACCTTTGTTCCGGCAGCAATCTCATCCCGCAGGCGGGTGTCGAAGCTTCCGAGTCCGCCGACCGTCCGGATCGTCGTGACACCACTTAACAGTTCATCCTTTGCAAAGCCGGAAACCATCTTGTAAGCGACGGCACGTGTCAGGGAAGAACGCATTATCTTCTTCACGAGCTTTTCATTGTCGCGTTGCTTTTTCTGCGGTTTTCCATTTCCGGCAAGATGCACATGCATGTTGATGAGTCCGGGCATGATATAGCGTCCCTGTAAATCTATGGTTTCGTAGTCGGCAAGGTCGGCTGTATCCGGTACGATATCGGTGATCGTGCCATCCTGTACGAGGATGCAAAGACCGGTCTGCACCTGCATGTCTTTGGTTCCATCCAGTATCTTTCCATTTGTAAATGCGTAATTCATAAGCAGCCCTCCGTTCTTAATTCTATGTCCACTATACAATAGTTGGAGATGATCTGGCAATATTCGGAATCGCAGGAATGTCATGCAAATTGACAATTCTGAAACGAGTATCTGTCGCAGATTCCGGCTGTGGCATGAGTGAACATGTATATTTACATTTTGAATGCACCTGTGCTATACTGTGCGCAGAAAATTTGTGTGAATTTTTCTAATGAATATTTTCGTCACACCCATTTGTTTGGGTGTGACTTTTTATTTTGGAAAGGAGCTGGTACTATGGAAACGGATAACAAAATGGGACAGGAACCGATAAATAAGCTGATTTTGCAGATGTCCATGCCGCCGTTATTCTCTATGTTTTTGCAGTATTCATACAATCTGGTGGATAGTATGTTTGTTGCAAAAATCAACGAGCAGGCGTTGGCTGCAGTTTCGTTGTCTTTCCCGATTACAACTTTGATGAATGCGTTGTCTATCTGGCTTGGCGTCGGTGTGAATGTACGCATAGCCAGTTATCTCGGACAGAAAAGGCAGGAGAAGGCAGACCGCGTAGCAACACTTGGATTGATTGTCTCTGTGATTCTTGGAATATGCGTGAACCTGTTCGTGCTTGCAATCATGAAGCCGTACTATCGTGCCTTTACAAATGATGCGCAGATATTCTCCTATGGCATGACCTATATGCAGATATGTGCATTTATGCAGATCCCGAATATGGTGCATATTCTAATTCAGAAAGAGTTGCAGGCGACCGGAAATATGCTTGCTCCAATGTGGTTTCAGATTGCGGGAGTTGTATTTAATTTTATATTTGATCCGTTGTTGATCTTCGGGATTGGACCATTCCCGAAAATGGGAATCGCAGGAGCGGCACTTGCCACGGTGCTTGGATATACTTTATCCATGTTGATCGCATTGGTTATGATTCTGTTTACGAAGCAGAAGGTGCGTCTGCAGTTCCAGGGATTCCGCATTGAGGGGAAGATGTTAGGTGATGTGTTTGCCAGCGGACTGCCGTCCTTTATCATGAATGCGCTTGGATCATTTATGGTGACCTTTGTAAATATATTTCTGGTAGCATATTCAGACACTGCAGTGGCGTTCTTCGGCGCGTATTTCAAGGTGCAGCAGCTGATTGTTATGACAGTAAATGGTCTGATTCAGGGATGCCTGCCGATTATGAGCTTCAATTATGGCGCGGGAAAGAAAGATCGGTTACAGCAGTCGTATCGCAGTGGAAGAAAGATTGCGACATGCATGATGGCAGTTGGAACATTGTTGGTGTTGGTTTTCCCCAATCAGATATTAGCACTGTTTTCTGCATCAAAAGCTATGCGGGAGTTCGGCATTCCGGCTATGCGGATTATGGCAATCGGATTTATATTCAGTGGGATTTCAACGATGGCTGCTACCTATGCGCAGGCGACGAACAAACTGATACAGAGTATTGTGATTCAATTGCTGCGGCAGGCAGTTCTGCTTCTTCCGGTTATGTGGGTCTGCAATTTGTTGTTCCATAGATAGGGAATCTGGATTGCGTTTCCAATTACCGAGATAGTCGTTATGATTGTATCCATACTGATTGTAAAAAGTGATAAAATATCGCGATAAGCAAAATTTATTTTGGTACTTGATTCATAAAAATTAATCTGTTAGAATACACATATAAAAAGGGAGTAGCTTGCCGGTCGCGGTTCACTTCTTCGTCAAGACAGTTATTGAAACATATAACTCGGAAAGTGATGAAATAGCGAGACTTTTACTGTTTACGCAGTAGGAGTCTCTTTTTTTATACCTACTGCAAAATAAAACAAAGAAAGAGAGGTAGAAAGGATGTTCTTGAAGGTTGTTATTTTGTTGGTAGGTTTTTTGTTTCTTGTGAAGGGGGCAGACTGGTTTGTGGAGGGGGCGGCGAGTATCGCGAAGAAGCTCGGGATTCCGCAGCTTATCATCGGTCTGACGATTGTAGCGATGGGAACGAGTATGCCGGAGGCGGCGGTTAGTATCACGGCGGCGCTGCAGAAGAATGCGGGAATCACGATTGGAAATATCGTGGGAAGTAATATCTTGAATGTTCTGATCATTCTTGGTGTGACAGCGGTGATCACGAATGTAGCGATCCAGACGTCAACGTTTCGTTATGAGATACCATTTATGATGGTAGTAACGATTATACTACTGGTATTTGGAATAACCGGTGGGGAAGTGACATTCGTAGAAGGTATTATTTTCTGGGTTTTGTTCCTGTTATATCTTGGTTATCTGTTTGTGATGGCGAAGAAAGGAACCAATGAGGAAGAAGGCGAAACAAAGGATTACCCGGTATGGAAATGTATTCTTTTCATGGTGATCGGTGGTGTGCTCGTTGTAAAGGGAAGCGATTTCGCGGTCAGCGGAGCATCTGCAATCGCACGGTATTTCGGTATGAGGGAGCGGTTTATCGGACTTACGATTGTAGCACTGGGTACCTCACTTCCGGAGCTTGTGACATCTGTCACAGCAGCGCGGAAAGGGAATGCGGGAATCGCAATCGGAAATATCGTGGGCAGCAATATTTTCAATATCTTGTTCGTAATCGGTACAACTGCACTCATCTGTACAGTGCCATTTGAGAGCAAATTCATCATAGATACGATCATTGCGGTTGTAGTTGGTGCGATCTTGTGGATCGGAACATATAAGCATAAGGAGCTGCGGCGTCCATGCGGCATCTTCATGCTGCTATGTTATGTGGCGTATTTCGTGTATCTGTGTATGATGTAAAGGATGTGTGTTGGGGAAATTCTTTTTCTTTGACTTTTTCTCCCCAATAAAAGTATGTATATAGCAAGCTGGTTGGGGGATTTTTCGTAATTCGAAAAATCCCCCCAATGATAATTGTTAATCTGGTAATTTCACTGGGTGAAAAAATCTAATTTCAAAAAATTTCCCCAAACCCACCAATAAAGATGAGAGATAGTTGGGTAAAAAAGTAGCAATCAGAAAAAGTCACCCAACAGCAGTCAACAATATCCCCAAATTCATGCAAAAACCACACTGCAACAGTCATCTATATCAACCAATTTATACAAAAACGTACACTATGCGAATAAAAAACAAAAAACATTCGCAAAACCTCTTGACAAATAAGTTAGTTAGAACTAACATATATGCGAATAAAATAACAAAAATGTTCGCATATAGCAGGGAGGACGCAGAATGTTTATAGAAGGAAAAAATCTGGTAAAGAAATACGGAAAGGGAGAAGCAACGATGTTCGCGCTCGATCATGCCGAGTTTGGGGTAGAGAAGGGCGAGATCGCCGTGATCTTAGGTCCGAGTGGAAGTGGTAAAAGTACATTGCTGAATATCCTTGGCGGTCTGGATAAGGTGACAGAGGGAAGCATGCTGGTAGATGGAACGGACTTGGAGAAGATGTCTGCCAAAGAGCTGGAACTGTATCGGAGGGAGAAGCTTGGATTCGTATTCCAGTCCTATAATCTGACACCGGATTTGACCGTGCGTGAGAATATTGAGATGACAGCAGAGCTTGTGCAGGAGCCGCTCAGTACCGACACACTGATCGAAGAACTGGGACTGAAGAAGTATGAGACATATTTTCCAAAGGAGCTTTCCGGTGGTCAGCAGCAGCGTGTTGCAATCGCGCGGGCAATGGTGAAGAAGCCGGATATCCTTCTCTGTGACGAGTTAACCGGTGCGCTTGATACAAAGTCATCAAAGGATGTATTGCAGCGTGTACAGAAAATGAATGATACATATAAGACGACAGTCGTGATAATTACACACAACCTGAACATCGCCAGAATGGCAGACCGGATCATTAAGATCACGGATGGCAAGGTTGTATCCAATCAGAAGAATGCAGATAAGAAACGAGTAGAGGAGATGGAGTTGTAATATGACGATCAATAAGAGAGCAGGGCGCAGCATAAAGAAAAACATCGCGTTTTATATTATCAGTATCATTCTTACGATGCTGACATCTATGGTGATTGTCGCCGCGGTGTCAACCGGACACACACTGACAAAGGTTGTGGATGATTTTGTGAAGGACTATAAGGCGGAGGATGCGGAGTTTGTCACTTATCAGCCGTTGTCCGATGCAGATATGGAGAAGCTCGAACAGGAATATGATGTGATACTGGAACACAGCCGGTATAAGGATGTAAATGTGGAAAGTGGGGATTTAAAAGGAGCTACGATCCGTGTATTCCCGATGCCGGAGAAGCTGAACCTCTGTGAGGTGCGGGACGGACACGAACCGGGTGACGGGGAAGCACTTCTGACACAGGATTTTGCGGATATGCATGACATCCGGGTTGGAGATACGATTTCCCTTGGGGCGTATGCTTATAAAGTATCTGCCTACACGACGAAGGCAGATTATATCTATATGCTTGAGAAGCTGTCCGGCTATATTGACAGTGAGAAATTCGCACTTGTCGTCGTCGATCGCAAGGAATATGACAAGATTGATGCAGATGAGACAAGCTATTATTCTATCAAATACAACAAGGATAATTCCAATGAAGTGCGTGAGAAGTTAAATGAAGGTTATGTGATTGCAAGCTATATGGCGGCAACCACGAACACACGAATCTCCATGCCGGTCAATGAGGGAGATGCCGTTACGAATATGGCAACCATGTATGCACCGGTTATGTTCATCATTATTATCACGCTTGTTGTTATGGTGCTTGGAAGAAATATCAGACAGGAACAGTATCTGCTTGGAACATTTCTGGCACTCGGATTTTCCAAGAAGCAGATCATAAGACATTATATGCGGTATGGGGTATTGCCGGGAGTTGTTGGAAGTGTACTTGGCTTGATTGTGTCCATTCCGTTGACCGGGGTACTGTGCAAATTCTATATCGAATATGATTTTGAAAAGCTTACGTATACACCGGCCTACAATGTACCATCGATCGTTATAGCACTGGTTGTGCCAACCGTCCTTTATTGTGCGGCTATCGCAATCCAGGCGGCAAAGCTCTTGAAGAAGTCACCGGTCGATCTCTTAAGAAACACAGGAAAAGATACGAAGACAGTTGGCGTGATGAAGAAGAGTCATGCAAAGACACAGACAAAGATGCGGGTGCGGAGCGTGATCGGACATCCGGGAAGAAGCATTGTAACGGCATTTGGTGTGGCTGCATTCTGTATTCTGACAGGATTTATTATGAAAGACAGTCTGGATACGCTGATGCATGGAGGACTTACAAGCTCTATCAAGTACGAATATCTGTACCGGCTGAATTCGTTAGAGGAAGGCACGCCGGAGCAGGGCGAGGCGTTGTTCCAGAATTACTATGAGGTAGAGGGAAAAACAGTACAGCTTTTGGCACAGGGAATCAGCAAGGATTCGAAATATTTCCCGGACAAGACGGACGGTGGTGACGCGCTTGATCTGGACAAATATTATCTGACAAGTGCGGCTGCACAGACCTATGGTATAAAGACAGGTGATACGCTTACCTTCAGCAATATTGCAGATCTGAAAGAACATAAGGTAACAATCAGTGGTATCGTGACGGACAACACGCATTGCTATCTGTACACAGGAAGAGAAAATGCAACGGCGCTGGCAGGTGTAGACAGTGACGCCTATAACTGCATTATAAGCAAGGATGCATTGTCACTTGACAAAGACCGTGTGGCAAGTGAGACAACCATGACTGTCACGGCAGACACGATGGAAAATATGATGGGACCGATGCATGCAATCATGGTTATATTTGAGATCGTAGGTGTTGTGCTTGGTGTATTTGTGCTGTATCTGATTATCAACATGATCGTGGCAGAAACAGCAACCAATATCTCGGTTATGAAGGTGCTTGGTTTCAGTCAGAAAGAGATTTCAAACCGGGTATTGAATGTCAATCATATTCTGGTATGCATCGGATATCTGATCGGAATCCCGGCTGCATATATGTTTGTCAAGGTCGGTTATTCGGATACGATCGAGAATTATGGTATGCTGTTGTCACCGGTTCTCACAGCCAGAACGTTGGTGATCGGATTTGTACTTACATGGGTCGTTTATGAGATTTCCCTTCTTCTCCAGAAGAAAAAAATATCAAGGATTGACATGGTGGAAGCTTTGAAGGAAAATAACAGAAACGAGTAGATTTTTTCAGAAGCTTTTTGGGAGGATACAGATGGCAAAACGGGTATTTACGGAGGAAGAACGGGCAGAGTATAGAGAGAAAATGCTGGATGCAGGGTTTGATTTGTTGAAGCAGTATGGAATGACACATATGTCGGTTGCTAAGATCACGGAGGCAGCCGGCATCGGTGTGAGTACGTTCTATAATTTCTTCTCGTCGAAGGAAGAATATGTGTATGAGGTTCTGCAATACCGGAGAAGAAAGATTCCGGAGCTGATCCGGATTGCATTAAATGGCAAGGAAAAGGCTGGTCCGGCAGAGACGCGCACATATCTGAAGATGATGATCGATGAGAGGTACAGTGTATTTCCAAGTCTGACGCCGGAGGATGAGAAGCGGCTGCTGGAGATGCTTCCGGAACAGGCAAGACCGGATCTGCAGAAAGAGACCGAGACAAGTATTCAATTCTTCCGGCATATGGAAGGTATCCACCCTGATGTGAATATTCCACTTGTGGCGAATCTGATCAAGGTCTATGTGCTTGCCGCAGAGGGAAAAGAGATGCTGCACCAGACGGTGTACGAAGTGACGATGGATCGCATGCGGGATCTGATCTTGTATGAGATATTCGGAAGAACGGAATAAAGTTATGAAAAAGGAGCGATCAGCTCCTTTTTTTATGCCCTGAAAATAAGACTGACTTTTCCAGATTCCCGGTTGTTATATATGAATGACAAAGGAATGAAAGGAAAGGTGCAGTATGAAGAAACAGGCAAGACACAAAAAGAAACAGAGCTACAAAGCGGTAGCGCGTGTACTCGTGACTTTGCTAATATTGATCACTGGTCTGATCGCATACTATTCAATCCGTGGTGGAGATCGCACATTGCTCATGGTATTTCATTCGGAAAAGCAGGTGGCAGATACTTCAGGCGCATGGAATCTAATTCTTGTTGATCGGGATCATTACATTCCTGCCAATTATCAGGTGGAACTGACCGAATTATCCAATGGGGAAAAGGTGGATTCAAGGATCTATCCGGAGCTACAGCAGATGTTTGATGATGCAAGAGCGGCGGGACTTGCGCTGTTTGTGCGGGAAGGGTATCGGACAACAAAGGAGCAGCAACAGATCATGGACGATCGAATCAAAGAATATGAAAATCAGGGCTGCTCGAAGAAAGAGGCGAAGAAGAAAGCGGAGGAGTATGTTGCGATTCCGGGGACGAGCGAGCATCAGTTAGGACTCAGTGTGGATATCAACGCGGATACATCCAAATGTTCATCGGATGCTGTCTATCAGTGGCTGGATGAAAATGCATATAAGTACGGATTTGTGAAACGCTATCCAGAAGATAAGACAGACATTACATCCATCAACA
>ERZ791826.2029-NODE-2029-length-9842-cov-4.727802_pt1 | contig 9842 bp, 7 predicted proteins | sample MGYA00510297_ERZ791826 | MGnify/ENA primary metagenome ERZ791826 (study PRJEB30046, sample SAMN00792004) | human gut metagenome | study: EMG produced TPA metagenomics assembly of the A metagenome-wide association study of gut microbiota in type 2... | reverse complement strand
CAGCAGCGCGGCCTTCTTCTCGGGTTCGGCGTCGGGGTCGAACTCGGTGGTGATCGCGCCGTTCATAACGCCGCTCTCCCGCAGGGTGCGGGTCAGGCTGCGGGTGTCGATGCCCTCAATGCCGATGATGCCGTTCTTTTTCAGGAAGGCATCCAGCGTTTCCTCACTGCGGAAGTTGGACGGGGTCTTGCACGCCTCGCGCACAATGTAGCCCCTGGCCCAAATCTTCGTGCTCTCGACATCCTCACTGTTCATGCCGTAGTTGCCGATGAGCGGATAGGTCTGGGTGATGATCTGGCCGTAGTAGCTGGGGTCGGTCAGGGTTTCCTCAAAGCCGACCATACCGGTTGCAAAGACGACCTCACCGATGGTGGTACCGGGGCAGCCTACGCTGACGCCGCGGAACACCCGGCCATTGGCCAATATCAGATATGCCTGCATAGTTGGTAGCCTCTCACTTTACATTTAAGATATGGAGTGAGGAGAGAGGAGAAAAGGCAAACTGTACCCATCTCCTATCTCCTATCTTTTACAGGGTTTGCTTCGCAGCTTCCTTCATTTTGCGGCTGCCCAGGTGCACCAGCGGGAGCTTGCCCTCCTTGCAGATGGGGCATTCCTCAGGGGCGTAGTTGGGCAGGTCGAGCTTGAGGGCGCTGGCGACGATGGGGATCGGGGACGGGGCCTCGGCGCGGGTGCGGTCCACGACGCAGGCAATGCCCACGCAGATGCCGCCGTTTTCCTCGATGACGCGCTTGGTCTCGAGGCTGGAAACACCGGTGGTGACGACGTCCTCGGCGATGATGCAGCGCTCACCCGGGTTGATCCTGAAGCGCTTGAGGGTCATGACGTTGTCGACGCGCTCGGTGAAGATGGCGCGCTTGCCCATCTGGCGGCCCAGCTCGTAGGCGTAGACGATACCGCCCATGGCGGGGCCGACCACGACGTCGATGTTCAGCTCCTTGAGCTTCTCGGCAACCGGGGCCATGACCTCGGCGGCCTTGTCGGGGTACTGCTGCAGAAATGCCATCTGGCAGTAAGCGCCGGAGTGGCGCCCGGAGGAAAGCAGGAAGTGCCCCTCTAAAAATGCTTCACATTCCTTTAAAACTTCAAGTGCTTCGCGTGCCATAATTTGTTCCTCCTGTATGTTATTCAACTTATAGTAGCATATTTTGTATAAAAATGCAAGCAAAATGTATATGGTGGGGCGGCTTCCCCCGCGGGGGAAGCTGTCGGCGGCCCGCCCGCCGACTGATGAGGGCCGGGCTTGCCGTCATAGCCCGTGAACGGGCGGTTGCGGGGACTCTCCCCTCATCCGCCCTCGGGCGGGGCCTCGGGCACCTTCCCCCTGAGGGGAAGGCAGCCGGTGATTTACCGTGCGCACCCTCTGATCTCATCCAGCGTCTTGACGCCGTGGGCGTCCATCCACTGGCCGATCTCGTTCGTGATGCGGGTGCAGGCCTTCGGGTCCAGGAAGTTCGCGGTGCCGACTTGTACCGCCGCTGCACCGGCCATGATGAACTCCAGGGCGTCCTTACCCGTCAGAATGCCGCCCAGTCCCACGACGGGGATGCTGACGGCCCCCACGGCCTGCCAGACCATGCGCAGGGCGATGGGGCGCACCGCCGGGCCGGACAGGCCCGCAAACGTGTTGTTGAACACGGGACGGCGCTTTTCCAGATCAATCGCGCACGCCTGGAAGGTGTTGCACAGGCTGATGGCGTCCGCGCCGGCAGCCTCAACGGCCTTGCACATCTCGGGGATGCTTTCGGCCTGCGGGCTCAATTTAACGATGAGCGGTACGGTGCAGACCTTGCGCACCGCGCTGACGACCTCGCCGGCGTCTGCCGCGCGGATGCCGAACGCGAGACCGCCCTGCTTGACGTTGGGGCAGCTGATGTTCAGCTCAATAAAATCCACGCCCGCGGCGCAGAGCATCTGCACACCCTCGACGTTTTCTTCAATCGTGTGGCCGCCGAGGTTCGCCCAGACGGTGGTGCCGCACCGGCGCATGGCAGGCAGCTCGTGGTCGATAAAGTGCTGCACACCGGGGTTCTGCAGGCCGATGGAGTTCATCAGGCCCGACGGCGTCTCGTAGAGGCGCTCACCCTCGTTGCCGGGCTGGCCGTTCAGGGTCAGCCCCTTGCCGGAGATGCCGCCCAGCACGCGCAGATCCTCAATGCCCGCGTACTCGGGGCCGAAGCCGAAGGTGCCGCTGGCTGCGATGACCGGCCCGGCCAGCCGCTTGCCGAGAAAATCAACATGCAGGTCTGCCATCAGTCAAACACCTCCTGTGCGTTAAAGACCGGGCCGTCCTTGCAGACGGTGACCGGGCCGATTTTCGTATGGCAGGTGCAGCCCAGGCATGCGCCCAGACCGCAGGCCATCTTCTTTTCAAGGCTGGCCAGGCAGGGCACGCCAGCGGCGGCGCAGAGCTTAGCCACGCCGCGCATCATGACCATGGGGCCGCAGGTCAGCACAATGTCGTACTTGCTCACGTCCAGCAGGTCGGTGACCAGGCCGTGGTGTCCCTCCTTGCCGGAGTCGGTTGCGGCGTAGATGTCGCGGCACCAGGGCACAAAGCGGTCCATGCCGTAGGTCGTGTCGCGGAAGCCCACGAACAGGTCGGGGCGCACGCCCGCGCGGCAGAGCTCCTTGCAGAGCAGCAGCAGCGGCGCGGTGCCGATGCCGCCGCCGACCACGGCAATGCGCTTGTACTGCCCGGCCAGTGCGGCAGTGTCAAAGCCGTTGCCGCAGGGGCCGGTCACGGTCAGCGTGTCGTCCTTTTTCAGCGCGGCCAGCTTGTGGGTGCCCTCGCCCTTGACCTGATACAGGAAGGTCAGTGCGCCGGTCTGGTTGTCAAAGTCGTCAACGCTGATGGGGCGGGAAAGAATCGGCGTGGCGTCCGCGGCCCAGGCGCGCAGCATGTAAAACTGCCCGGCGTGGGGCTCGCGGCTGCGGTCCTGCCACTGGACCGTAAGGCGCATAATATCCTCTGCGACGGTTTCCTGACGCAGGACCGTCAGATTACAGCTTGTTGCATTCACCCTGAATATCCTCCCGCATACGCACGCACTCATTGTAGGCAGCCTCGTCAAAGGCAACGCCGGGCTGCTTCTTGTAAGCCAGCAGGATGCCGCGGCTGGAGTTGACAACGCCGCCGTTGCCCTTGGTCAGGTACTGCGCGATGTCCGCCGCCTTGCCGCCCTGTGCGCCGTAGCCGGGGATCAGGAAGAAGGTGTCCTTGTAGGCCGCGCGGATGGCGGTGGCCTCCTCGGTGTGGGTGCCGCCGATGACCAGGCCGATGCTGGAATAGCCGTGCTCGCCCATGTAGTCCTTGCCAAGGGCGGTCAGGCTGTCGCCGACGAGGTCGTACACATGGCGGCCATCGTCGAGCTTTTTGTACTCAAAGTCCTTCGCGCCGGGGTTGGAGGTACGGCAGAGCACGAACACGCCCTTGCCCTGCTCGGCGCAATACGGCAGATACGGGCTGATGGAGTCAAGGCCCATGTAGGGGGCCAGCGTGATGATGTCGGCCTCGAAATCACCGGTAAAGTGCGCCTTAGCGTACATTTCGGCGGTCTTGGCAATGTCGCCGCGCTTGATGTCGGCAATGACGGGCAGACCGGTGGCGCGGGCCAGCTTCAGCGTTTCGGCGTAGGCGCGCATGCCGTCCAGGCCCAGGGACTCATAATAGGCGATCTGCACCTTGTAGCAGCCCGCGACGCCCTTGGTGGCGTCGATCAGCGCACGGTTGAACGCGACGACGTTCTCCCCCGCCGTCTTGGCGGTGTCGGTGGTGGGCAGGTAGCTGATTTCGGTGTCCAGGCCCACGCAGACCGGGCCGTTTGCTGCGACGCTCTCGTAGAGCTTGTCCATGTTGGTAAGCATGCTGATTCCTCCGTTTGATGTATATAAATTGCGGCTCTATTATATAATGCTTGGAATCGTAGGGGCGGAGTCCATATCCGCCTGCGGGACTGTGCCAGCGGCAGCTTTGCACGGGCGCATATAGAATGTGCCCCTACGGGTGTTTTGTGCGTGAAGGGGTGTTATTCCTCAATCTGGAACGTAACCTTCCCACCTTTGATCGTGGTTACCACTTTTCCGTACAGCAGTGCGCCGTCGTAGGGGCAGTTCTTGCTCTTGCTGTGCAGCTCGTCGGCGTGGACCTCGTACATGTGGTCAAGGTCAACCAGCACGATGTCGGCGTCGTAGCCCGGCTCCAGCATGCCCTTGCGGTCGGCCAGGCCCAGCACGGCGGCGGGACCGGCGCTCATCAGGAAGCTGAGCATTTCCAGCGGCAGACGCTGCTCACGGCAGAGCTTGGTGTAGCAGACGCCGAAGGCCGTTTCCAGACCCACCATACCGGCAGCGCCCTTCTCCTTCTCCTCGGCGGTGTGGGGGGCGTGGTCGGTGCCGATGCAGGTCACGGTGCCGTCCTTGATGGCGTCGATCAGCGCGGTCACGTCGTCCGCCTTGCGGATGGGCGGGTTGACGCGGTAGGTCAGGCGGCTGTCGTCAAACCACAGGTGGTGCGGCGTGACCTCGCAGCTGACCCGCGCACCGCGCATCCGGCTCATGCGGACGGCATCGACGGATTCCCTGGTGGAGACGTGGCACATGTGCAGCCGGGTGCCGTAGTACTCGGCCAGATGGCAGTTGCGCACGGTCTCGATGTTCTCGGCCAGGCGGTAGTCCCAGGGGCTGATCTCGCGGTCCTCGGCGTGGGACATGATGGTCAGGCCGCGCTCGGTGGCAATCGCGAACGCGCGGGCCATGACGGCGTTGTTCATGACGCCGTTGCCGTCCTCAGTGATGAACTTGATGTCCTCGGGCAGGGTCAGCAGATGATCCAGCGTTTTGCCGTCGAAATCCTTCGTGATGGAGACGGTCTGGTTTGCGTCGCACAGGCCGACGCGGGCGGCCTCGGCCTCGACGGCGTGGGCGATCTCGGCACTGGAGCAGACCGGCTTCGTGTTGGGCATCAGGTTGACGAAGGTGTCCCCGCCCGCGGCAGCCGCGGCGGAGCCGGTGGAGATGTCCTCCTTGTACTCAAAGCCGGGGGTGCGCCAGTGGCAGTGGGTGTCGATGAAGGCGGGCAGGACCGTGCGGCCCTTCGCGTCGAGCACCTCCTCCCCTTCCGGGACAAGCAGCCCCAGACCGACAGCGGCAATTTTTCCGTCGCGCAGCCAGACCTCAATGGCCTTGCCCGCGCTGTCCTTTGCGTTGCGAATCAGCATGGTGGGAACCTCCCTATAGTTTCTACCAAATTCATTGTCCGCGTTCGCGGACGTAAATTGCGGAACAACCGCTGTACGCGGTTGTTTTTTTGCCCATGCGCCTCTAAGCCGCGCATGGGCAAAAAAAAACTTTTCCCAAAAAGGGAAAAGTCAAAAAGTCATACACAAAGCGGCGACAGGAAAGAACACTGTACCGTGATTTTTAAAGACAGAAATAAAACGCATCATCCCGGCACACTCCTTCCTATGACTTTACCTACGTTTTACTTATTGTACCATGCAAGGGCGGCGGTGTCAATGCAAACGGGCTTTTTGCAAAAGTAAGGATTTTATAGATTTTTGCGCTGACTTTTGGAGGATTTGACAAAATCCGCAAAAATCCGCGCGCGGCGCGTACAGCATTGCACTTTGTCCGGCTTTGTGGTATATTTATAATAAGTATGGTAAATAGGAAGAGGAACGAACTATGGGCCTTTGGGAAGATGCAAAAAATATCCGCGATAAAGACCCCGCCGCGCGCAATGTGGCGGAGGTCATCATCCTGTACCCCGGCTTTCATGTGCTGGTCACGCACAAGATCGCACATTTTCTGTACAACCACCGGTGTTATTTCCTGGCCCGTTTTGTCAGTCAGCTGGCGCGCCACCTGACCGGCATCGAGATCCACCCCGGCGCCAAGATCGGGCGCAAGCTCTTTATCGACCACGGTATGGGCATCGTCTTTGGTGAGACGACGGAGATCGGCGACAACTGCACGATCTACCACGGCGTCACCCTGGGCGGTACCGGCAAGGACACCGGCAAGCGCCATCCGACGCTGGGCGACAATGTGCTGATCGGCGCGGGCGCGAAGGTGCTGGGCCCGGTCTACATCGGTGACAACGTCCGCGTCGGCGCGGGCAGCGTTGTGCTGAAGAACCTGCCCGCCAACGCCACTGCCGTCGGTGTACCCGCGGAGATCGTCCGCGTCGGCAATATCAAGTGCTGCCCGGCGGACGATCTGGATCAGCAGGATCTGCCGGATATTGTCAACCAGCGCATCTCCGAGCTCGAAGCCCGCCTGAGCCGCCTGGAAGCCGAAAAGCAGGGTGAGTTCCCGCCGGATAAAAAAGAATAATAAAAACGCACGCCGTGAAATTTACGGCGTGCATTTTTTGTCAGTATGGCTTCCCCAGAGGGGGAAGCTGTCAGCGGCCCCGCCCGCTGACTGATGAGGGGCAAACTTACCGGGAATTTCTCACTGACGGGCAATAGGGCAAACCCACCCCCTCATCCGCCCTCGGTCGGGGCCTCGGGCACCTTCCCCCACGGGGGAAGGCAATCAACTCATTTCAGATTCCGCAAATCCCCGCTCTCGCGGAAATCCTCATAATCCAGCGACAGCGACGGGCTGTAATAGGGGTCGTGCAGAATATTCTCCCGTCCGTGCACGGCGTAGAGACGTTCATGCTCGGCGTCAAAGCGTGCTTTTTTGGCGGGATCGTTCTCGTCGGAGCCGCGGGACTTGCTTTCGTAGTGGTAGAGCTCGGCATAGGGCGTCCAGACAATGCGCCAGCCAGCGTCGCGCACACGCAGGCAGAAGTCCACATCGTTGTAGGCAACCGTGAACTCCTCATCCAGGCCGTGCAGCTCGTCGTAAACGGCGGTGCGCACCAGCAGGCAGGCCGCTGTCACGGCGGAGAAATCCTGCACCGTGGCCAGCCGGAACATATACCCGCTGCCGCCGCGCTTGTGGTACTTGTGGCTGTGCCCGGCGTAGCCGCCCAGCCCCGTGATGATGCCGGCGTGCTGGATCGTGTCGTCGGGATAGTAGAGCATTGCCCCGCAGAGGCCGACGCCGGGCTGGCTGCACTCGCCCACCATCTGGGTGAGCCAGTCGCCGTTGATGACCTCGACGTCATTGTTGAGCAGCAGCAGGTACTTGCCCGCCGCGTACCTGCGGCCAAAATTGTTGATGCGGCTGAAGTTGAAGCCGCCCTTGTAAGTCACGACCCGCGCGCGGTCATACCGCTCCGGCAGTTTTTTGTAGTAGGCCGCTGTGGCCGGGTCGGTGGAATTGTTCTCAATGACGATGACCTCGAAATTCTCGTAGGTCGTTTTGGCGTAGATGCTGTGCAGGCATTTTTCCAAATCGTCGGTGTGGTCCTTGTTGGGAATCAAAATTGACACGAGCGGCTGCGGCTCGGGAATGTCCCACACCACATGGCAGGTGCCCGGGAATTTGCCCGGCTCCACCCTGCCCTGCCGCCCTGTGGCGGCCAGATGGTCGGCCACGGCCTTTTGCGCAGCCTTTTCCACATAGGGCTTGGCCGCCGTGCCGCCGCTGGTGGACGCCGCGTGCACGCGCCAGTAATACAGCACCTGCGGGATGTGCAGCGGCTTGGCTGCGGGGTCACGGCGCTGCATTTCGTCGATGAGACGCAGGAATAAGTCGTGATCCTGCGCACCGTCACAGGCCGGGCGCTCACCGCCGACGGCGTCGAACAGCGATTTTTTGAACACGGCCAGATGGCAGATGTAGTTGACGGCCATCAGGTACTCGGGCGCATAATCGGGCTTGAAGTGGCCGACGCGCGGGTGCTCGGGCGTTTTCTCAAACAGGGCCTCGTCGCTGTAGGCAAACGCCGCGCCGCTCTCGGCCAGCGCTTTGCTCATGCAATAGACGGCATGAGGCGCGAGCATGTCGTCGTGGTCGGCAAGGGCCAGATACTCACCCACTGCGAGCTTCGCGGCCTCGTTCGTATTGGCGGCAATGCCCTTGTTCTCGATTTTGGCGTAGACGATGCGCTTGTCCTGCGCGGCGCGGGTGCGGACTGTCTCGCCCACGTCGGGGTGGGCACCGTCGCTGGCGTCCACCAGAACCAGCTGCCAGTTCGGCGCGGTCTGGGCCTGCACGCTGTCCAAAAATTGCTGCAAAAACTGCGGCGGTGTGTTGTACAGCGGCGTTAGAATGCTGATGGTCGGCCAGCCGTCGGCGCGGGCGGCTGCGTCGGAACGCTGGGTCTCCAGCGTCTGTCTCGACGGCAGATACCGCGCTTTTTTGCCGAAGAACCGCCGCTTAAAAAAGCCGACGGCCCGCCCGGCCATGACGCCGACGCCCTGTTCTTTCGTCAGCGTCCGCGCATAGCCGAACAGTTCTTTGATGCGTTTCGTTTCAAGGCTCATGGGATGGCTCCTCATAAAAGCAGTCTTTGTGCCAAAGGCGGGGGTTGGATTGAATGTATTCCGCAATCATGCGGTAATCGGTTTCATTGCGGATGACGTGGTCATGAAAGGAACGCTGCCAAAGGTGCTTATCGAACGGTGCGGCTTGCCCGCGCTTGACAAGACGGATGTACTCGACGGTAGAATACCGTTTGAACGCCTGCACGATGCTGATAATCGTAGGGGCGGATTCCATATCCGCCCGTGCCCGTTCAATCTCGACCAACGCGTGAAAATGATTGGGCATCACCACAAAATAACGGCACTGGACCGCCGGATATTGGCCGATGATCTCCCGGAAAACGCGCGCCGCCATGCGGGCGGATATGGAATCCGCCCCTACGGGAGCCCGGTTCGGGCCAAACAACATTCTGCGTTGGTGCGTGCATATTGTGATAAAATAGGTGCCGTTTTGGCTGTAATCGTAACCCTGCAAATGGTGAGACTTGCGCTTCGGCAATACGGTTTCCATCACTTCAACCCGAAATTCTCAAACAGATTGTTGAAATGGGGGTTGTAATAGGGGTCGTAATTGTCGATATACTGCTGATATTTCGCGTAGAAATTCGCCTTTTCGCGCTCATACCGCTTGGCGTTCTCGCTTAAGGTATCAAGGCCGCGGCTCTTGCTCTCATAGTGATAGGCCTCGGCGCGCGGGGTGTAAACGTTCAACAGCCCCTTCTGCCACAGCTTCAGGCAGTAGTCCACATCGTTGTAGGCGACGGCAAACTTTTCCTCGTCCAGCCCGCCAAATGCGCGGTAGAGCGACGCTTTTGTCATCAGGCAGGCACCCGTCACGGCCATATAATTCTGCGTCGTGACCAAGCGGTACATGTCCCCCACGGCGGTGCGGGGGTAGCTCTTGTGGCTGTGGCCCGCGCTGCCGTTGATGCCCATCAGCACGCCCGCATGCTGGATCGTGTCGTCGGGGTAGTAGAGCTTCGCGCCCACCGCACCCACGTCGGGGCGCTGGCTGTAGCTGAGCAATTCCCGCAGAAAGTCGTGGGACAACACCTCAATGTCGTTGTTGAGCAGCAGCAGGTGCTCGCCCTCGGCGAACGTCGCGCCGAAGTTGTTGATGGCCGAGAAGTTGAATGCGCCCTTGTAGTAGACGACGCGGCAGTCGGCAAAGCGGCTGGGCAGTGTCTCGTAATAGGCAAACGTCGCCGGGTCGGTGGAGTTGTTCTCGATGACGATGACCTCAAAATTGTCGTAGCCTGCGTTTTTGTACAGGCTCGTCAGGCAGCGGTCCAGGTCGTCAATGTGGTCTTTACTGGGGATCAGTACGCTGATCTTCGGGTGGCCGGTCAGCTCGTACCGCACCTGAAATGCGCCGGGCGCGTCGGGCACGGCCATGGCGTGGCCCGGCAGACCGAGACGCTTGAGCTGCGCGTCGAT
>ERZ791826.2003-NODE-2003-length-9967-cov-2.707224_pt1 | contig 9967 bp, 10 predicted proteins | sample MGYA00510297_ERZ791826 | MGnify/ENA primary metagenome ERZ791826 (study PRJEB30046, sample SAMN00792004) | human gut metagenome | study: EMG produced TPA metagenomics assembly of the A metagenome-wide association study of gut microbiota in type 2... | reverse complement strand
TATTTATATGGTTTCTTTCTTGGACAGATTTCCCTTATATAATAGAAAAGAAAAAGTTTTATTTTGTCGTAATTTCTGTTATAATAACAGAAAGTGATTTTAAAGGATTGGTACGAAATGGAGATTAAGGCTTACGATAAATTACCAAAAGAAGCAAAGGATATTCGCCAAGAGGTTTTCATTGATGAACAAGGCTTTAAAAATGAATTTGATAATATTGATAATACTGCAATTCATTTAGTATGTTATGACAAGGAAAAGCCTATCGGAACTGCCAGAATTTTTTATGATGAAGAATTAAAAGGTTATCACTTTGGCAGAATTGCAGTTATTAAAAGTTACAGAGGTAAGGGTATAGGCAGAGAATTACTTAACTTTGCTGAGAAAATTGTTAAAGAAAAGGGTGGTTCTTCCCTATCACTTTCAGCACAAGAAAGGGTATCGGGATTTTACCTAAAGCAAGGTTACGAAAAACAAGGTGAACCCTATTTAGATGAATATTGCCCTCACATATTTATGACAAAAAATCTATAACATAAACTAAGCACCACTACTTAATAAGTAATGGTGCTATTTTTAATACAGAAATTTCTTATATAAATCAGGTCGTCTGTCTTTATTGGTATTTAGTTTTTCCCTATATTCAGCCACATCATTGTTGATATTTACAACTAACAAATCTTGAATGTTGCTGACACATTTAATAACCTCACCAAAAGGATTAATTGCCATAGTGTCACCACTATAATATGTATCGTCATGTACACCAACACAATTTATCCCCAACACATAACATTCAGTTTCAATTGCTCTGGCTTTCAAAAGGGTTTTGAAGTGTTCACTTCTACTTCTAGGCCAATTAGCAGGTACAACAATAATGTCACTGTCCTCCCTAACTGCTTGGAAAATTTCAGGAAAACGAAGGTCATAACAAATAAAGGTGGAAAAGTTCATACCGTTGATTTTGTACTTTGTAATCTCACTACCACCAACAAAATATTTACTTTCATATCCGGCAGAAAATGGGTGAATTTTAGCATAATCGCTGATAACTTCACCGTTACTGTCAACTACTGCATAGTGGTTTTCACACTTACTGCCTAAGTCCTTTACATAACCAAAACCTACTGCAATATTATTTTTCTTTGCAAGTGGCTTTATATATTCAACAGTTTCATTATTTTTTTCTTTACTGACATCTATATTCATAGTAAAACCGGTAAAACTCATTTCAGGAAAGAAGATAACTTCACAACCTAAAGCAGAAGCCTCACTGATTTTCTTCTTAGCTACAACATAATTTTCTTTCTTGTTGCACCAATCAATATCACTTTGAAAGAGAGCAATTTTCATATTATCACCTCAAGAAAATTATAACCTATAATATTAGTATATGCAATTATTCTACATTTTATTTCTTACTTTTCCAAGAATATTCACCTATTTACCATTTACACAATTAAACTTTTGTGATATTCTCTAAATAAGGATGGTTATATTATGAAACATGGACAAACTAAAAAGAAAAGAAAAACAAAGAAGAAAAATAATAAGTCAAAAAAAACTTTAATAATTGTTATTGTTTCTATCGTTCTGGCTATTTGTCTGTTCCTAGGTGGTGGCTTTGTCACTTGGAAATTATTTATTAAGGAAGAAGATAACAGCAAAGCTCATAGCCTAGTTTCTACAGACTCAGTTGGTACTAATGAGAAAATTGCTATTCGTACAGAGGCAGGACAAGACCCTGTATACATAAATGCAATCCCCGGCTTGTCACGAAATCCTTATGATGATAATAACTTTTACACCAACAAAAACGGATTTATAGAATATAAACACAATGGCAAAAACATTTCAACAGTAGGCATTGATGTTAGCTATGCTCAAGGTGATATTGATTGGACTAAGGTGAAGAACGCCGGTGTTGACTTTGCTATGATTCGTTGTGGTGGCAGAGGCTACGGCACTAAGGGTATCTTATATACTGATGAAAAGTTTAAGCAGAATATTGAAGGTGCTACAAGTGCAGGTATCAAGGTGGGTGTGTATTTCTACAGTCAAGCAATTACTGCTAAAGAGGCTAAGGAAGAAGCAGAATACACACTAAAGCTGATTAAGGACTACAACATTCAGTACCCTGTAGCATATGACTGGGAACATTACGAAAACGAAGAAGCCAGAACTGATGAACTGGACAGAGAAACATTGACAAATTGTGCAAAGGTATATTGCAGCGAAATAGAAAAGTCAGGTTATATACCTGTTATTTATGCAAACAGAAGTTTACTGTACTACGAATATGACCTTGCAAAAATTAACAATTATGAAGTATGGCTTGCATCATATGAAGATTTGCCTGATTACTACTATGAATTTGGTATGTGGCAATATTCTACCGATGGCACAATAGACGGCATTGAGGGTACAGTTGACCTTAATGTTTGTATGTACAAATATTGATTGGAGATTATTATGGAAAGAATTACATCTTTTTCTGTTGACCACAACAAACTTGAACCGGGAGTATATATTTCACGAATTGACGGTGATATTACAACATATGACCTAAGATTTATTAAGCCAAACACCCCACCATTTCTTGACATTAACGCAATGCACACTATTGAGCATCTATTCGCAACATATGCAAGAAACGGTAAACTAAAGGACAATGTAATTTACTTTGGACCTATGGGTTGTTGTACAGGTTTCTATCTACTAATGAGAGATACAAGCAATGAAGATGCACTTGCTTACATTAAAGAAGTAATGAAGGATTGTATGAATCATCAGGGTAAAATTCCCGGTACAGACAAAATTGAATGTGGCAACTACCTTGCACATGATGCTGAAAAAGCACATAATTCCCTAGTAGAATATTACAATGTAATAAAAGACTTAACTACAGAGGACTTATACTATTAACAAAACTTGACAAGTTTTATCGTGCAAACTAAACAAAAAAAATACCCAACTCCTTATGTTGTATTGATATAGTTACAAACATCTATCAAAGTTATTGCAAAATTGTAACAGTTTGTTATAATTAATACTGTTGTTTGTTACAAAATCGTTACAAATGAGGAGTTTTTTATTTGAGTACAAAGTTTATTAGCGTAAACGGATATGAAAAAATTGAGCGAATAAAAGGAAGTAAAAAAGTTCGTAAGCAACTTGCAGTAAAGACAAGTGAGAAGAAAACAAAAAGAATGGACAATATTCTATCTATGCTTTACTACATAGTAGTTGTTCCGGCAACATTCTTTTCAGGAATAGTAAAATTTATTACACCTTCTAAGAAAAACAAAAGAAAGAGTTTTTCAAGAAAGAAATTTATGTATAACAGAGTAGCCCCTACTTTAGCAATCATCTTACTTGTACTAACAGTGGGCTACTGGACAAACTGGATTGACTTTGGTCTAAATGTTCAACTTGACGGACAGACAGTTGCTTCTGTTTCAGACTCAGGTGTAATCCAACACGCAAAAGAAATTACAAATGATAAACTAAATAAAGACACAGATGCTTCTTTCACACCTGTATATCAAATTGGTGTTGTAAATCAGAATGAAACATCTACTAATGCACAGACGGTTTCAAATGCAATGGTAGAAACAGACACAAACGTTACTGATGATGTAGCAGGTCTTTATGTAAATGATGAGCTAATCGGTGTTTGTTCTTCAGCAACAGAACTACAGAATAAGCTTGATGAAATAATTAACAAAGCTAAGAAAAAATATAAGGATAATACAGAAATCAACTTCTATAACGAAGTTAAAGTTGAAAGTGGCATTTTCAACAGCAACTCGGTTGAGGACACAGACTCATTAATCAAGAAAGCTGAAAAGAAAGAATTACTACAAGTCCTAGTTAAGGCTGACCAAGTAGTAACAGAAAATCTACCATATTCAACAAAAGTTAAATATGATAAACACAAAGATTCTTCTTACAAAAAGGTAATCAAAAAGGGTGTTACCGGTAAGCAAGAAACAACATACAAGGTTTCTTTCCTAGATGGTGTACAGATTGATGCAGCGATTATGAATGTAAAAACTGTAAAAAAATCAAGCGACCAAGTTATTGTAAAGGGTAACGGAAAGAAAAAAGCTAACGTAAGCAACAAAGGCTTTATGTGGCCTGCTCCATCAGTACATTCAATCTCATCAAGCTACGGCTACAGAGAAGGTGGAGAGTTCCACACAGGTCTTGATATAGCTGACGGTAACTGCTATGGTGCAACAGTTGTTGCCTCAAAGTCAGGTACAGTTGAATGGGCAGGTTACGACGATAGTGGTTATGGAAACTATGTTATTATTAATCATGGTGATGGTTACAAAACACTATACGGTCACTGTTCTTCAGTAAGTGTTAGCCAAGGTCAAAAGGTAACACAAGGACAGACAATTGCAGCTATCGGTTCAACAGGTCAGTCAACAGGTAATCACCTACACTTTGAAGTTAGAACAGGTGATGAACGCTCAGACAGACAGAACCCACTAGACTATGTTTCATATTGGTAACAAGTAACCAACTCTACATATCTAAAAAAGTCACTCTGGTAAAACAGGGTGGCTTTTTTATTTCGTTCTTTTGCACAAAAGCAATTAACAGTTTTCATAATATCTCACAAAATTGCATTTTGTTCGAATTTTATTAATAATTATACACAATTTATCCATATTTAGTGATATAATTATCGTAATTATGCGAAAGGTAATATTATTATGAAAAGAAGAATTTTTTCAAAAATGATTTTGTCTGTACTTTTAGTTTGTACTTTGTTTACAACAGTTGCCTGTTCAAACAGTGATGAATACATCACCAAAGGCACAAACCTAAACCAAGAAGAACTAAACAGTAGTGACAGAGTTACAATCTACACTTATGTTGACCCGGACAATAAGGATTTACATTATGACCAAGACACTAAGTTCTACTATCCCCTACTTGATATGGTACATATGTATAACAACTACTGTTCCCTAAACAAAATGGGTGAATACAGTGTAAAGGTTGTTTCTTTCTCGTCACGAGATAGAATGATACAACAAATGTCAACAGAAATAATGGCAGGCGGTGGCCCTGATATTATTATTTTGGATAATGAACTACCAATCTCAAAGCTGATTAATCAAGGTGCTTTTGCTGATATGAACACACTTTTAAAGAATGATAAAAGTGAAAGAAAAATTAACCTTGATGATTATGACAATACACTTATGGATACAGGTGTTTTCAAAGGCAAAAGGTATATGATGCCTATGCTGATTGAACCCGATATTTATATCTCAAACTCAGCTTTATTTAAAGACTACGACCTTGCTACCAACACAAGGCTAACCTATAGCAATATTAACAACAAGCTAAAGAAATTTGCTAACAATAGCAATAACCTTAGCTTAACAGACAGTTACTCCAGTTCAAAAGAAATTATCTTGCAGTACATTAATGACAACATTAACAAAGAGGACTATACAACTGATTTTGAAACTAAAAAATTTAAAAGCACTATAGAATCTCTTAAAAAGTTAGTAAAGAAATCTATTGCAGATACTAAAACTACTAAAGACCTAAGCAAAAGTGAATGTTTACTTTCTAAGGGTACTACCGATAAAGAAACAGGTATCTATACACCATATAACTTTAGCTTAACTCATATGTCAGGTTTAGGTACCGATACATTTTCTTATGACAAAATTTCTGATGAACAGTTAGAAAAGTATGCCGAAGAATATTACTCAACCTATGGTTATGACCATGATAAAAGTCAAAAGGAAAATGAAAAGTTATTTTACGATTTTGTATATGGCAAAGAAGAATCATCCTTTACCGATATGGTAAATGGCTCAATCCAAACAACATTTACCGGTGGTATTACAGAAAAGGAAAATCAATCAAGAGCTACTATCAGTTGTGGCTTTATGATAAACAATAATAGTAACAAAAAAGAAAAAGCCTTTGAATTTATCAAATACTCTTTAGGTGAAAGAATGCAAAGATTCATTACCTTTGACTCAACTTATGGTGATACATATAACATTACCGTTAACAAAGATGCGCTAAATAATTCCTTAAGTAGTTTTGCTTATGGTGATACCGATTTTGATGAAATTAAGGAACAAGATAGTTTTATGGATAAATACGTATCCTACATTAACAGTATCAACACCTATGAAATCAGAGACGGTTACTACAATGACAAGGTAATCGGCTCATTAGTTGATGATTATTTGCAGGACAAAATCTCTATTGACAATTTTATTGCAAACCTAAACAGTAAAACAAAAATCTATTTATATGAATAAGGTGTACTATGAAATTTGAGAAAAAACAAACGGTATGGGCATATTTATTTTTGTTGCCATCATTAATAGGTATTACAGTTTTTTATGCAGTTCCATACATAATGTGTGTATATAACAGTTTAATGTCAGGTGGGCATTTTGCAGGACTGGATAACTACATAGCGATTTTTAAGAACAAAGCATTTCTGTATGCACTAAAGAATACTATGATTTTTACAGTTGTAGCAATTCCGCTACTGATGATTATTTCTTTCTTGATTGCTCAATTTTTAAATAGTTTTGAGAAAATAACTTCTTTCTTTAGAAGTGCATATTTAATGCCCATTGTAATTCCGGCAGCATCCCTAATTTATATTTGGCAAATGTTATTTAACGATTATGGTGTAATCAACAATATTCTTAATTCACTTGGTTTTGATACAGTTCATTTCTTTAGCAGCGGATTTTCTATGGTAATGATTATCCTGATTTACATATGGAAAAACTGTGGTTTCTGTGTAATACTCTTTACTGCAGGACTTGCCAATCTACCAAAGTCAGTTCACGAAAGCGCTTATCTTGAGGGTGCAAGTAGCTTTAGAACAACAGTAAAAATCACTTTACCACTTATCACTCCAACAACATTCTTTGTATTCTTAATGGCAGTTATCAATTCCTTTAGAATGTTCAGAGAGTCATTCTCACTGTTTGGTACATACCCAAATGAGAATGTTTACTTTCTACAGAACTTTATAAACAACAACTACAACAACTTTAACTACTCTCAGCTATCTTCATCAGCCATTGTAATGTCAATTATTTTCATTGGTATTATGTTAGCATTCTTTATGTATGAGAGAAAGTCAGATTATTTAGAATGAGGATAAAATGAAAAAGAAATTTACAGTAAAAAAATCGTTAAAATATTTGTTGCTAATTGTGCTGACACTTATTTTCTTAATGCCGGTTGTGTTTATGGTTATAAGCTCATTTATGTCAAGTAAAGAGGTTTCCTCTATGCTTGACTTTACAACCGGTCAGTATGCATCCTTTAAACTGATACCGGAACATTTTTCACTTGAACAATTCTACAAGGTGTTCTTTAGAAACGGTGACTACTTAAAGGAATTTTGGAACTCTGTATTAATTACAGTACCTACAGTTGTAGGTCAGTTAATTGTATCTTCCCTAGCTGCCTTTGCTTTCGGTAAGCTAAAATTTCCCGGTAGAGATAAGCTATTCTTTGTATATATGATATTCCTTATCCTACCTATTCAGGTAACACTTGTGCCTAGCTACTTTATGTATCAAAAGTTAGATTTACTTAACAATGTTATGAGCATTATTCTTCCGGGTACATTCTCAGCATTTGGAATTTGCTTACTAAGACAAAGTGTAAGATATATTTCAGACTCATCAATAGAGGCTGCAAGAGTTGACGGTGCATCATATTTTAGAATATTCTTCCAGATTATTCTGCCTCAAATACGAGGTGGCTTAGTATCCCTTGCACTACTGACATTTGTAGATACATGGGGTGTTGTTGAACAACCGTTGATTTACTTTACAGACAAAGCAAAGTACCCACTATCAGTTTCACTTTCTGTTGATACTGCTGATGTAAATATTATTTTTGCTTGTGGTGTAATGTTTATGATACCGGCTTTAATCATCTACTTCTTAGGTGAAAAAGATGTTAGAAGTTCATTTTCGAGGATATAACTATGGAAAAGAAAAATATGCGTGTAAAATTTCAAAAAGGTATTGTGGCTTTTGCAATAATCTTTTTCCTTGTAATTGGTGGATTAACTTATCTGTCAACTAAGATAGATGCTTTACTTTACCCTACTGTTACAGTAGCAACAACCAATACAGGATACTTAATTGATGATGATGACGATACCTACTACGACCCACAAGGTGGTAATACATTAATACCAACTTCATCAATACACAATGGTGAAGTTTATTATGTAATCAAAAACACAGAAGGCAACTACATTGTAGCCAAAAAGCCGGTTGACATACTTAACCAAAACGGTTTATATACTGAAATAACCAGAGAAGATACCGGCTTTTTAGCAATTATAGACAGTGACAAAGATTTAAAAATAGGCGAACAAGTTTTAGTAAAGGCAGATGTATTATGATAAAGAAAAGAATTATACCTTTCATAGTTGTTGCTTTACTGTTACTTATTTCTATCTCAACTTTTACATATGTAATCAACAACTATAAAAGTCAAAACAAAAACACAGTTATCAGTATTCAAAATGTAGCATCAAATGGCAAAAGCAAGGCTACTATTAAGGACTATGAAAAACTAGTAAAAAAGTATGAAGATTTTAAGGATACTTCATTTTGCAGTGAGCTTAGTACGACTAGTGTAAATAATACAAAAATTACACCGGTGCTAATCAATCACAACTATCTAAAGTACAATAACATTTCTTATACTGATGAGGGTATCACAAATGTTATGGAAAAGGAAAAAAGCAAAACTGCAGTAGTCAGCAAAACCTTCGGTAAAAAAATTGCTGAGGGCAAGTCACCCATAGGTAAAACCTTTATAATGAATGATGAAAGATACCGTATCACAGGTGTTTTTGATGATAAAAAGGGAACTGTTAATGACTTTTTTAAGGACAATAAAGAGAGAGTTTATATTAACTACACCTCTGTAAGTAATTATGAAAAAGAAAAGCTAACTGCTGTAAGCTGTATTGACGGTAGTGACTCCAGAAGACAATTCTACTTCTTAGGTTTTGATAATTTTCAGAGAGTTAATTTTGATGAAAAGAATTTAGCCGTAAATGATTTCACTGCAATTATTTCATTAATCTTAACTATTATCACATCAGTATATTTAATCAGACTATGGCTTAATAATCTAGGTTCAACCTATAGATTTATCAAAGAAAAACACAATGAAAATTACTTATGTAAATTCATAAGTAATAACATACCGTCACTAATACTTAGGTTAATAATTTTCTTAATTTTACCTTTAGCTATTTTTGTATTGTGCTACATAGCTTTAAAGGATTTCCACCTTGTATATAACTATATTGATAAGGAAAACTTATTTAGCATTTCACATATGTTAAATACATTGTCCTCTACTATACAGACAGAAACTTCCACATTAATGGGTGGCAATCCATATTTCTTAAATCTATATAACGGTACATTAGTTTTAGGTGTGATTTTCTTACCGATTATCCTACTACTGTTCTTCTTTACCTACTACCTATTTAATAAAGTAGGAAAAGAAAGTAAAGTTACTATGTATCTTATCACTGCATCATTTATTGTAATCACAATTATTTCTTTAATTGTAGCTTTCATAAGTAACAGTAGCTTTACATTCTTACAGATAATCTTCTTTATTACTGCATTATTTATTGCAAAATGTTTGAAAGATTATTTCATTAGAAAAGACTAAAATTTATCCCACAACTAAGTAAAAATAGTTGTGGGATTTTTTTATTTAAACATATATGATGCCGTATCTACCATTTCTTCCATTGCGTGAATAGCCTTGTTCATTTTCTTTTTCATAGGCTTTTTGATTTTGGTATTGTCCATCATCTTTTCGCCAATCATTCCTACTGCAATACCGGACATTAAACCAACACAAATACCTTTCATCATTCCACCGTTATTCATTTAATCACCTC
>ERZ791826.1983-NODE-1983-length-10064-cov-3.493356_pt1 | contig 10064 bp, 6 predicted proteins | sample MGYA00510297_ERZ791826 | MGnify/ENA primary metagenome ERZ791826 (study PRJEB30046, sample SAMN00792004) | human gut metagenome | study: EMG produced TPA metagenomics assembly of the A metagenome-wide association study of gut microbiota in type 2... | reverse complement strand
CTTTTTTCGCTGCGTTTTCTTACTTTAAAAATACGCATTTCTTCGTGCCAAAAAACGCTTATTTTGATACAATGCACCCGTATCAAAGTAAGCGTTTTCTTGTTGCAGTAATCGTTTTATAACCGATCCATAATATCCAGCAGATGCTGATAACTGTTTACTTCGTGGTAAACGACATCAGCGGAAGAAAGATTGCTGAATAATTTTTTAGCACAAGCAATTTTTGCCTGCTCAATAGGCTTTAGATTCAATGTTTCCATTGTACCTTTGGTTTCAGCAATAAAGAAGATGTGTTTAACCACACCTTTATTGAAGGCAATCGCCCAGTCAGGAGAGTAGTTGCCGACAGGGGTTGGAATCGAGAATCCTTTGGGCAGCTTGGCGTAGACACAAACCTCATCTGCTAAATCCATGCTCTCAGCAAATTTTCGCTCAATGCTTTGTCCATCTTTCGCATATCCATCTGCAAAAACATAATCCTGCACATTTTTCTTTGCACGATATGCCTTGGAAAAATCAGTGCTTTTTTCAGCTGTAAAGATTGAACTATCATATGTTCCATCTGTCTGATTGTAGGTGATTTGCTCTACGATCATGGTAGCTTTCTGCTCATTAATCAACCGGATCGCTTTTGTGATAAATTCTTCTGGATTGTTTTTAAACATGGCAAAGGTATATGGCTTGATACCTGCCAGAATCTTTGCGGCAGAACGACGCGTCAATTTAGCACCTTCTGCAATTTTGCCGACGAGATCATATTTTACGGCACTACCTTCTGCACGCTCCAAGGTATAAGTCTTACTCTTTTCTGCTGCGAAGCTGGCTCCATTTTTCAGTGCATCAGAATTTATATCATCCTGTTGCTGACCTGTGGTGATGGTATACTGCAGCTTTGCTACGAACATTTTATCATCAATATGTGCAATCGCCTTTCGAATCAATTCGTCGCTGTCGAACTCTACGGTATAAGCATATTTGTGATTGATATAATTCCAGAGCGTCTGAAATTCCTTCTTGTAGAAGTTGTCATTCAGTGCGTTTTCCTGAATCTTCGGTTTATGGCCATCGGAGATCATATCATCAAGAGCGTGCTCATCAAAGATACTCCGAATCAGGGCGTGTACACCATCTGTGATTTCCTTACAGCTTTCAGGAACAGGTGCAAGTGCTTCGTTGGCAAGGTCTGCACGATACTTGTCCGTTACATGATCATCTTCATCGATGTAATCATTTTTGATCAGATAACGATAAATGTCACGTCCTTGCTTGTCAGATACTGTAACATCACTGCCGCCAATACTGAGTGTTTTGCCAATGAAATATTCTGCGGTTGCTGTCGTTGGACGATCGTAAAGATCCTCACGAATCCCTTTTTGCAGATCTGCTACAAAGTCTCTATAACCATCTGATGCAACAACTGTCAGCAAATTGATTTCCTGCACCTGGCTGCCAAGCGTGCCGTAGTCCTGCCGCTCGCCGTTCTGATTCACGCAAAGACGAAGACCACGACCAACTTCCTGACGCTTCTGGGTTGGAGAGCTGCCGCCATGCTTCAAGGTGCAAATCTGGAACACGTTCGGATTATCCCAGCCCTCACGAAGAGCAGAATGTGAGAAAATGAAGCGTACCGGGTTTTTAAAGGAGAGCAGCCGTTCCTTGTCCTTCAGAATCAGATCGTAAGCAGAAATATCGTCGCTTTCATCACTGCCGCGTTTCAGGGAACTGTCTACCTTGCGGCCTTTCTTGTCAATGCTGAAATAACCGGCGTGTGTGCTGTGGACATCAATGGAGCGGAGATACTGCTCGTATGGTGTGTGAAACAACGTCAGGTATTCATTCAGAATGTCTGTATATTCCTGCTCAAAAATCTCTCCGTATTCGGAGTTGATCTCATTGCCGTCTTCATCGTATTTACGGTATTTTGCAACCTCATCAATAAAGAACAAGGACAAGGTCTTAATGCCCTTAGAATACAATTCCTTTTCCTTCTCAAAGTGAGAGCGTATGGTTTCACGAATCTGTACACGGCGAAGATCGGCTTCCGAAACATCACCGATCACTTCTCCGGTATGGATGACTTCACCGTTGGTAAAGGTTACAGTGCCACGAATCGGATCAATCTCGCTGATGCGATAGCCACGATACTGTTCCATGTTTTTGGAGAGGGAGAATAAGTCATCGTCCACGGCGAGAATTCTGGTTTCACGGTTGATGGATTTGTTGTAACCAACCTCGAATTCAATGCGTGCCATAGGCGGTTTCTTTGGGCTTATGACGATGCTCTCCAAAAAGAGATAGCTGTCTGTCCCTCTCAGATTTTTAATATCGAATCCCTTTACTTCAATCTTCTTTACCAGCTTTTGATTGTATGCATCCAAAGCATCCAGCACATAGACCAAATCGTGGTGCTGTTTGTGGGTGGCGGAGTAGTTCAGGCAGAACAGAGGATTAAACTCTTTCAGGCTTTCCTGTGTCGCCTTGCCTCCCATTTTCTGCGGCTCGTCCAGGATGACGATAGGACGGTTCGCCTGGATGACATCGATTGGTCTGCGAGTGCCGAAATCATCCAGTTCTGTGCGGATCCGTCTTGCATCTTTGCCACGGGCATTGAATGCCTGGATGTTAATAATCATGACGTTGATGTCTGCACTCTGGCTGTAATTATCGATATCCGACAGCTTTTTGGAGTTATACACAAATGGTCGAATAATCTTGCCATAATACGCCTTGAAGTGCTCCCGCATGGTTTCGAAGCTCTTCTGAACGCCCTCACGAATCGCAATACTCGGAACAACGACAATGAACTTACTCCAGCCATACAGTTTATTCAGCTCGAACATGGTCTTGATGTAAACATAGGTTTTACCAGTACCGGTTTCCATTTCCACATCAAGTGAGCATACCCCCAGCCCTCCCGATTTCAGCGAATTGGAGAGCTTGATATTGTTGCGTGCCTGAATACGATGGATATTTTCCAAAAGCTGACCGGAATCAAGTTGCACCTTGGCACTGGCAAATCCCATGGAAAGCTCCTCATCAGAGAGCATCCAGTTTGTCACATCCCGCTGGATTTCAACATCTCGGCGGTAGGTAAAGTGGTCGTTGAAAGGCTGACCGGCAAACACCCCTGCTACGCTGTCTACAGCCTCGGTCTGATAAGGCTGTATGGTAAATTTGAATTTCATTTCCGCCATTACAGCACCTTCCTTTGTGTTCTCGGACTATAGGTTTCAAAAATCTGCTCAAAGTTTGTGGCGACGCTGTCGCTTGCCATGCTGCTGTCACGGAACACGGCATAGACTGGCTGTTTCTGTGCGATTGCCTTGACCGTTTCTTCTGTAACATCCTTATCAAAGCAGGCAATGAGATAGCCGTCTGCAACGGAGAACACTTTCTTGCCAGCAATTTCCGTTTCCTGAATGTCGGAGGAGAGCAGAATGCCGAGGTCGAGCATTACCTGAAAGAGCAGGTCTTCCGGAGTGCGATCCGGCTTGATGTTGTCGGCGAACAGTTCCATTTGTCCCTGATTGTAATCGGCAGGACGGTAGTAGACATCTTCCATATTGCTGCTGTCCACTTTGAACACACGGAAACCGATGTCAAGATCAGCCGTAGTCAGCGGACTTTCTTCTTTGATTTTCTTTCCGGCACGGCGGATGCGTTCTTCGCCGATTTCGCAGATGGTTTTGTAGCCTGCTTTATAGGCTTCACTCTTTGCATCGGTCTGTTCGGGCAGCTGCACCATAATGAACTTGCGGTTAGCGTACCCCCCCGTTTCCAATTTCTTCCATATTCAACTGCATGACGGCATGGGCGGTTGTGGCAGAGCCGGAGAAAAAGTCGAGAATAATTGCATCTGGTTCAGTATTGGCTATTCTGAGCAAAGTGGTGAGAAGACGAACCGGCTTAGGACTATCAAAAACGCCTAAACCATTAAAGAGTGCCTTAGTTTCTTGTTTTGCTTCTTGGTTGTTTCCAACATCATCTTGAAATAAGATCGTGTTTGGGCGTAATCCTGATTGTACTTCTGACAGAAAAGTTTTCTTTCGTGGTGTGCCATCTCCATTTGTTCCGAACCAAATCCTATTGTCGGCTTTCCATTTTTCAAATGTTTCTTTGCTACAACTCCAAAATCTTCCACTTGGTGGATAAACTTTTCTTCCACTTGGAGTTTCGATCTCATACAACAGACTTTCGGAACCGGATTTAGCAGAAAGAATAACTGATGTCCATACACCACGAGGATCATTATCTGGATTAGAATATCCGTTAGGAATTTCTTCACCTCTTGGCAGAAGTCCAATTTTCCAGCCAATATCACCCATCATGATATTTTGTTTACAATAACAGAGAATATGGTCGTGCATTGTAGAAAAATATGTAGCGTCGTTTGATCGTGAAAACTTTTTCTGCCATATCAAATCGGCAACAAGATTTGTTTCACCCATCACATCATTACATAACTTTATGAGATTAGCGGCTTCACCATCATCGATACTGATAAAAATAACCCCATCATCAGAAAGCAAATCTTTTGCAACCTTTAATCTTGGGTAAATCATATTCAACCAATCCGTATGGAATCGTCCATTGCTTTCTGTATTCTGCACCAGACGATTTCCCTCTTCATCAAACTGCCCGCTATTGCCAAGATATTCATCAGTATCCAGCGAAAAGTCATCCTCATAAATGAAGTCATTGCCTGTGTTATAAGGCGGATCGATATAGATCATCTTCACCTTGCCAAGATAGGTTTCTTGCAGCAGTTTCAGTGCGTCCAGATTATCGCCCTCGATGTAAATATTTTCCGTGTCGATGCTGCCTGGTGTGCCATCTCTACCCACAGACTTTTCACGGTCAAGACGCAGCGTCTTTGCAATCGGCTGATTCGCCAGCACAACAGACTTTTTCTTGTCCGGCCAGGTGAACTGATAGCGTTCCTGCGAACCCTCTACCACCGTGGCAGAGATTTCCTGACGCAGCACATCCGCATCAATGGCACGCACCACATTGCCGTTTTCGTCCTTGGTTTCTGTCACTGCATTCGGAAACAGTGCAGCGAGCTTTGCGAAATTCTCGTCCGCCAGATCCGGCGTATGCATTTTAAGACGTTCCATGTTTCAAATCCTCCAGCTTTTGTTGATATTCCCGCAATCGTGTGTGCAGTTCAAATTTCTTCTTTGGCTGCTGTTCCTTCCACATTGCGTTTTCTGTTTTCGCAATCAATTTTTCTAATTTTTCTATCTGGTCTTGTATTTCAAGGCGAGCCGCTATGGAATCGGTTATTTACTGGTGTAGCAGACAGCATCAGTACTTTTGTCTTAACACCGGGTTTCATAACAAAGTATTCATTGGCATATAGGTATCAGTATCCTCATCGCCATCTACCAGAAGAAAGTGATTCATGCCTTCACGGGTCGTGTTGGTTTTGAAACAAACTTTACGACGCATCCAATCCGCACATTCTTTTGCGACTGCCTTTTGATTCAGCTCATTTCGTTGTTTTAAAGCAATTATACCACAATATGTCGAAAAATTCAAGGCAATACCGCATATCAATCTCGTCGTAGATTTGGGGTTGCGAAACAATTGTCGGACTTGTAGATTCTGAAAATCCGTATATGGAATTATAACAGAAATGAATTGTCTATGAAAAATACCTGACGATTGATTGCTGTTATATTCTGTTGCAGCAATCAAACAAGAGTAAAAATTAGTAGTAATGCTATCCGAATAATTTCCGCTATTTTCCCCGAAATGTAAAAGTTCTAATCAATGTTGTCAAATTACATATAACTGTTGTCAAAGAGGCAGAGCCGGTAACCAGCCAGCTATGAGCTGCGATTACCTGACTAAGGGAACGCCGCAGGGCGGCATCCTATCCAATATCGTACTGAATGAATTGGACTGGTGGGTGGCCTCCCAATGGGAGAACATGCCCACTCACTACGAGTACAAAACCAGACAGAATTCTCATGTGCCATAAAGTAACACAAAAAACAACAGACAGCTGCCACAATTCCGTAATGATTGATGCTTGACAGTCTCCTTCAAGTTTGCTATAATAATAAATGAAAAATTTAGTGGACTTTTCCGGATCCAGTCATCTTTTTGCCACACAGCTATCTTGTGATAGCTGTGTGGCTTTTTTGTTGCCTGTATCTCGGAAGTATTAGCAGAATGGAGGACTATATCTGTATGGAAAAAAATTTTTTGTCTCTTATCAAGACGCACCGTAGTGTACGGGCTTATGAATCAGAACCTGTCCCTTCCAAGGCTTTGGACGCTGTACTGGAAGCAGGGACTTACGCTCCTACCGGCGGAGGACATCAATCTCCAACCATCATTGCAATTACAGACCCCAAACATAGGCGGGAGATTGTAAAACTAAACGCAGAAGTGATGGGGAGCAACACAGACCCTTATTATGGTGCACCTGTCGTGATCCTAGTTTTGGCAGATGGGTCCGCAAGCACTTATGTTGAGGACGGAAGTTGCGTCCTTGAAAATATGATGCTCGCTGCCCATGCCCTTGGCCTGGGAACCGTATGGGTACATCGGGAACGTGAGATTTTTGACAGCGAAAGCGGCAAGGATCTCCTGCGGGAGTGGAAGCTACCGGAAACCTTGCGTGGCGTCGGGGCGATTGCATTGGGCTATCCGGTCCAGGAAGCCGGTCAGCCCGCAGCACGCAAACAAAACTATATTGTTCGGACAATTTGTGGAGAAGAGGGAAAGTATGCAGACCAATAATAAAATGGCGGTTGCGCCCGTTGGAAAACTCATCTGGCAAATGTCGATACCGCCGCTGATTTCCATGTTCCTGCAATATTCCTATAATCTGATAGACAGTGCGTTTGTAGCACGGCTGAGTGAAAATGCTTTGACGGCGGTTTCCCTGTCGTTCCCTATTACAACTTTGATGAATGCGACATCTATCTGGATCGGCGTTGGCGTGAATGTACTGATTGCAGGGTATCTTGGACAGAGAAAGCAGAATGAGGCAAATACTACCGTCACACATGGATTGTTACTGGCCTTTGGAATTGGTGCTTTGCTCAACCTTCTGTCATTACTGATTATGAAACCCTATTTTCGGGCATTCACCAATAACGAAGAAATTTATCAGTTGAGTCTTGCCTATATGAGCGTATGTTCGTTCATGCAAATTCCCAATATGGTGCATATCGCAATTCAGAAGATGATACAGGCTACTGGGAACATGGTTGCTCCTATGTGGTTCCAGATTGCAGGAGTGGTCGTTAATTTTGTATTTGACCCACTCTTAATTTTTGGTATTGGTGTTTTTCCAGCTATGGGAATCCGTGGTGCTGCGGTGGCTACTGTTGCGGGCTATTTGTTATCCATGATTTTGGCATTTGCCTTGCTGCTGGGCAAAAAGCAAAAAGTGCGGATAAAGATCAAAGAATTTCATATACAAAAGTGGATGATTGCCCGTATATTCGCCCTTGGTTTACCATCTTTCATTATGAATGCCCTCAGTTCGTTTATGGTGACATTCGTCAATCTGTTTCTGGTGGCGTATTCCGATACGGCGATTGCATTCTTCGGTGCGTATTTTAAGGTGCAGCAGCTGATCGTTATGACAGTAAACGGCTTGATTCAGGGCTGTTTGCCTATTATGCGGTTTAACTACGGTGCGGGAAACAGAGATAGGCTGCACTCCGCTTTCCGATACGGAACCGCTTTGGTCTCTGGTATGATGATACTGGGAACATTGACCGTCAACTTCTTTCCGGCGCAGCTTTTGGAATTATTTACAGCGTCGGAAGCCATGTGCTCCTTTGGAATATCCGCTATGCGAATTATGGCGGCAAGCTATCTGTTTTGCGGTCTCTCTACCATGATTTCCACCTATTTTCAGGCGACAGAAAAAGTAGGTTCCAGCATAGCGATTCAATTATGCAGACAACTGCTTTTCCTTGTTCCTGCCTTATGGTGTCTGGACAAATTATTCCAACTGAACGGAATCTGGTTTGCATTTCCTGTTGCGGAAACCGCCACTATGCTCGTTGCTCTCGTAATAATGGCATGGCATCGCCACAAAAATATCTTATAATATGTTCCAAGGAGGAAAAATGATGAACGATACTTTTATGAAAGAAAAACCGGTATTGCCGCTGATTTTATCCATGACCCTGCCTATGGTTTTATCCATGCTGGTTAATTCTCTATACAACATTATCGACAGCTTTTTCGTCGCGCAGATCAGCGAGGAAGCTATGACGGCATTATCACTGGTTTACCCGGTTCAAAATTTTATCAATGCTGTTGGAATTGGATTTGGCGTTGGAATCAACGCAGTGATCGCCTTCTATCTAGGCACTGGAGATAACAAAAAAGCAGATCAAGCTGCCACGCAGGGACTTGTGCATGCCATGATTCACAGCGTTGTTATGACAGTCTGCTGTATTACAATGATGCCGGCTTTTTTAGGAATGTTCACTTCATCCAAGACAGTGATTGAACTTGGCGTCCGCTATTCTGTTATTGCGTTCGCTTTTACATTGATTATCGTTGTTGGTGTTACATTCGAGAAACTATTTCAAGCTGTAGGAAACATGAAAACAACCATGATCAGCTTGATGTGTGGGTGTATCACAAACATTGTCTTAGACCCCGTTCTGATTTTTGGCTATGGTCCATTCCCTGAAATGGGAATCGAAGGTGCCGCACTGGCAACCGGCATCGGGCAGGCCTTGACGCTTGCGATTTATCTGGTCGTTTATTTTGTGCGGCCAATTCGCGTGCATATCCGCAAGCAGTACATTTTGCTCAGCAAAAAGATGGTAATAAGGCTGTACTCCATCGGCATTCCTGCAACCTTGAATCTTGCACTCCCATCTCTTTTGATTTCGGCGCTCAATGCTATTTTGGCGGCATATTCCGAAGTGTATATTCTGGTTTTGGGAATCTATTACAAATTGCAGACATTCATCTATCTTCCGGCGAATGGCATTGTTCAGGGGATGCGCCCATTGATCGGCTATAACTACGGTGCGGGGGAGAACAAAAGAGTCAGCCAGATTTATAAAATCGTCTTGTGCATGAGCGGTATCATTATGGTGCTTGGGACAGTGATATGTCTGCTAATCCCCGGCCAGCTTATTGGGCTGTTTACACACATAGAAGCGACAATCCAGACCGGGGAAACAGCCCTGCGTATTATCGGTGCCGGTTTTATCGTCTCGGCGGTTTCCGTTACATCTTCCGGCGCACTGGAGGGACTTGGAAAAGGCACTCCTTCATTACTGATTTCACTTTGCCGGTATGTTGTGGTTATCATCCCAACTGCGTTTTTACTCAGCAGACTTTTCGGAGCGGTTGGTGTCTGGAATGCGTTTTGGATCACGGAAGCGATTACAGCAATCATTTCTATTTGTGTTTACTACAAGGCAATCGCACAAAGCCAGCTGAGCCAGTCAACAGTAAAATGAACGTTTGCTTTGCACCGCCGTTGACAGCTCCGTCTGCCTTTGCAGATAGGCAATCAAGGGGCGACAGCACGGAGTGCTGCCGCCCCGTACTATTATTCAGAGAGGGGGAATTTCCATGGCCGAGATTGACGCCTATCAAGAGTATATCCGGTGCAAGCACAACGCCTTTTGTAAAGCTGTCATTCGCTATGCCACCATCGGGAAAATCATACGGCTGCGGCAGAAATGGGAACGGCCTGATTCCGCAAAACTGAAACGCCCCCACTGTACAAAACAGCGTAAAAGCGTAAAAGTGGTATAATAGAAGCAAAGAAAACGCTGTGCGAACAGCACCCGGAGGGTGAAATCAAAAATGCCTAAAGTGATATGCGTACATTTTTATCAAAAAAATCAACTACTTTGAGATAGCTTATTTTATTTCAATCCGGCACATCTGCCCCACGCCAATCACCATCCCACCTACAAACTTCATCACTCGCTTCTCCGCATCATAGAATCGAAAATTTCCGGTATAGGTCATATACCTGCCGCCGTCTTTTTTGGCATCCGGTTGAAAGTATGTTACCGTTACCAGCGGACGTTCTTCTTCATGCTCCAGCAGTTTCT
>ERZ791826.1967-NODE-1967-length-10124-cov-5.978349_pt1 | contig 10124 bp, 9 predicted proteins | sample MGYA00510297_ERZ791826 | MGnify/ENA primary metagenome ERZ791826 (study PRJEB30046, sample SAMN00792004) | human gut metagenome | study: EMG produced TPA metagenomics assembly of the A metagenome-wide association study of gut microbiota in type 2... | reverse complement strand
GGGCCGAAGCCGGGGCCCGGAGGGGGCGGCGGGCCGGGACGGTGCCGACGGGCCGAACCTGCCATGTAGCCCCATGCGAAGGGGCCCCAGTTCCAGCCTGCTGCGTGGCCGATGGGTGCAATGAACACCCGGAACACGAACAGTACGATGATCAGCATCACCATCAGGGACATGAACAGGATCACGATACCCAGAACGATATCCCCAAAGGTGGTGGGGCCGTCGTCCGGCTCCGCGTAGCTGCCGTCGTCGTAGCTGCCATTGTTCAGATTTACCCCATAAACACTTGCAATGGTGTCGGCCACATTGTTGGCACAGGTGATTACTGCATCGCTGTAATCGCGGTTAACAAAATCACCTTCCATGGTCTGAGCGAGGGCACTGGCCTGACTTTCCAGCGTGGTGTTGCGGAAGCCGTCGCCGTAGGTCACGTAGTAATCGCCATCCTCATAGATGGGCGACTCCATCACCAGCAGGATCAGCACGCCGTTGTTCTCGGAAGCCGAGCCGATGCCCCAGGCGTTGAAGGCCTGTGTTGCATAATCCTCAGTGGAATAATTGCCCGTATAATCTACAGTCAGTACGCCGATCTGTGCCCCGTTGCAGCTTTGTTCCAGCTGGGCATTCAGGTCGATGATGGTCTGGGTGGTGCTGTCGCTCAGGATGTTGGCATCATCCACCACACACTGATCTCTGGGCAGGTCCGGCAGGCTGGCGGCGGCAAATGCCGCCGGGCACAGGGCCGCTGCGCCCACCACAAGGGCCAGCACCAGAGCGCTCACGCGCTTTGCAAAATTTTTCATGCGAAGGGTTCAACCTCCTTTACTCCGGCAATGCTGCCCAGCACGCTGGCCGGAAAGCCGCCGGTCTCTTTCTGGTAGTCGTAAACGGCATCGTTGTATTTCAGGGTGCCGATGATGGTAGCCGCACTGTTGAACTGGCCGTACTGGCCCTGCACCGCGCCCATCTTCATGGGGTCTGCGGCCTGCTCCTGCAGCTTTGCGTAGAGCTGATCGATCCGCGACCCCAGCACCTCGTTGGCCTGATACAGTGCATGCATCGTGCTGCCCTGATAATAGGGCAGCGAGGTGAGTGCCTGACTTTTGCCGCCGTTCTGCACGGCTTCCAGACAGGCGGTAAAATCGCTCAGCGCGCTCTGTGCGGCCTGTACCTCGGCACTGTCCGCTCCCAGCGTGCTGCCGGCGGTGGTGATGATGTTTGCCGCCGTGTTCATGCGGGTGGTCAGCTCTTCGTTGAGGTTATAGCCGTTGTCTGCCGCCACACCCACCGTGTACCATTTGCGGACTTCGTTGTACCGGCTGCGCAGCTTGGCGCTGCCAAAGCCCAAAAAGGCCGCCAGCATCACCACCGCGCTCAGCGCCAGTGCAGCTGCGCGGGTGGAAAGGGCTGCGGGCAGCTTTGCTTCCAGCCCTGCCAGCTTCTGCTGCAGAGGTGTCAGCGGCACAGCCTGCTCCGGCTGCTTTTGTTCGCGGTAGCTGCCCGCGTCAAAACCGCCGGAAGTGCTGTTCTGTTTTTGCGAAAAATCTGCGTTTGCCATCTCAGCTCCGGATCTCCATCATTTTTGCTTTCAGTTCGTCCTCGATGCGGTTCAGCTCCTGCTCGGCGGCGGCACGCTTTGCGCGGCCCTCGCTCTGGATCTTGTTCAGCTCGTCCAGCGTCTCGATCAGGCTCTTGTTGGTCTGCTGCAGGGTCTCGATATCCACCACACCGCGCTGGCTCTCCTTTGCGGTCTCGATGGTACCCATCTTCAGGGCCTCTGCGTTCTTCTTGAGCAGGTCGTTGGTCATATCGGTCACGGCACGCTCGGCCTGCATGGCCTGCTGGCTGTGGGCCAGACCCAATGCCAGCACCATCTGGTTCTTCCACAGCGGGATAGTGTTGACGATGGTGGACTGGATCTTTTCCGCCATCATGGTGTCGTTGTTCTGCAGCAGGCGGATCTGCGGCCCCATCTGCAGGCTGATGTTGCGGGTCAGCTCCAGATCATAGAGCTTCTTCTCAAAGCGTTCGCACTGGTCGGCCAGATCACGAGCCGTCTGTGCATCCTCCGGCAGGCCGGAAACCTTGGCCTTATCCATGGCCTGCTGCAGCTCGTTTGCGCGCACATCGGCCAGCTTCTTTTTGCCGGCAAGGATATACATGCTCAGCTCCTTGAAGTAGGCCATGTTCAGATCATACATCTTATCCAGCATGGCGATGTCCTTGAGCAGCTGCACCTGATGGCCCTCCAGCATGGACTGGATCTTTTCCACATTGGTCTCGGCCTTGTTGTACTTCATCTTCATGGCATCCAGCTGGTCGCCCTTCTTCTTGAAGAAGCCCAGAATGCCTTTTTTCTCCTCCTCACCGGCATCAAAGCTCTTCAGCTCACCGATCAGGCTGGTGATCATGTCGCCCACCTCGCCCAGATCCTTGGTGGACACCTTGGAGAGCGCAGCTTCGGAGAAATCGCCGATCTTTTTCTGGCAGGCAGAGCCGTACTGCAGCACCTGCTGGCTGTTGGTAATGTCGATCTTCTCGGCGAACTGGTCCACCATGGCCTGTTCTTCCGGGGTCAGGTTCACCTGCGGCTGTTCCGGTGCGGCAGCTTCCTGCTGGGCGGGTGCTGCCTTTTCCTCTTCTGCCGGGGTGGGGTCCAGCGTCAGGGTGGGTACTGCGGGTGCATCGAGGTCAAAGTTGAATGTATTATCAGCCATAAGAGATTCCTTCCTTTCCAAATACCATTTACCTTTTTTCTTAGCTCAGACCCTGCCCTTTGAGCATGTTCTGCAGCACCGTGATATCTGCAGAAAGGTCCATGCTCTCGGCGGCGTACAGGGCATCCAGCTGGTTTTCAAACGCCGTGGCAATGGAAGCAGCATTGTGCTCCACCTCGGTACGGATGGCTGCGGCATTCTCGCCGCGCACGCCCTGCTTTGCCAGCTTTGCATACTGCTGCAGAACGTTCACCGCATCCGGCAGGTAATAGTTTGCGAACCTGCGCACCTGCTTTGCCTTTTCCGGGTTTGCTTCCACCGCTTCCACAATGGAGCGGCCCGCCTTTTCCATGCGGGTCATGGCGGCAGAGAGCTGCGGGTCCGGCAGCTGCTCGTTGAGGGTGTGCAGGGTATCCAGTTTCTGCTGAATGTCGGTCAGCATCGCGTCCACATCCTCCACACCGGTGTGGAAAGGCACTTCGTGCTCCACCACCCGGGGCGGGCAGACCTTCTGTGCCGCACCAAAGGCCACAAATGCACCGCCCAGCGCCGCCAGCAGCGCCCACAGCTTATACACCGGCAGTACCGCGCACAATACCAAAAAGACCAGTGCCATTGCATAAAATGGCAGAACGCTGGGCTTTCTGGTGCGGATGATCTTGCTCATGTTTCTTCTCCTTGTCCGGGGCATTGCCCCTTATGTCATCCATAATACCGCACCCCGCGAAAAACGCAAGGCTTTCACGGATAATTTACAACCTGGCCATCATTTGTTGATCCACGGCAAGAGAGCCGCGCCCCAGATTTCGCGCAGCTTTTCCGGGCGGCAGGCAGCGTTTGCCGGGCTGGTGCTGGGCAGCTTTACCGCTGCAATGCCGGACACCGGCTGCAGATACTTTGTATAGATCCGGTATGCGGTGGCTCCGTTGCAGAATACTGCTTCGATGGGTGCCTTTGCCAGCAGAGCGGCAATATCATTCGGCACTGCATCCTTGATGGAAGCGTCCGCTGCGCCGGTGATGGTGCAGCGTTCCAGCGTGTCCCAGAGGGCCAGCCCATGGCGCAGGATGATTTGCTTTTTGGCTTCAATGTCCTCACGGGCAGGCACCGGCTCCCCGGTCAGCGCGGCCAGCATGGGCCAGAAGCGGTTCTGCGGGTGGCCGTAGTAAAAGGCCATCTCCCGGCTTTTGGGGCTGGGCCATGTGCCAAGGATCAGTGCCCGGCTGCGCACGTTATACACCGGTTCAAAGCTCATTGTCCGCCTGCACTTTCAATATTGCCCCATGCAGAGCCGAAGTCCTTGCCGGAAGGCACTGCTGCGGGGCCGTCGAACCACAGTTCCTCGATCAGGTCGGCAAGGCCGTCCTCCCGCACATCGCCAATGATGCGGTCGGCGGCAGCCTTTGCATCCGGCGTGCCGTTTGCCATGCAGCAGCCAAGGCCCGCTGCCTTCAGCATGCCCACATCGTTGGCAGAATCGCCTGCCGCCACGGCATCGGCCAGTGTCAGGCCCATCTTTTCGCACAGGTCGGCAAGGCCAACGCCTTTGTCCATTCCACCGCGCACGATGTCGTAGTAGCACAGGCCGTCGGCATTCTTCGCGCCCACCTGCATCCAGTGCAGACCCAGATGGCCGTACTTTGCCGCAAAATCTGCCACGTGCTCCGGTGGCACTGCCGCAAAGGCCGCGTGGGGCATATCGATCAGGTGGCGGTCCTGATCTTCGCCGTCCATACAGTCCAGCCCGATGCTGTTCATCTGCTGATAGCCCCTGTGCAGATATTCATACTCGCAGTAGGCGTAGCAGGCATCCCTGAAATTGAACTGCAGCGGATAGTTATAATCCTCGCAGAAATCCACCAGCGCGTACATTTCCTCAGCGGTGAGCGGGTGCTCGGCCACGATGCGGCCCTCGCGGTCCACCACACAGGCACCGTTGCAGGTGATGGCGTAATCGAACCGGATGCCGCCCAGCTGGCCTTTGAGGCTGACGCACGGATACGCACGTCCGGTGCTGAGCACAAATCTGCCGCCTGCGGCCTGCAGCTTTTTGATGGCTTTTACCACCTTCTGACGCGGCTTGCCCTCGCCAAAGGGCACCAGTGTGTTGTCGTAATCGCTTGCCAGAATCTTATATTGCATTCTATTCTCCCCTATGGAACTGAGTTTTGTACCAGTATACCATACTTTTTTAAAATTGGGGTGCATTTGGGCATAAAAATAAGGCTACTGCACAGAATTCCATGCAATAGCCTTATTTTGTTTCACGATGCCGTTTTCTTTGCAGCTCCTTCTCGTGATCACGCAAACACGGCCACGACCACCTGCATTGCCACGCCGAGGAATGCGCCTGCACCCCATGTCAGGCCGGTGATGAACAGGTTCTGCTTCCACGAAGGATTGGTGCGCCACAGCACCGCAAGGCCCACGCCTGCACCGGTGCAAAGGCCCGCCACCAGACTGGAAAAGCGCAGAGCACCCTCCACATACAGCTGGGTCAGCAGCACGCTGGCGGCGCAGTTGGGGATCAGGCCCACCAGCGCAGCCACTACCGGCTGGAAGAAGCCCATGCTGCCCAGAAGGTCTGCAAACACATCTTCGCCCACGCCTTCCACGATCAGGCCGAACACCAGACTGAACGCAAAAATGAACACAAAGATCTCCAGCGTGTGGCGCAGGGCCGCTTTCCAGATGGGGGCGGGCTTGCCCTCTTCGTCGCTGTGCTCCTCGTGACAGTCCACCTCGTCGGCATGGCCGGTGTAGCCGCCGCGCAGCGATTTGGGCAGCACGCCGCGCAGCACAAAATCCAGCGCAAAGCCCACCACAATGGCGTATACCACCTTGATGACCATGAGCACAGCCAGCTTATCCCAGTAGGCCGGCATGGATACCAGCAGCGGGATGGCCTCGTCGCTGGTGGCAAGGTAGACGGCCATCAGGGTGCCCAGCGTGATGACGCGGGAGGAGTAGAAGTTGGACGCAATGGCCGAGAAGCCGCACTGCGGCACACAGCCCAGCACCGCGCCCGGAATCGCGCCCCAGCGCCCGCCGCCTGCCAGCAGTGCTTCAATGCGCTCACCGTGGCGGGTCTCGATATACTCGATCAGAAGATAAGCCAAAAACAGGAAGGGCAGCATCTTGGCGGTATCCACCAGAGATTCGCCCAGAACATCCAGAAACAGTTCCATATACGCTCCTAAAAACGACCGTTCGTCGCTTCATTTTAGTAAATTGCAAACTGGTTGCATTTTTGAACAGGGATGATTATACACGATATTCTCTCCAATTGCAATACCAAAATGCAAATTAGTTGCAAATTTATTTTTGCAGTATTTTTGAAGCCTGTGCCGCAGCGGTGACATTGCCCATAACAGAAAGGACCCCAGAAAAATCCGCAGACTTTTCCGGGGTTCCGTAAAAACTATTTTAAATATCAGCCCTTCATCGGTACAAAGCCCACAAGGTCTTTTACCACCTCGCCGCCGATGATCAGGCCAGCCACCGAGGGTACAAAGGCATTGGAGCCCGGCACCGAACGGCGCTGGGTGCACTTGCGCTGGGTGCCCGGAGGGCAGATGCAGTGATACTTGCAGCTGATGTCGTCATCCTCGATGGGGGTCATGGCAGGCTCCTTGGAGTAGACCACTTTCAGGTGCTTGATTTTGCGCTTGCGGCACTCGGTGCGCATCACCTTGGCCAGCGGGCAGACCGAGGTCTTGTAGATATCGGTCACTTCAAAGCGGGTCGGGTCCATCTTGTTGCCTGCGCCCATGGAGCAGATGATGGGGGTGCCTGCCTCCTTGCACTTCATCACCAGCGCCAGCTTGCCGGTGACGGTGTCAATGGCGTCCACCACATAGTCGTACTGGGTAAAGTCGAACTGGTCCTGTGTTTCCGGGCCAAAGAAGCACCGGTGGGTGGTCACCCTGATGTCCGGGTCAATGTCGTGGATGCGCTGTGCAGCCACATCTACTTTATATTGTCCTACCGTACTGCGGGTGGCAATGATCTGGCGGTTGAGGTTGGTCAGGCAGACCTTATCATCATCGATCAGATCCAGTGCCCCCACGCCGCTGCGCGCCAGCGCTTCCACCGTGTAGCCGCCCACGCCGCCGATGCCGAACACCGCCACGCGGGAATTGTGCAGTTTTTCCATAGCTTCCGCGCCCAGCAGCAACTGCGTGCGGGAATACTGATTTTGCATTTTGTTCTCCTTGTTACTTTTCCACTCTCGTAATGGTGCCGCCGCCCAGCACGGTGTCGCCCTGATACAGCACCACGGCCTGACCGGGCGTAGGGGCGCGCTGGGGCTGGTCAAATTCCAGCCGGAAGCCGCACTCCGCCGGGTAGACGGTGGCGGCCTGCTCCACCTGATGGTACCGGGTGCGGGCTGTGACCCGCAGCGGCCCGGTCAGCTCCGGAATGGCGATCCAGTTCACCTCGTCCGCATACACGATGCGGTCGAACAGCATCTCCTCCGGCCCTACCGTGACGGTGTTTGCCTGCATGTCCTTGCCGCAGACGTACACAGGTGCCCCCATGGCAAGGCCCAGCCCCTTGCGCTGGCCGATGGTGTACCGCACCGCGCCGTTGTGGGTGCCCACCACCCTGCCGCTCTCGTCCAGAAAATCACCTGCCGGGTAGTGTTTGCCGGTGAAGTCCTCCATAAAGCGGGCATAGTCGCCATCCGGCACGAAGCAGATGTCCTGACTGTCGTGCTTGCGGGCATTGACAAATTTGTGCTGCTCCGCGATCTCGCGCACCTCAGTCTTGTGCAGGCCGCCCAGCGGCAGACGGATATGCGCCAGCTGCTCCTGAGTGAGGTTGTAGAGCACGTAGCTCTGGTCCTTGCCCTCGTCCAGCCCCTTTTTGAGCAGGAAACGGCCGGTGGCCTCGTCCTGCTCCACCCGGGCATAGTGGCCCGTGACCACATACTCCATGCCGTGTGCCCGGGCCCAGTCCAGCAGATGGCGGAACTTCATATATTTATTGCAGTCGATGCAGGGGTTCGGCGTGCCGCCCGCCTCATACACGCGGACGAATTTTTCAATGATCTGTTCCCGGAAGTCGGCCGTGAAATCCAGCACCTCGTACGGGATATCCATGGCAAACGCCACCTCTGCTGCGTCCTCGATGTCCTTTTCCGAGCAGCAGGTGTGAAAGCCGGACTGTCCCAGCGTTTCGTTGCGGGTGAGCCGCATGGTGATGCCGGTGCAGTCATAGCCTGCCTGCTGCATGAGCCATGCCGCCACCGAGCTGTCCACGCCGCCGCTCATGGCAATGAGGGCACGCGGCTTTGAATCAGGGGTCTGTGTGGTCATAAGTTCTCCTTTGGTGCATTCAACACACTAAAACAGTAGTATAATAGTAACTCTGAAAAAAGAGCTTGTCAAGACGCAGCGAGCTGCTGCACTGCGGCCAGCAGGGCTTGCCGCTCGTTGGGATATTCTTCCCGGATCACACCGTCCAGCAGCGCTTCCAGCACTTTGCGGATGCCCGGCCCCGCCGGGACGCCTGCCGCCATCAGGTCGCGGCCATTCACAGCCAGCTGGCTGACGCGGCAGCATACGCCGTCCGCGTCCAATTGTTCGGCCAATTCGGAAAGTGCGGCAAAATCAGCCGCCCGTTCCGGCTGCAGGGCTGTGCCCAGTGCAGCAATGCGCTGCACGGTACACAAGTTATATTTGCCCAGTAGTCGGCGGGCGTAGATGATAAAGCCGGGTGCGACGGTAGTTTCTCTGAGGACCGTCCGCTGGGGTGGGACCCTGTTGCCGAAGGCAATAGGGCGGGCGATGGAATGGCCCGAATCGTGTCCGAAGAGAAAGCTACCGTCACACCCTCTGGCTTCCCGCACCAGCACCGCCGTTTCCTCAATACAGGCATTGGAGCAGCGCAGGCGCCTGAGGGTGCGGCGGGTGCCGTCCTCGCCAAGGCTGTACAGCAGCGCCGCCAGCCGGATGGGCAGGTTTTCTGCACCCGCCGGGCAGGCATCCACCACCGGCTTTGCCGCCGCCAGTGCCTCCGGTGAAAGCTCCGGCAGAATAACAAGCAGTATTTCTTTGTCAAGATATGCCGCAGGGGCGGGTGCGCTCAGCAGTTTTGCAAGCTCTTCCTCGATGCGCTCCACCGATACGCAATCCAGATGGGCACACAGCTCCTGTGCCGCCTGCGCCGTGGGCGGGTCGATGGCAAAGCCAAACCGGGCTGCGAAGCGGTACAGCCGCAGGATGCGCAGCGCGTCCTCGGTGAACCGCTGGCGGGGCACACCCACCGCCCGTACGATGCCGCTTTGCAGGTCGGCCTGCCCGCCAAAGGGGTCCACAAGGCCCTCTTTTTCATTGTAGGCCATGGCGTTGATGGTAAGATCCCGCCGGGCCAGATCCTCCCGCACATCCGGCACAAAGTGCACCTCGTCCGGGTGGCGGCCATCTGTGTAGGTGCCTTCTGTACGGAAGGTGGTGATCTCGTAAAGGGCACCGCTCTGCTTCACCGTTACCGTGCCGTGCTGCAGGCCGGTGGGGATGCACCGCTGCGCGCCGAACAGCTCCATCACCTGCTGCGGCAGAGCACTGGTGCACAGGTCCCAGTCGTGCGGTGTAAGGCCCAGTAGACTGTCCCGCACGCAGCCGCCCACCACGTAGGCTGCATAGCCCGCCCTGTGCAGGGTGTCCAGCAGCTCTGCCGCACCCTCGTCCATCCGGATGGTCATGGCTGTGCCTCCTCGTACTGCAGGGTGATGCTTTTGCCGTCAAAGCCGCACTCCGCCGCCGGGAAGATGCTCTGTGCCTGCGCGGCATACTCCTCCGGGTCGGTGATCATGGGGGAATAATGGGTCAGCCAAAGCCGCTTTGCCCTCGCCTGCGCGGCAAGGGATGCGCTCTGCCCAAAGGTGCTGTGCCCCCACTGACGGGCCTGGTCTTCCTGCTCCGGAAGGGCATAGGTGGCATCGCATATCAGCAGGTCTGCGTCATGCGCCGCCTGCAAATAATACGGGCAGGGGGCCGTATCGCCGGAAAATACCACGCTCAACCCCTTGCGCGGTGCGCCCAGCACCTGCGCAGGCTGCACCGTTCTGCCCTCCACGGCAACGCTCTGCCCTTTCTGCAGCAGCTTCCATTGCTGCACCGGCACCCCCAGCGCCCGGGCCTGCTCCGGCGAAAATTTGCCTGCACGGGGCAGCTCCAGCCGGTAGCCAAGGCTTTTTACCCGGTGCTTTGTGGCAAACGGCACCAGCCGCGCACCGGCAGGCCAGCCCTCGCTCAGCGCATCCAGCGCCAGCGGCTGGCCCGGCAGCGGAAAACGGCGCGGCAGATCCTGGCCACGCATGTCCCCCAGCCGCGGGACCGCCGCCAACAGCGACTGCGTATACGGGTGCTGCGGCGAACGAAAGATCTCCTCAACGCTGCC
>ERZ791826.1963-NODE-1963-length-10140-cov-2.495488_pt1 | contig 10140 bp, 17 predicted proteins | sample MGYA00510297_ERZ791826 | MGnify/ENA primary metagenome ERZ791826 (study PRJEB30046, sample SAMN00792004) | human gut metagenome | study: EMG produced TPA metagenomics assembly of the A metagenome-wide association study of gut microbiota in type 2... | reverse complement strand
TGAAAGTGGACAAGAACGCTTCGTCCGGCGGACGGCGCCGGTGATCGTCGGACGGCTCGCGGAAAACCACTTCCGCGACAATTTCCGACAAGGCGGATTCGTCGACCGCGAGCTGCGCCCGTGGCCCCGGACACGCCGCCAGCAGTCCGGAGCCGGCACAGCCGAAAGCCAATACGGCCCCCTGCTCAGCAGCCGGAAACACCTCATGTCGTCGGTCGAGCATACGACATACGATTACGGGGCGCTCGTCTATAACCGAGTGCCTTACGCCCCGATTCACAACTGGGGCGGAACTACGCATCCGACCGTTACACCCCGGATGCGCCGCGCGGCCGGAGGCGGCAAAAAGAACGGAACAGGGAAAACGGCCGGAGGCGAAGAAGCCGAGCAATGGAAGCGGCTGGCGTTGACGAAAAAGAAAAAAATCACCGTTCGCATTCCCCAGCGTCAGTTTCTCGGCACGAGCGCCCGGCTGGAAGAGACGATCCGCAAGGAGCTGGAGAACGAACTCGAAGCGCAACTCATTGAACTGAACATACGATGAACGAAGTACTGATCGAACTGATCGGGCGGCTGCGGGAGCGGATGCCCGAACTGAGCCTCATCGACGAGGACTACGGACAACTGGAGACCGATGCGGGAGACCAATATCCCGTAACCTTCCCCTGTGTGCTGCTGAGCGGCCTCACGGTGCAGTGGGAGGAGATGGGTGCAATGCCTGCCAACATCCAGCGCGGAACGGCCGAAATGACCGTGCGCCTCGGCATCGACTGCTATGACGACACGCATGCCGGATCGGGAACAACGGACCGCATCGCCGACCGGGTGCGCTTGCTCCGGCGCCTCACGGATTGCCTGCACGGATACCGGCCCCGGGGATCCCTCGAACCTGTCAAGCGCACGCGGAGCCGCCCCGCAACGACGGCTTACGGCGTCAAAGTCTATGAGACCACCTACCGGTGGCGCATGACGGAACGTCTCGCGGAAACGTCGTGAGGTGCGGCGGAGGGGAATTTACTCTTCCTGCAACATCGCCAGCTGCGTGGCCGTGATGCGGGGTTTGCGTACTTTCGGAACGGGACGGATGCCCAGTTCGCGGTGGACGCGGCTCGCACGGCGGATGATCGCCATAATCCGCTCCTCCGACAGAAAGAACTCCTGCTCGGAGAGGATTTTCAGCGTATCGTCGAACCGGAGACGCTGCTCCTCGGTCCAGTAGTGATACCGGCGCAACAGCGCCAGATCGCGCTGTTCGATGAGGTGTCTGTTTCGTCCGCGGGGCATAGGCTCGGTTGATTGAATCTTCGTTACTGCAAAGATACGCATTTTTATTCGATAGCGAGCTTTCGCAGAGCGTTTTCATACAAAAGCCGCCGGACACTGCGTCCGGCGGCTCGCTGAAAACAGGCAGCGGATCAGCGGGGATCCGTCAGCCGAAGAGCCTGTTCGTATTCCGGCATCATCGCACGCAGAAGACCCGCGAGGCGGTAGAGACCGCTTTGTGGGGCGTGTTCCGAATCCAGAAGTTCGAAAACGTACGTAAGTTCGTCGTGAAGATCGAGCCAGTCCTCCACGGGGCTCGAACCTGCAACCGGAACTTCGATCACATAGCGGTCCTGCTCAAAGCGTACCATCCGAGCCTCCTTTCTTTATCTTCAGTTCGACCTCCTGAGCCTCGCGCAGCAGGCGCCGGAAATCGGTCATGAACGCATCCCGGCGCTCATCGTGTCGCACTTGGCGGATCTCGGCGTACAGCCGGAACAAATCGCCCTCGGTTACCATGTAACGTTTGCGGATCTTATTGCGTCCCATCACTGCTGCCCTCCTTTCTCTTTGCGGGCATTCTGGTTGCCGAGCGTCCGTCCGCGACCGCCCAGACGAACCGCTGGCAGACGCGGCGGAACGGGAAGCGTCGACCGCTCGCCGAGAAGCAGCTGCGCCATCTCGCGCGGGGAATGATAAAGCAGGTCTGCTTCTCGGTTCGTCTGGGCACGCTTGTAGAGTGCCATCAGGATTTTGCTGCTTTTCTGATGACCGTTCAGCACACGCCAAACGGCCTGACGGGGGACGCCAAGCTCCAGCGCTATGGATAACTGGTCGCCCTGATGAAGACTCTCGCCGATCAACCACAGCAGATGGAGGATGTCGGCCGTGATGGACTCCCCGCGACGCGGGTAACGTAGCGATCCCACGCCCGTGCTCGCGGTTGCACCCGAGCTCAGCTCGTACAGACCCGTGCGGCGAAGCGCCGGCAGAACATCCGACGTTACCCATTTGCGGATAGCGGCGGCCTGTGGCTTGCGAGACAAAAAAATCAGATGGTAAAATCCACTTTCATTAACCAGATTTACAAGTCGTTGCTGACCTGCCCTATCTATCGGATAGATTAGCTTCTCATCGTCATCCAATGATTTCAATCTGTCGGTAGGATTTGAATGATCCAATAATTTACAAACCTCGACTGCCACAAAGTATGGCTCACTGTTAATCAATACCGGTGTCAATCTAATGTTGCTGTCATTCCAGACAACCGGTTCGCAGCATAAAACTGCTTTTTCACTCTTTAAGTCCTGCATAATAAAGAACAAATAAAAAAAGGAGCCTACACGCTGCAGGACTCCTATTTCCCATACCGGGCAAAAAGGTCGCCGCTCCAAACGGCTCGTGTAGGCTCTTAATCTATTGATTATGCCCTTGAAAAATAAGAATCCTGCAAGGGCAAAGATAGAAACTATTTTTGAAAATAGAAATTATTTGTCAATTCTTTCAACGAGATTTTCGAAGTGATCGAAAATCTCCAGCGCATCGCTTTCGCTGCGGGTTTTATCAGAAGAGTATGGCAGGTAAATGACCGTAAAATAATTACCTAATGTTTGCACGGAAACTATTGTCGTTATTGATTCCGGAGTTACTCCGTTCACAAACACATAACCGGCTTCTTCGGTATCGGCCAATGGCAAATAACGCTCAGCCAGATACTCGGCCAGTTCAACAACGTATTTCGATTTGACCAGCACTCCAGCCCCTTTGAGATGGTCATTTTCAAACATGTACGACAACAAGTCCGCCGCAGTCGAATAGTCCGTATATGAGATCGTCTTTCCGTCAGATGAATCAGGTGTCCCGTATTGTTCTATTATCGTTTCTCGGGATGCTTCCCAATCGAGACACGGTTCTTTATATAAATTGCTTTGCGGAGCTACGATGATCCGGAGCGTTGCCGAACTCTCCCCATTTGAAACGATGATATTCGTCTCTCCGACGAAAAGGGCGCTAACAAGTCCCGTGTCGGAGACAACGGCGTGATATTCGTTTGCTGATATGAATGTCAGATTGGATCCCTCTTCTACTTCGATTTGATATTCTTCACCGAAGTGGAGCGTTTTTTCCGTTAGCGATAATTTGATGCTGTTTCCGTCATCTTTTGAACATCCGACAAATACGGACACGATAATTGCGATCCATAAAAAAGTAGATTTTTTCATAAATAATTGGTTGTTTGGTTAAGAATCGCGGCAAAATTATGAAATTTCCCCCCCCCGCAAAATTAAAATAGAATATTTTACAATTTAGCTCCCGACAGCGGAATCGACCCGCTGCCGGGAACCGATCGAGAATCACTCCATGGCCGCCAGCGAGAGCGGGAGAGTGTGTTTCATACCGTATTCGTCTTTGTACTGTACGGATACGAACTGGCAGGTGTCCACGGGCCGGTAGGCGTTCTGGATGATGTCCGCGGCCTCGATCAGTTCGGGGTATCCGGACTTCTGTGCGATCTGCCGCAGCTGGAGCACTCGGCTGGCCTTGAGGTTGCCCTTGCGGTCCTTGGCCAGCAGGTTCAGCACCATTTCGGCCAGCGCGGCCGATGTGTCGTCCTTGGCCAGCGAGGATATGAACTCCTTGACTTTGGCTACGCCGGCATTCACCGTGTCGTCCCAGTCGTCGTTGGTTCGGTATCCGAGCGATACGGTGATGCGTCCGTCGGAGGTGGTGAAGGTGTTCGAGTGCCGGTCGGTCTTGGTCTTGTAGAGCGAATCTTTCAGCGCGATCAGCGCGTCGGCCTCCGTGAAGGTTACGTCCTTGGCCCTCCGCATCCGGTCCGACACGGCGTTCATACGGTCGAAGACCGCACGGCAGAATCCGTCGACGGAATCCTTATAGGCGTTGATATCGTCCTCGCGTTTCTGTTTCTCGGCCCGCTCTTCGGCCTCAAGCTGCGCCTTCAGGGAGGCGCGTTCAGCTGCTGTCATTTTCGTGATGTCCATATATTTATAAAAGACATGATGGATTTCTTTCTCGTAACTATTTTATTCTCCTCTTAAATATACAAAGAACTCCTACTTTAGCGACTAAGTGTTCTGTATGAACTAATTCCCAACCAAATGAACCCATACTATTTAACAAAGTTTTGAATTCAGTAGGATGAATACATTCTATAATATCATATTCAAATTTCAACATAATTCCTCAGTTTTACCGTAACTAATGTATTTACTATTATATATTACAGGATATCTCTCCTTCTACTCCGCACCATCCGGGGAATGCCCGCACCCACCATTGACGATTGAAATATTTCGAGATGATAGCAGAGTGTCGCTTTAGTGTGGTTTTGACCAACATGATCGCGCCATCTTCCGGCAACTCCTTTTCGGGGTCGCGCCATCGCTCCCGCTCCTCCAGTACTTTCTTGGCGAAATCCGCAAACATGACTTGCAAATTGGTTATTTCCGCTGAGTTGTCGCACTGTGCATCGGGAACCAATCTATTGCAAGCGTATCCGTATGCCATTTCTTCAAGTGTCGTTTTCATTTTCGTAATCATTTCGATATTTTGCGAGAATCCCGCTATTCTAAGGTTTCTATAATTTTCATTTCCCGCTCGGATAGTTTCCATGCAATCGCCTCCCGCTTTGTTGCAAGCTCTTTTGCTGCAAGGTCCTTTGCTGCAAGGTCATCGGCCACAGCATCCGAACAGAGGAAACCACCGCCGTAAATGCCCTTACCGCACCTCCGTTGCGCATCGAGTGCCGCAATCTTTCGGAGACTTCTGCCGTCGATGCGAACGTCTATGCCACGTTTTATGATCTTTCCAACGCGACCGACTGTAATGACATTATTCGGATATTCGTATTTAGGAATCGCCGTTTTCGTCGCCTGCTTATCGGCTGCAAGGATCGCAGCCCTCAATTCGGACGGGCCCCATATACGGAGGTTTCCGAACAAATTGCTGATGAACGAAGTGTTCACCACCGCACCGTTTTCGTATGTTACAGGAGCCCCTGTCGGCAGACAGGTCCAGTCGATACCCTGCGTACTGAACAGTGTCAGGTGCGGGGCGAACAGAAAGAACGAAATTCCCCGTCTTTGGTAAAAACGCGCGATGCCCGAAATGATCGAAAAGGGAGGATTGTCCACCACCACGCAATCCGGGGGATAATCGAAACGTTCGTAATCGCCGCCGGGCCAAAAGGGGCGAACGATCGGACGGCCGCCGACGGGCGCATTCCGGCGCAACCATTCCGACACGGATTCATATACCGCCGGGGGAGTAAAACAGTCGTCCGTCGTCAGCTTAGGCTTAAACTTTTCGACGAAACCTTCGTAATCGGCATGTATTGCCTGCCGCGACCTCCGCCTTCCTGTGGATATTTCAATGTCGTTATTCGAAGAGAAAAGGTCCATAATGTCAGGCTTGTTTTTCGTAAATGAATACTACCCACCATGCTCCCAAAGCACAGAACCACGCTATGCCGGCCGTCCAGTCGTGTCGTATGAACGAAACGATCATAGCCGACACACTTACAACGATACACAATATCGTTTGTATAATAGTTGCGGTCAACCGGCGATGGCGCATCGCTCGAACACGAGACTGTATATAACAGCGTTTGACGTCTTTCAAACAGCACAGCTTGTAGAATATATCCTGTACAGGCGTCGGATAATATCGGCCGAATTCACGACGCAGGCGCTTCAATAATTTTGTTTTCATCCCAACAGTTCGAATTCGTAAACAAACACCCACGGGTTGCCGTCCCAAGTACCCTTGCCGGAAACCTTGTCGATAAGCGCGGTGAAGGCTTTGCGGGGGGAGTCGAAGTAGAAACCTTCTTCCCGGTCTTTATGCTCGAAATAGTACTTATCGATTGCTTCGATGTACTGCACGCCCTCCCGCAGACACTCCTCGTCCGAAATATCCTGCAACCGCTCGCAGCGGATTCCGGTAATGCGGATGCGATGTTTGCAGGCCTCGGCCCGAACGAACAGCTTATTGTTCCACCCCGCCGACTGTTTCAGCGTGCCTCGAACATGCTGTACGTCTTTAGGATCTCTGTCCAAAGCAAAGTCGGAATAACCGAGGTCTTTATAGCTCTGTGCCACAGCTACGACCTCACCGGGTACGTAATGCGGTTCGATATATTCCCAGAATTCATCCTAAGTACAACCGTACAGGCCGTATTCCAACTCTAAACAGGGCTGCCATAACCGCATCTTCACATATTTCCGTTTCGAGGCAGCCAACCGCCGCGTCATGGTCTTCCGCCCCTCGATGACCGCCTGCGTCAGCCCATAGCGGTCGTTGAACATGATCTTCTTCATAGTCTCAATTTATACCCGTTGGATAAAAGCCACTCGGCCGCCCCGTACAGCAGGTCCATGACCTGTGTCGATTCCTGCTTAAAGAAGTATTCCCGCCCTGCGCCGCCACATAGTATCTCATCGCTTCCAGAGGCTATCCGGAAGTACGAGAGGCGCCAGATACTCCCATACATCCCTATCTCCATATTGATCCATGTTCCGTCGGGCATCCGGCAACCACCGGGCAACGCTCCCAGCAGATCATCGGTCGTAAAAGCCGGGATATGGCCCGCGTGTACCGCCTGCCGGTGCTTTGTCTTCGTATCCGTGTCCCATATTTTCAGTACCGGATGCGGCGCAGGGGACGTGATGTCCCACACCATGCCGGCCATCTCTGCCGGTGCGCCCAGCTCCAGCAGCCGCTTCGACTGCTCGATGCTTGTTACTTGATTCGTCATTTCTTTTCGTATTTATCGATCGTTTCGAATATCCGCAGCACAACCTGCGGAACTATCGCATTGCCGAGGGCTTTGACGGACTCCCGGCGCCACGCCGGAAAGGTAATTCCGTCCAATCGCTCGGAAAGCCCATCATCTCCGCTACGAATCGGGGATTCAGTCGGGAATCCCCGCCACCCGTAATATGCGCTATTTGCTCCGCCATATTCGACTGCTCGGCCCGCGGCTTGTCGTGGCGTTTCAACGCTGCCATGGTGAACTGCGCACGCAGCCCGTCCGACGCACTCGGCGTCAGGAGCAATCCTCGCCTCGCCGCCAACGCCAGCGTGAGCCTCTCTTTCGCATTCGGCAAAAGGCTCCTGTTTATCCTCCCCGATCCTCCGTCTATGGCTGTCGGCGTAGGCAGCATCCCTATCGGTAGCGGCCGGCTCTGTCCCGCGACGTTTATCTTCAGCCCTTGCGTCTGCACCGTGGGCAACAATCCAGATTCGATCCCTCCGGTGGGGAGCGCCGACACCGCAAGCCGGTATAACGTACGTCCCGACTTCGTATCCTGCCGCCTCCAAGTCAGAGCACACAGTGTCGAGTACCAGTCCGTCCGACCAATTAACAAGGCCGTAAACGTTTTCCCCAACGACCCATCGCGGTCGAACAGCCCGAATGACACCGAGCATCGAGGGCCAAAGGTAGCGGGCGTCTTCCGTACCCTTGCGTTTGCCCGCGAGAGAGAACGGCTGGCAGGGGAAACCTCCGGTGAGCACGTCGATGCGATCTCTCCACTTGCTGAAATCTGCTTTTGTAATGTCTCCATATTGTTCTGCATCGGGAAAATGATATTTCAAAACTCGGCGGCAAAAAGGGTCGATCTCGCAGTTGAAGGCGTTCGTCCAGCCGGCCCACTCGGCCGCAAGGTCGAAACCGCCGATGCCGCTGAATAACGATGCGTGTGTCATTCCGCGAATTTCCGTTCCACGAGGTCCGCAATAGCCAGATACTCGCCGGCCAGACCGTCCGTGCCGTGTGTTTCCCGAACTTTCTCCCGAAACTCGGACAGGGTACCCGAAAAGCACCCGCAGCGGACGTAAACACCCTGTTCGAGATTAAAGAAGTAGGTTTTGCTGCCCTTGCGCGACCCGGCCCCTATCCACGCGGCGAAAGGATAACCCAGTTTCGCGCGGCCGATTCCCTCAAAATTGCACCGCTCACCGAAACTGCACCGTTCCCCGAAGATACACTGTTCTCCAAAACTGCAATACTCCCCGAAGCTGCACCACTTCCCAAAACTGCAACACTCCCCGAAGCTGCACCGTTTCCCAAAACTGCAATACACCTCAAAGTTGCAACACTCCCCGAAGATGCACCGCTCACCGAAACTGCACCGTTCCCCGAAACAACAATACTTCCCGAAACGACAACATTTCCCGAAATTGCACAGCCTCCCGAAGTTCTCGATTTGCGAATAGTCGCCCGTGGGACAGTATTTGATGCCTTTTTCATCGCGTTCGAACGCATCGAACTCTGCTTGTGTGTATCTTTTCATCTGCTACAAATTTTGTTTCGATATTATGCTGTTTCTCAACTCGGTATCTGATCTTTCCGAATAAAATACGGTATGACGTCAATCTTCGGAAATTGTTTTTTTTGCATACCGATAGTCTTGTGAGCTTTCGTTCCGTCCTTGTACTTGCGGGCTATGGCTTCCAGCTTGGGCAGCAATTCCCGCAATTCTCGACCGGAGATGGCTGCGAACCGTTTTCCCGCAATGCGCTTGTTGCGGCAGAAAAGATTGACAGCTGTCCAATCGGTCGTATCGACCCCCAGCCGTTGCATGCGCCGCAAGACTGCCGATCGCAGCCGCCGCAGTTCTAATTCATACTCCATGAAAGTCAGTCCGGGATGTTCGATTTCTGCTTCGAGCGTACGACACATGGCGTCATACTCCTCGGCGTGCATTTCGCGCAGCGACGATGTCCGTCCTTCGGTGAAGCGCTCGACGAGCGTCTCTTTGGCTATGTCCCGATCGCCTGCGAGACGTGCGAGCAATGCGTAGAATCGGGCGTAGGAGACAGGCTTTCGTTTCATACTCTGCGTTTTTGCGTGTTGTCGAATCGCGCATGCGCTTCGAAAGTCTCCGCCAGAAAGATGCGCATGCGCCGCTGGCGGGCAATCAGATATTCGAGAGTGGCGCCTTCGCTCTTCTGCCATTGCGGCAACATATAGATCGCTTCGCACCGCAACAGCAGGGTAATGTCGCGTCCCATGTGCTCGGCCCAGTCGGCCGCGGGTGCAAGTCCGTTCTGCATGGGACTGACGGGACGCAACCCGAAGCGGCGGATCTTCACTTCGGCGGCCCGAAACTCCCGACGGGCTTCCTCCAAGGGACGACCCGATATTCTACCGCTGATATATACTTTCATGGTATGGATTGTAAGTTGTTTTATTTCGCTACTTTTTGCCCCAGTACTCTTCGGCCCGCTCGCGCCAAATGACATATTCGCCCACAGGACCGATGAAGCGTCCGTTGCTGACGGCCTTATAACCTTCGACCCATATTTTCAACCCCGCATCGTACATCACCGACTTCGCCGCCCGTCCTGCCGGCTGGCGTCCGTCGGCCTGCGATACGAAGATCAGCAGTTTGTCGGTATGCCGATTCTTGAAAGCGATGTACTGACGATAGGACATCTGCGTATATTGAAAGGAATCTATGACGATGAAATCCGGCGATTTGCGCTTTGCGAGCCGCTCGTCGAGCTCGTCCATCGTCTCCTCGGCAACGACCATGAACTTGCGTCCGCAGTCCTGCATGGCATGGCGGCGCAGCGCATTGCGGAATGATAGCGAGAGCCCTTCTTCGAGCGAGACGTAGAGCACGCGCCCGAATTGCGTAAGTGCCTTGCAGAAGGACAGCACGGCCGAGGTCTTCCCGTTTCCGGATTGTCCCCAGAAGAACACGACGCCCGTGCGGTCGATTTCGCCGACACAGTCGCCCCACGGGCCTTTGAGAGGGATCGTCGGCTGACTGATCGTCAGGGCCTGCTTGGCTGAGAGTGATCTTTTCATATCATATGCCCAATAGATGTTCGAAGGTCGTTTATCGG
>ERZ791826.1961-NODE-1961-length-10148-cov-2.645001_pt1 | contig 10148 bp, 8 predicted proteins | sample MGYA00510297_ERZ791826 | MGnify/ENA primary metagenome ERZ791826 (study PRJEB30046, sample SAMN00792004) | human gut metagenome | study: EMG produced TPA metagenomics assembly of the A metagenome-wide association study of gut microbiota in type 2... | reverse complement strand
ATATTCAAATAATGCTTCGTCTTTTCTTTCCTTTACATTCATAAGGATATCATTAACAGCACTTTCAAACTTACCATAGCTGTTAGGACTTCTCTTTAATAAGTTTTCAAGAATATTATTTTTACTTTCCGGTGTTAATTTTACTATACGCATTTTGTCTCCATTCTACGCTTTTTATACGTTATATGTACCATTATTTGTAATGTGGATATTAAAATAACCATAATCTAAGTAGCTGGTGTATTTTAAATATAAAAGCTGCCACATTTCTTAGTATATAAAAATTGATAAATTACATAATATTATAAATCAATTTTTCATAAAATAAAAGGATTATTTTTCAAGATATTCTTTCACATCTGATATAAGCTTACCGATACGCTCATTTTCCATCTTCATGCTTACCTGATTGACAACCATTCTGGCGGACAATGGACATACCTCTTCTAATACCTGTAATCCATTTTCTTTAAGTGTAGCACCTGTTTCAACTATATCAACAATAACCTCAGCAAGACCTACAATTGGCGCAAGCTCTACGGAACCATTAAGCTTGATTATCTCAACAGTCTGATGCTTTTTGTTAAAGAAATAATCTCTGGCAATATTAGGATACTTAGTAGCAACCCTGATAAGCTCATGGTGCTGCAACTTTTCTTTAGCTGAGGCAGGCCCGCATACGCACATCTTACAGTTTCCAACCTTAAGGTCATACACTTCGTAGAGTTTTCTGCTCTCCTCTAATATAGTATCCTTGCCGACTATACCAATATCAGCAGCTCCGTATTCTACATATGTAGGTACGTCAGAAGGCTTTGCAAGGAAAAATCTAAGCTTAAGCTCCTCATTAGTAAATATAAGTTTTCTTGTCTTTTCATCTTTCATCTCTTCACATGTAACACCGACATGTTCAAATATTTCCAATGCTTTTTTTGCAAGTCTTCCCTTTGCTAAAGCAATAGTTATATATCTCATACATTCTCTCCAATCTATACAGCATAGCTATCTTTGTATTTTAAGTATCTCTTCATCAGAATACATGGCTGTTGTATTATCTGTCACGTTAATTACATTATACATATTATCATCATTATTAAGTCTTATGATATACTTAAGCTGTGATTCTGAAGCATACCTCTTATAATCCTCATCTGTTAAAGAAGAATTTTCTTTAATCATACATATGTTTATATCATTCTTTCTTAATATATCTGCCATCTGGATTGCTTTTAATGTACAATTGCCTGAATAAACTATTAATGAACCTGCAATATCAACAGGTACTTTAATATTCTGTCTTGAAAGTGCAGCCATAAGACCATCAACAGTAATTGAAAAACCTATAGATTCTTTATCGACACCAAACTGTCCTATAAGCTTGTCATAACGTCCTCCATTAATAACAGCATCTCCTGTGCCAAATGTATATGCACGGAATATAATTCCTGTATAATATGCATGGTTGCTTAAAGCTCCGAGGTCAAATGTAACATATTTATCATAGCCGGTAATCTTAAGAAGCTCATATAACTGTAAAAGCCTGTCTATAGAAGCAACACATTCCTTATTATCCGTAAGCTGTTTAGCCTTATCAAGAACTTCTACAGAGCCAAACATCTGTGGAAGCTCAAGCAATACTTTTGAAATATTACTGTCAATCTTAAGGTCGTCAAGAAGCTCTTCCACACCAAAATAATTCTTATCCTGAATAAGGCTTAATAATTCTTCTTCTTCATCTCCGCTTATACCGGCTTCTTTTAAGAGCCCTTTAAAGAACATTACATTGCCTATTTCAACCTGAAATTCCTTAAGACCTGAGTTTTTCATACAGTCAATAACCATTGAAATAATCTCATAGTCGGCCTCTATAGAGCTGTCACCGATAAGTTCCGCACCAATGTTTGTATTTTCTTTTAATTTACCCTGATAATATTTATTAACATTAACAAAGGTATTGCCTGAATAACACAGCTTTAAAGGAATTGCAGTATCGGCAAAATATTTTGCAGCAGTTCTTGCAATTGCCGGTGTCATATCAGGTCTTAATACAAGCGTGTTACCATATCTGTCAAAGAACTTAAACATCTCATTAGATGGAACAGACCCTCTCTCTTTACTAAATACATCAAAAAACTCAATAGATGGTGTCTGTATATCATTATATCCATAACGTGAGCATACATCATGAAGTCTGCTTTGTAACACCAGCTTGCTTGCACATTCTCCATTATAAATATCCCTGACACCCTCAGGTGTATGTAATAAATCTTTTTTCATTCTAATCTCCATTCCGCAGGCATTTGTTAATGCCGGAGGACGCAAGCCAATGTCAGATTTGACTATGCGATAAAGACTGTTTTGTGGCGCCTGCGGCACAAAACAGCCGTGTGGAAAATAATTGCATCAGCATTATTTTTCACACTAATCCTCATTTCCGAGCAACCTTTGTTGCGATGAAACGAAGAAAAAATCCGCACGGGAGACTTTTCTTCTGCCATCAACGGCTATTTGTTCTGCTCATAAACAAACAGCCATGTAGTCTGATATAATCTATGCCATACAACTATACCGCATCACCACTTCACTGAATTAAAGTGATGGTGTTATAACGTGTTACCTTGCTACAACGTTGTTGTGATTATACCTTAATAAAGTCTGAATGTCAAGACAACTCGCCATGAAGATGTTCTTTATATATAATAAAACAATCCTTATGTTTGTTTTCTGCAAGTGTAAGCGCTCTTACCAGTTTTCTGTTAATGCAGCTTAAGTCCTTTCCATTATCAGGATATCCTGCGATACCAAAATATAAAGACAATTCAAAATCAGGATCAATTAACTGATATCTCCATACAATTTCATTACGAAGTGTCAGTATAAATGCTCTTATATCAATCTCACTATATAAATCCCTTACTGCAAGCGAAAAAAGATTGTTATTAATCTGACATACTGTTCCCCTGTGACCGACAAGATTCTTAGATATATTAAGAAGATTCTTATACAGCTCCTGTACGAATTCCTCTCCTTTTAGTGCTGTAATCTCTGCTATATCCTTGACTTCGTATAATGCCAGTGTGAGATTGCAATCGGGATTATAACGGATATTTTTCTCACAGAATTCACGAACTCTGTTGTATGTAAGGTCTGCAAAAGTCATAGGATACTCAAATGTCTTAACTGACAGCTCTTCATATACCGTATCATTAATTCCCTTTATATTACCAATGGATTTGACCGGTGCATCATTATGGTATATTGTATTACCCGTAAGTTCGAGTTCCCTGTATACTCCATCATCAAACACCATGGCATTAAGCTTATATGAAAATGATATTTTTCCATTTTTGATATCTTTGATTATATCTTCTGTCTGTGGAACAGAAGCTTCACTAATTATCTTTTTATCCTTAAATACATCAACAATAACTTCCAGTGACCCTCTTATTATATTATGAATTTCATTATCAATAAATCTGTTAATTGATAATATATCTTCTTCATAATCATATGTATAAAACAGTTCATTTTCCATTGCAAGAAGATGTCTCACATCAGAAAGATTATTTTTCAAAATATCATTTTGCAGCTTTAATGCATGAATATCCGAAATATTCAATTTAAAATATTCAAATGAATGATTGGGATTATATTTGTGTTCACATAACTGTATATACATAAGCATCCACCTGTAGGAATTATCACATCTGCACATTCTTATTACCATGCTCTTGGTTTCGCCCAGCTTAAGATTGTTACATACTTCTGTAAAATCATCTAAATCAACCTGATGAATTATTCCAATCAGTGAATGTAATGCTGAATTCCCAACAAATCTATACATCTGTTCATTTGCTGTTAAAATTGTAAAATCCCTGTCTACGATACTAATACCATCTATTAATTCGTATTTTTCAATATTATTATTCTTCATTACTGCTCCTTTGCATAATATCTTTCTGAATAGCTTCAAGATAATGTACAACCACACCCTTAGCCGGGTGTATCTGATAATTTTTATCTATTTCATCATATGTGAAACTTTTTCGTCCTCCATTTACCCCACGGTTCCAGAACTTCAATACATCTGAAAATGGAATATAATAAAATTCATTTAATTCCGAAAATAACAATATTATAAATGCTATTCCATCCTGCTTTTCAAACCGTTTCATAAACTCTATCTGATGTTCATGAATATTTTGCAGAGGAAATGTCTTAGTTGCACATTCTTTTGCATCAAAACATACCGGTATTCCCTGTACAACGCCAATATAATCAACAGTACTTTTCTGGTCAAAATATGCCAGCGTAATATGTCTTGTAGCATGATCAATCTTAATTGGCGTAATGGGTGTGGGTATCTTTTGGATAAGAGCCAGATTGCCCATCATATATTTTTCGTTACTGAAATTAATGAGTTCTTCTAATGTAGAGCCTCTAAGACCTCTTGAATTCCAGGTTCCCATATATTCTCCCCTTTTATAACTTTTATAAATTCTTTTGGTATAGCTGTCTTAATATTAAGACCCTTTTCAGGTATATCAAGTTCCTTTGGTATATCAAGCTCATATGCGTGAAGCATCTGGTCAGATATATTATATTTCCCTTTATATAAGGCATTAATATTTTTATTGCCATATTTGATATCACCTATTATGGGATGTCCTATTGATGCCAGATGAGCTCTTATCTGATGGCTGCGTCCAGTTATGAGGTTGACTTTTAATAAAGTAAGTTTATCAGAATATTTTACCGGAATATATTCTGTTTCAACCGGCAGTGCCTCAGACTTATCCTGTGCGCCTTTAATAGCGCTAATGTCTGCTGCCGTATCAAACTCATTATACTTATATATTGTAACCTTATTATTCTTTGAATCCTTGACAAGATATCCATTAATCATGGCTCTATTAGTAATCTGACCTTTAACAAGACATATGTAATACTTATGAAGAGTTCTTTCCTTAAATGCAAGTGACATATTCTGTAACCCTGCCATAGTCTTGCCTGCTGCCACAAGCCCGCTTGTATTACGATCCAGACGGTTACATATTCCCGGATGAAATATTTTTAAATCTTCTTGCGAAAGATATCCTGATTCTAAAAGATAATCCGCTACATATTCCACAAGTGAATAATCGTCAGGCTGTGCTTTCTGCGATAACATCCCTGACGGCTTATTAATAAGCAGGATGTCTTTGTCTTCAAATACAATCTCTGGAATTCCACATTCCTTTAAAACCCTGGATTTATTACTTTTTACTTTATTACTTTTTACATTACTGTTTTTTGCATTATTATTTTTAGTTTTATTGGAATCTATATAATCGGCTTGATTACCTGTATCTTGAATTGTCTGTGTGTTATTTCCTGCAAATTTGTTATATGTATCATCAGCAAAGAATATTCTGACAACATCACAGGCTGCAAGCTTTTCATTTCCATCAGCCTTTTTACCATTAAGGGTAATATTTTTCTTCCTAAGCATTTTATATATAAAGCTTTTAGAAGCACCAGGAAGCAGCTTTGTCAGATATTTATCAAACCTCTGACCTGCATTAAGACCTCCAATTGTAAATTCTTTCATATCCAATCCCCATTTCACACCAGTTTTTATCAGATGCACATCTGAATAAATGTATTTTTATTCCATGTCATTTTATCAGATACATGCTGATTATTTTTGTCGAAATTAGCTGACATTTTTCTAATTCTGCTTAAAAATTGTTCTTTATTATCATATAATGTTACATTGACATTTAATTTATCTGCTTTAAGAAATTCAGTCACACTATCTTCAAAAAGGTTTTTATCTGCCTTTTCTACACTATAAGCGCATATGCTGCTGTCATTAATAACAACGGCCTGTACTCCGATGGGTTTTTTAGTATTAGATGCAATACAATCAAAAAGTGTGACTAAATCACCTGAAGCATTAACAACTTCATCGTATGTATTCTTATCACACGACTTATGTGTCATTGCAATATAACATGCAACAGCCATCTTAGCCGCCGGCAATACAAGCACTACTGCCAGCACAGTCATATAGTTATTCTTTGATTTAAAAATAAGTATTCCTGCTATAAGAATTGCAAAGACAACCGCAAATGCAATTATTACTTTAATAAGATTCTTCTTCTTTAGATATCCTAAATATCCCATCTCACCTTTTTGCTTTTTTCCCACAGCTTCTGTCCTTTCTGATATTTTTCTTATTATCGTTCTTATTATGACTTCTATTGTCTGCTTTTACAGCGGTGTATACATTTTTATTATCAGCACCTTTTGTATTATTATGCCTGTTACTGCCTGTTTTTGATTTATAGCTGCTGCCCTTATCATTACCTGTCTTAGTTTTTCCCTTATAGCTGTTCTTATCATTACCCATCACAGCCTTATCTTTATATCTGTGTTCAAGCTTTCTTGGAGGTATAAGACACTTCTTATCAAAACCTATAAGGTCACTTCTTCCATTTTTAATGAGAGCTTCTTTAACAAGTTCATAATTTTCAGGATTACGATACTGGATTAGTGCCCTCTGCATAGCTTTCTCATGGTATGTCACCGGAGTATAGACCTTTTCCATGGTTCTAGGGTCATATCCTGTATAATACATACAAGTAGACAATGTAGACGGTGTCGGATAAAAGTCCTGTACCTGTTCCGGCATATAACCTAAATCTCTTATATACTCTGCCAGCTCAATAGCTTCTTTCATAGTTGAGCCCGGATGTGATGACATAAGATAAGGAACAACATACTGCTTCTTACCGGTCTTATTATTAATTCTGTCATAACGCTTTAGAAATGCTTCATAAACGCTGTTTTCAGGCTTACCCATACGTTTAAGCACATTGTCTGAAATATGTTCCGGTGCGACTCTTAACTGTCCGCTTATATGGTTTTCACACAATTCACGCATAAATGTATCATCAGAATCAGCCATACAATAATCAAAACGGATACCGGAACGTATAAATACTTTCTTAACTCCATCTATACTTTGAAGTTCATGCATAAGTTTAATATAGTCAGAATGGTCAACTGTAAGATTGCCACACGGTTTAGGAAACAGACACTGCCTGTTAGGACATACACCTCTGGTAAGCTGCTTATTACATGAAGGATATCTGAAATTAGCTGTCGGACCTCCGACATCATGTATATATCCCTTAAAATCGGGATCTTTAGTCATAAGCTTTGCTTCTTCAATTATAGATTGATGGCTTCTAACCTGTATTATCCTTCCCTGATGGAATGTGAGCGCACAGAAGCTGCAGCCTCCAAAACATCCCCTGTTATTAGTTATACTGAACTTAATCTCATTTAAAGCAGGAACACCTCCGTTTTTTTCATATGAAGGATGATAATTTCTCATATACGGAAGTGCATATATATCGTCCATTTCCTGTGTTGTAAGTGGCATCGCCGGTGGATTTTGTACCACATACAGCTTTTCTTTATATTTTTCAACCAGTGTCTTAGCTGTAAATGGATCCGTATTAACATATTGTGTGTAAAAGCTCTCTGCATATGTCTTTTTATTTTCACATATATCATCATAATCCGGCAATTCAATATAATCATACAGGTTATCAAGGGATTTGGCTTTGTAGACTGTTCCTTTGATAAATGTTATATCTGTAATATCAATGCCACTGTTTAACGCATCTGCAATCTCAACAATTGAATGTTCACCCATTCCATATGATATAATATCCGCTCCTGAATCTATAAGAATAGAATGTTTAATCTTATCTGACCAGTAATCATAATGTGCCAGTCTTCTAAGTGAGGCTTCAATACCGCCTATAATTATAGGAACATCTTTATATGTCTGTTTAATAAGATTGCAATATACGATTGTCGCATAATCCGGTCTTTTCCCCATTACCCCGCCCGGTGTATAAGCATCTGTATGACGGTGTTTTTTATTAACAGTATAATGATTAACCATAGAATCCATATTACCTGCTGATACAATAAAACCAAGACGCGGTTTTCCAAGAATTGCAATGCTTTCTTTAATTTTCCAGTCAGGCTGTGATATAATTCCAACCTTATATCCAAATGACTCAAGCAGACGGCTTATTATTGCCGGTCCAAATGATGAATGGTCAACATATGCATCGCCAATAACATAGACAAAATCACACTGTTCCCATCCTCTGTCCTTCATATCTTTTACAGATATAGGTAAAAAATCTTTTTTCATGTATGTAAAAAACCATACCTTTCTTTTTATGTTATTAAGCTGTCAATCTCTTCTTTTGTCAGCTTTCTGTATTCTCCGGGTTTTAGCTTTTCATCAAGCCTCAGACTTCCCATACACAATCTCTTTAAATATAATACCTGTGAGCCTGCTGCCACAAACATCTTCTTAATCTGATGAAATTTACCCTCATGTATTGTCACAAGCACTTCACTTGACTGCATACCATAATCCATATTATCAGTTTTAAGTACCTCAAGTTTAGCCGGAAGAGCAGTAAAATCATCATTTACTTTAATGCCATTTTTAAAGTCTTCTATTACATCACTGCCAATAACACCTTCTACAATAGCATAATATAGCTTATCCACATGTTTTTTAGGTGCAAGAAGATTATGTGCAAGTTCTCCATCATTAGTTATAAGCAATAACCCTTCCGTATCCTTATCAAGTCTTCCAACCGGAAACAAATCCTTTCTTGTACGTTCAGTAATAAGGTCAACAACCGTTGTCTGCTTCTTATCCCTTGCAGCCGATAATACCCCTGCCGGTTTATTAAGCATATAATATTCCAATTCACTATAGCCTATATGCTTTCCATCAAACATGACATTACATGTATCAATATCAATCTTAGTATCACAGGACTTAACGGTTATATCATCAACCTTAACCCTGCCTTTTTTTATATATTCCTTAACCTGACTCCTTGTTCCAAGCTGCATATCGGCAAGATATTTATCAAGTCGTATAAGTGCCATCTACATCCATCTCCATCCTGCAAGATATTTATTCTTGACTGACTGTCCGTTATACTTGCCCCAGCCTAACGGATAGCCGTCAACACAGATAAGATTCCAGCCTTCTTTAGTCTTATCTGTATAATCATCAGCCTCGATAGTCTCACCCTTAAGATATTTAATAACACGTTCATCATTTACCGGAAGATTAATGATTTTATCATATTCTGACATTTTAAGAACCATTGCAAATGCCTGACTAGGTTCAAATCTGTTCTTCTTAATCTCTCCTAACAGTGTTCCGTTACGCATAATTCTCAGTCCCTTTTCATCAGGCATATAATCTGATATAACATATGCCTTATTATCTCTTATGGCTATAGCTTTTGCATCAACAGGATAAGTTACATGCGAAAGAAATTCCTTTAATTCATCAGGAAGCTTAACGGACTGCTTCTTATATGCTGCATGGACATCCACCGGCATGTCACTATCTTTTTCAAACAAAGCAAGGAAATGTCCTTCACCTTTCATCTTATGTGGAAATATTCTTACAGTCTTTTCAATATGAAATTCTTTGTCTTCGTCACTTTCAACATAACCATGCTCAAAGCCTTCATATGGCTTAATATCAATAAGGTGCATATCAGGTCTGTTACGAAGAAGGTGTCTTACCGATTCTTCATCTTCAAGCTTAGAAAATGTACATGTTGAATATAGCATCCTGCCACCAGGCTTTAGCATATCAGCCCCACTAAGAATAATATTTTTCTGTATCTGTGAATAAAATTCAGGACCATTTTTCTGCCAGCTCTTAATAAGCTTATTGTCCTTTCTAAACATTCCCTCACCTGAACATGGTGCATCGATTAATACCTTATCAAAAAATGTACTGAATCTTCCTGCAATTCTTTGTGGGTCTTCACTAAGCACACATATGTTTGGTATGCCTGATACTTCTACATTCTTAAGAAGTGCCTTAGCTCTTGAATTACTTATATCGTTAGTTATAAGCAGTCCCTTCTGGTTAAGCTTTGCTCCAAGCTCTGTAGACTTACCTCCCGGAGCTGCACACATATCAAATACAACATCTCCCGGTTCAACAGGAAGTACATTAGCAGGCGTCATGGCACTAGGCTCCTGAATATAATAAAGTCCTGCAAAATAGTATGGATGCTTTGCAGGCTTAT
>ERZ791826.1956-NODE-1956-length-10170-cov-3.010084_pt1 | contig 10170 bp, 8 predicted proteins | sample MGYA00510297_ERZ791826 | MGnify/ENA primary metagenome ERZ791826 (study PRJEB30046, sample SAMN00792004) | human gut metagenome | study: EMG produced TPA metagenomics assembly of the A metagenome-wide association study of gut microbiota in type 2... | reverse complement strand
ATTATAATGAAGCGTTACTGATGAAACCGGAGTTTGACCTCGGAATTCACACGGAAATTCATCCGATAGCCGCGCTTTGGCTAAACGCGGGCTACCAATATACCCGCAGGGCCGAACGTTATACCGGACTTTACGCGAAAAGTATTCCTGCCGTCAGCAACCTGAGCTTGGGAGCCACATACAGAATCTTTAAAGGAATTTCGGCATATGTAAAGGCTGACAATCTGCTGAATAAGAAATATCAGTACTACTTATACTATCCGGTTGAAGGAATCAATTTTGTGGGAGGACTGAGCTTCCGGTTTTAAAAGATCCTCAAAACCAGATCCGGTTATTTAGTAAAACTCAGGAGTTAAAGAAGTCATCGGTCTGACCGGAGGTAAAAAGACTGAAGTGAATTATTACCGGGAATTTACTTCCGATTAAAGGCTTTCACTCCTCTAACTCCTGAGTACAAAAAATTTAAAAGATTCTTATAAAAAAGGTCTTTTTTTGCAAAAAAAATCAGATTCTCTCTATATTATAAGGTAAAGAAAACGTTTTTTTCTACTTTTGCGGGCAATTTATATGTTTTAATATCACAGATATGCAGAAAAACCTTGTCATTGTCGAATCTCCAGCAAAAGCAAAAACGATTGAAAAGTTTCTTGGGAAAGATTTTAAAGTCCTCTCAAGTTACGGACATATTCGCGACCTGAAGAAAAAAGAATTTTCTATCGATATAGAAAAGAATTTCAAACCCAAATACGAAATACCCGCAGAGAAACAAGAGCTGGTTGATAAACTGAAAGAAGAAGCAAGCAAAGCAGAAACCGTATGGCTCGCATCCGATGAGGACCGCGAGGGAGAAGCCATTTCATGGCACCTTTACGAAGTCCTGAAATTAAAACCTGAAAATACGAAACGTATCGTTTTTCACGAAATCACCAAAACAGCTATACTGAAGGCTATCGAACAGCCACGCGACATTGACATCAACCTGGTGAATGCTCAGCAGGCACGCCGTATCTTAGACCGTATCGTGGGTTTCGAGCTTTCACCTGTTCTGTGGAAAAAGGTAAAACCTGCACTTTCTGCCGGTCGGGTACAATCGGTTGCCGTACGTCTGATCGTAGAACGCGAACGTGAGATACAGGCTTTCAAGAGCGAAGCTTCTTATCGTGTCACAGCTGTTTTCCTCGTACCGGATACTGATGGCAAGCTGGTAGAGATGAAAGCAGAACTGGCACGCCGCCTGAAGACAAAGAAGGAAGCCCAAAAATTCCTTGAATCATGCAAGGCAGCCACATTCTCTATCGAAGATATCGTAACCCGCCCGGTAAAGAAAAGCCCGGCAGCCCCATTTACCACCTCAACCCTACAACAGGAAGCTGCCCGCAAACTCGGCTTCACTGTAGCGCAAACCATGATGGTTGCACAGAAGCTTTACGAATCGGGATTAATCACCTATATGCGTACCGACTCGGTAAATCTGTCTGAATACGCCACAGAGGGAAGCAAAGTTGCCATCGCACAGATGATGGGCGACCAATATGTGCATCCACGCCATTTCGCTACGAAGACCAAAGGAGCTCAGGAAGCGCACGAAGCTATCCGCCCGACTTACATGGAAAACCAGACCATCGAAGGATCGGCTCAGGAAAGAAAACTATACGACCTGGTTTGGAAACGTACCATAGCCTCACAAATGGCAGACGCCGAACTGGAAAAGACAACGGCAACCATCGGTATCAGCAACGGTAACGATAAATTTACCGCTACCGGAGAGGTGATCAAGTTCGATGGTTTTCTGCGTGTATACAAAGAATCGTATGATGACGACAATGAACAAGAAGACGAAAGCCACCTGCTGCCACCCCTGAAGAAAGGACAAATGCTGGAACATCAGGGAATCGTAGCTACCGAACGTTTCACACAACGTCCGTCACGCTATACCGAAGCCAGCCTGGTGCGCAAGCTGGAGGAACTGGGAATCGGACGTCCGTCAACCTACGCACCGACCATCTCTACCATCCAGCAACGCGAATATGTGGAGAAGGGGGATAAACCGGGAGAAGAGCGCTCGTTCGATATACTGACCTTGAAAGATAATCAGATTACGGATATCAAACATACGGAAATTGTCGGAGCAGAGAAATCAAAACTATTGCCAACGGATATCGGCACTGTAGTCAATGACTTCCTGACCGAATACTTCCCCAATATCCTGGATTATAACTTTACGGCAAACGTTGAAAAACAATTCGACGAGATAGCTGAAGGCGATAAAAAATGGACAAGCATCATGAAGGATTTCTATAAGGACTTCCATCCTTCAGTAGAAACGACACTGGCTACCAAAACCGAACACAAAGTAGGTGAACGGATTCTGGGAGAGGAACCTAAAACCGGAAAGCCCGTATCGGTGAAGATCGGACGTTTCGGCCCGGTAGTACAGATCGGTACGGCCGATGACACAGACAAGCCACGCTTTGCACAGATGAAGAAAGGACAGTCTATGGAGACCATCACTCTGGAAGAGGCACTGGACTTATTCAAACTGCCGCGCAAAGTCGGAGAATTTGAAGATAAAACCGTAACAATCGGTACCGGACGCTTCGGACCTTATGTATATCATAATTCTAAATATGTGTCTTTGCCCAAAACTTATGACCCGCTGGAGGTCACACTGGACGAAGCTATCGAGCTAATCCTGGCTAAACGTGAAGCGGAAGCGAAAAAGCACATCAAGAAGTTTGATGAAGATGCAGAAATGGAAATCCTCAACGGCAGATACGGACCATACATCGCTTACAAAGGAAATAACTACAAAATACCCAAAGACGTGGTACCGGTCGATCTGAATTACCAGACCTGCCTGGAAATCATAAAACTGCAAAGCGAAAAAGCAGAAAACGCTCCGAAACGCGGACGCTACGCTAAGAAAAAATAGCCACATTCGGGCATCCCGACTGAAAAGTACAAATAATACAGATTATACTTACTTCCTCTAAAAAGTAGATAAGGTCTGTATTGTTTGTACTTTTTTTGTTTTTCAAACTATTATTCAGCAAGTTATCATTTTAATTGTTTATCTTTGTAGAACAAACAAAACGAACAGTCTATGAAGAAAGTCATTTTAGCAGTCGCCTCCATTGCATTGTGGGCTTCTTGTATCGAGGATGAGAAAGATTATTCTCAGATTATCGAAACACGTGTAGCAAATTGCGAAACATCCAAAGATTTCAGCGTACCTGTCAAAGAGGGGTATACCACCTTTGTCACCTCCGGAGAAGATACCCTGGCAATGGCTAATGAACCTATCACCATCCGTATCCCCAAAAACGCCACAATATCGACTCGTGCCGAAGGAGACGGTATCAACATCAGTTATACGATTCTGGACGAAGGATCGGAAACAACTTACGCAAAGGTGTGGCAGGCCATCATGTTCGAAGATACGCAGAATGGTGATTACGATTACAACGATTTGATTATCCATGTAAAGAATACCGCCAGTAATCACGCCTACCAGCATCCCAGCGAGACTTGGCAAACGATAGAGATCCAGCCCATCGCATTGGGAAGCACCAAGACGATCAAACTAGGGTGTATCCTATCCGATGGCTCAACGCACATGATCAGCGATGACGTCAGAACTGATTTATTCGGCGGAAGACAGGGATTCATCAATACGGTCAATGACAATGACCCGATACGTTACAAACTGGCTTCAACCAATATAAAAAACTATGCCATGCCCAAGAAAGAAAAAACCTCAGCAGCGTGGGTAGCCTGGTTCATTGAGGTAGACGGAAAACGGATGTACGCTGCCAGCTCAGACATCGATTACAAATCCTACGATATGGTAAATAAGGAAAATATGCCTTATGGCCTAGCCGTTTCGAATGGTAATGGCACGTTCAGCTATCCACAGGAAAAGAACAGTCTTTTTGAGACGTATCCGGGCTTTAGCGATTGGATCAACGGTAAAGTAAGCTCCATCGGCAGTTTCCAAAAAGAACTTGTCTACAAATATTGCTCCGGCGGCATTATCGGCGAAGACGGTAAATCACATAAGATCTGGGATTATCTGGATTTAAACTAACCTGAAATAACCGGTCATTATTGGCAGTGGCGATCCATGGCATAAAAAGTGCTTGGATCGCCACTGTCTGTTTTATCCCCTACCTTATGGCAAGACTCCCCCGTAATACAACATACGGGATCTCTTTAGCAGTTGTGTCCCGGCTAAAGAAACCCCGTAGTTTCTATTTTTGTTCAAAGAACTTCTTACATTCTATCCGGCACCTCAATGCCCAGCAATCCCATACCTAAACGGACAACCTTGGCAATATTGGCAGACAGAGCAATACGGAATAACTTCACGTCTTCATTTTCTTCACGCAAGATACTGAAGTCATGATAGAACTGATTGTACTCTTTCACCAGGTCGTAAACGTAGTTGGCGATACCCGACGGGCTATAGTCTTCACCTGCCTGGCGCACTACCGCAGCAAAATCGGCAACCATCTGAATCAATCCCTCTTCCTTCTCGCTGAGTTCGATATTGGCCGGAAGTACTTCCGGAATCACGATACCCGCTTCGGCGGCTTTGCGCAACACAGACCGGATACGTGCATACGTATACTGGATAAAAGGTCCTGTATTACCGTTAAAGTCGATAGACTCTTTCGGATTGAAAGTCATATTTTTACGGGCATCCACTTTCAGGATAAAGTATTTCAGTGCACCCAATCCAACGATACGTGCAATATCGTCCGCCTCTTCTTGTGTCAAGCCGTCCAGTTTGCCCAATTCCTGAGAGGTTTCTTTGGCTGTCGCAATCATTTCGGCCATCAGGTCATCAGCATCCACCACCGTACCTTCACGTGACTTCATCTTGCCTTCAGGCAGTTCGACCATACCATAAGAGAAATGCACCAGGCTCTTGCCCCACTCAAATCCGAGTTTATCCAGCAAGATAGACAATACCTGGAAGTGATAGTTTTGCTCGTTACCTACCACGTAGATCATTTTGTCGATGGGATAATCGGCAAAACGCAGCTTAGCCGTACCGATGTCCTGAGTCATGTATACCGAAGTTCCATCGCCGCGAAGCAACAGTTTGTGATCCAATCCTTCGGCTGTCAGGTCAGCCCAGACAGAACCGTCTTCCTTCTTGAAGAAGAAACCTTTCTCAAGGCCTTCCATCACTTTCTCTTTACCTTCCAGGTATGTATTGGATTCATAATAGATTTTATCGAAACCGACTCCCATCTTACGGTACGTTTCATCAAAACCGGCGTATACCCAGTTATTCATCATCTGCCAAAGCGCACGCACTTCCGGATCACCGGCTTCCCATTTCACCAACATCTCACGCGCTTCATTCATCAACGGGGAGGCAGCTTCCGCCTCTTCCTTCGACATGCCTTTCTCCATCAGCTCCGCTACTTCAGCTTTGTAATGCTTATCGAAAGCGACATAATAATCACCTACCAGATGATCGCCTTTTTTGCCTGATGATTCGGGAGTTTCACCCTTGCCATACTTTTGCCATGCCAGCATCGACTTACAGATATGGATACCGCGATCGTTGACAATATTGGTTTTAACCACCTTATTGCCGTTCGCCATGACGATATTGGCCAACGCATTACCCAACAGGTTATTACGAACGTGGCCCAGGTGAAGGGGTTTATTGGTGTTGGGAGAAGAGTACTCAATCATCACCAGCGGGTCATTTTCATCTGCCGATACAATACCATATTGCGCATCGGCATGAATTTCATTAAGCAATTCGATCCACGTAGCCGACGCAACGGTCAGATTCAGGAAACCTTTGATCACATTAAAAGCTGCCACAGCCGGTTCATTGGCTTTCAGATACTCACCGATTTCCTGTGCGGTTTGCTCCGGGCCCTTCTTCGACATTTTCAGGAAGGGGAATACCACAAGGGTGAGGTGTCCTTCAAACTCTTTTTTCGTCTTTTGCAGCTGCACCTGCGCGGCAGGTACATCCTGTCCGTAAAGTGCTTTGAGTCCGCTGATTACGGACGTCACAAGTTTATCTTCTATCTTCATATCCAAGTTATTATTCTGCGCGCAAAGATACAAAAAAAGGAGACGCCAAAGCGCCTCCTCTCTTAATTTCTTTTCAACTATAAATGCTTATTTTATAGCATCTGTCAGCTCAGCACCCGGTTTAAATTTAGCAACTTTCTTTGCAGGAATCTCAATTGCCTTCTTGGTAGAAGGATTGATTCCCATTCTTGCTGATCTTTCAGCTACAGAGAATGTACCAAATCCAACCAAGGAAATTTTGTCACCAGCCGACAAAGCTTTTGTAACCGAAGAAAAGAAAGCTTCAAGCGCTTTCTTAGAATCCACTTTACTCAAGCCGGATTCCGCTGCCATTGCATTAATAAGTTCAGCCTTATTCATAATACGTAAATGATTAATTAATATATGTTACACAAAAGATATCCTTAAAATCCTCACAAATATAAAGTAACAAAACAATATATCAAATAAAAACATCAAAAAAACACATCAAATTGTTGAAAAAGAACTAATAGTAGATTATTTTTCTGTTGTAGAACAGAATTTATTCGTATTTTTGCGTTCATTATGATGCGCGAAGAAGCTAATACGCACATTATCACATTAATTACATTAACAAATAAGAAGGATGCCTACTGTAACAAAAAACCTGATAATTATCAATGTTCTCCTGTTCCTCGCACAATTTGTAGCACAAAGCTATGGGATCAACTTATCCGACTATCTGGGTCTGCACTTTTTCCTTGCCGACAATTTTAATCCGGCACAGCTATTCACTTACATGTTTATGCACGGGGGATTCACCCACATCTTCTTTAATATGTTTGCGGTATGGATGTTCGGACGGATTCTCGAACAAGTATGGGGCCCGAAACGTTTTTTATTTTATTATATCCTCTGCGGCGTGGGCGCAGGCTTACTTCAGGAAGGAGTACAATACATACAATACGTGACCGAACTGTCGCAATATACCAGTGTAAACATCGGTACGGGTATCATCCCTATGAGTGAATACCTGAACATGATGACTACAGTGGGAGCTTCGGGAGCCGTGTACGCCATCTTGCTGGCTTTCGGAATGCTGTTCCCCAACCAGCAGTTGTTCATCTTCCCGCTGCCTTTCCCTATCAAGGCAAAATTCTTCGTTATCGGATATGCCCTGATAGAACTGTATGCAGGTTTTGCCAATAATCCGGGCGACAACGTGGCGCACTTCGCGCATCTCGGAGGAATGATATTCGGATTCATCCTGATCATGTACTGGAGAAAAAAGAACAGAAACAATGGGACATATTATAACTGACCTGAAAGAAGCGTTTCGTAGAGGGAACGTCTATATTCAACTGATATTCATCAACGTTGGGGTATTTGTCATTACAACGCTGATCGGTATCTTACTGCAGTTGTTCAACCGGAGTGCCGCCCGTATCTGCGAGCTGCTGGCTTTGCCGGCTTCTTTTACCCGATTTGCATGGCAGCCATGGTCTATCTTCACCTACATGTTCATGCATGCGGGATTTCTGCACATCCTGTTCAACATGCTATGGCTCTATTGGTTCGGGGCGCTGTTTCTGTATTTCTTCTCGGGCAAGCACCTGAGAGGCCTTTATATAGTAGGAGGAATCTGCGGCGGACTGCTTTATATGATTTCTTATAATGTTTTCCCGTATTTCCGTCCCATGACCGCCTACTCCACCATGGTAGGCGCATCGGCTTCGGTGCTGGCTATCGTCGTGGCAACAGCCTACCGGGAGCCGAACTATCCCGTACGCCTTCTCTTCTTCGGCAATGTACGGTTGAAATATCTGGCCCTGATCGTGGTGCTGACCGATCTGCTGTTCATCACATCGAGCAATGCGGGCGGACATATCGCCCACCTGGGCGGAGCACTGGCAGGACTCTGGTTTGCGGCAAGCCTGAACAAAGGGAAAGACATCACTTCATGGGTCAACAAGGCGCTCGATGCCATCGCCGCCCTGTTCAGCGCCAAAACCTGGAAGCGGAAACCCAAGATGAAGGTGCATTACGGAAACAATACCCGTCAGAACGACTACGATTACAACGCCCGCAAGAAGGCACAATCGGACGAGATAGACCGGATTCTCGACAAGCTGAAGAAGTCGGGATACGAGAGTCTGACAACAGAAGAAAAAAAGAACTTGTTCGACGCAAGCAAAAGATAGCACATGAAGCATATAGGCAGATTAGCCCTATTCTTATGTCTGGCTGTCAACGCATTCTTCATCGGAATGTTACTGTTGACAGCTTACAGCCCGTATATCAATCCCGAAGTGCATCCGGTGCAGTCATGCCTGGGACTGACTTTTCCCATTTTTCTCGTCATCAACTTCTGCTTTCTGATCTTTTGGCTCATCGTGCGTTACCGTTTCGCACTGGTACCTCTACTGGGATTCCTCCTTTGCTATCCTCAGTTGCGCACCTATATGCCTGTCAACCCGGGAACGGCCGGACAACCGGAAAACAGCATCAAACTCCTTTCGTACAACATCATGTCCTTTGGGAACATGAAGAAAGAGAACGGACAAAACCCCATCCTGAATTATATAAAAAACAGCAACGCCGACATCGTCTGCATGCAGGAGTATGCCGGCTCCGAAACCGCCAAGATACATCTCAGCAATAAAGAGATCAGGCAGGCATTAAAGGATTATCCGTATCACAACATCAAGCAAGTGGGAAAAACCGGAGCAGGCAGTCAACTGGCCTGTTACTCGAAGTTTCCGATTCTATCGGCACGCATGCTCGACTACCGGAGCAACTACAACGGCAGCATGGTTTACGAGATCAAGATAGGAAAAGACACCGTGCTGCTGATAAACAATCACCTTGAGTCGAATAAACTTACCCGAGAAGACAAAGTGGTGTATGAAGACATGCTGAAAGATCCGAAGGCGGGAAAAGTGAAAAGCGGTGTACGGCAACTCGTCAATAAACTGGCAGAAGCTTCGGCCATCCGCTCGGCACAGGCGCGCACCATCGCTCAGGAAATAGCCCATTCGCCTTATCCGTCGGTCATCGTTTGCGGCGACTTTAACGACTCCCCGATTTCGTATGCCCACCGGGTCATCTCGCAAGATATGGACGATGCTTTTACTGAATCGGGATGCGGGCTGGGCATCTCATACAACCAGAATAAATTCTATTTCCGGATTGACAATATTTTGGTCAGTAAAAACCTGAAAGCGTCCGGATGCACGGTGGACAATTCCATCAAAGACTCAGACCATTATCCCATCTGGTGCTATATTACGCTCCCCGATTAATCGCAAACGACAATCCCTTTCAGAAGAATCTGAATAGCTTCGCCCGTTACGGCTCTTCCCCAAAGCACGCAAAAGAAGAATTGTTCTTTTGTTCATGATTCATCAGCCTTGCAAGCAAAAAGACAGGAAAAAGACCGATCCGCTAACTCGTCTTTACAAAAAGAATGCCCAACCGGAGGCCGAACAGGAAGAAAACCGGGTCATTGAAGGGTCAAAGCCGGGGATTAAGTAAGAATAAGTCCGGATTCGATACTAAAAGCCTCTTCGTTTTCCGAAAAAGAAGTAAGCATTTTCTTCAAAAGACGGTTACATTTTCTAAAAACGCTTACTTCTTTGCACTGACATCTCCATACGTTTTGAAAACTACGTTTACTGCTCCGGAAAACACGACTTATTCCGGCTCTTCATGCTCTAACCGGTTGCTCTCCGAATCACCTACCGGAGTATCAAAAAGCCTAAAATTCCCCTCCCTGAAGAGCACCGGGAATATTTACTTCCAGATCGCTTTCTTTCTGACGGAAAATAAAAACCGGACAAAGCAAAACGATAAACCGGGAAACGAAATAGAGACGTTTTTCCGGCCCCTCCTGTCCCGAGAGTCGAAAAAAAAGAAAACTGGGAGGTTTCATTTGACATATTGCCAAAAAGACAAACGATACTTCCGCCAATATCTGTCGAAGCGTCCCAAAAATCCCCTTCACATTCAAATATTTGCCTCCTAATTACTTCTGAATGTGAAAAAAAAACTATATTTGCAGCCTTGTATGCGACAGAAATCAATTAAAATGTAATCATAATAAATTAAAAGTAAAATGCAAAACAAAGGATTTGTAAAGGTTTT
>ERZ791826.1955-NODE-1955-length-10172-cov-4.281902_pt1 | contig 10172 bp, 8 predicted proteins | sample MGYA00510297_ERZ791826 | MGnify/ENA primary metagenome ERZ791826 (study PRJEB30046, sample SAMN00792004) | human gut metagenome | study: EMG produced TPA metagenomics assembly of the A metagenome-wide association study of gut microbiota in type 2... | reverse complement strand
GCGGCACAGCGCAGTACGGCGATGGCGCACACAGCTGTGAGCAGACAGGGCCAATATTCGGTCATGGCTCCTCCCCTTCCGCCCGCAGTGTGCGAAGCAGCGCCCGGCAGCGGCACATCAGCGCGGCGTGCTGGTAGGTCAGCTGGTCAATATAAAATGGGTCCTGCGCCTCCGTGAAGGCGCGCTCGTTCGAGCGCAGTGCCTGCAAGGTCGTTTCCAGCTCGGCCCTGGCGGCGCGGCGCTCACGCTCCTGCCTGGAAATGCGTCTGAACATAACTCCTCCGTCACAACAGAATGCAGATCAGCCCGTCACAGCCCTCGTTGATGATGCGCTCAAGCGTCTGCTGCAGGCGGCTGCGTGCCTCCTGCGGCATGTGCAGCAGCTTTGCCTGCACGCCCTCGCTGACCAGCTCGTTCAGGCTCTTGCCGAAAATATTCGTGCTCCACAGCTTGCCGGGGTCGGTCTCAAAGTCCGCCAGCAGGCTTTTGATAAGCTCCTCCCCCTGCTGCTCACTGCCGACGGTGGGCGAAAGCTCGGTGTGGATGTTGGCGCGCATGATGTGCAGGCTGGGGGCGCTGGCCGACAGCCGCACGCCGTACTGCCCGCCCTGCCTGACGATTTCGGGTTCTTCCAATGTTAATTCATCAATGCCCGGCATGACGATGCCGTAGCCCGTGGCCTCGACCTGGTCAAGGGCGGATTTGATCTTGTCATAGGCGCGCTTGGCCCGGGCCAGGCTGACGACGCAGGGCAAAAGGCTTGCCTCGTCCACGATGTCCAGCCCGGTCTGTTCACCGAGGATCTTATAGAAAATATCCGGGGCGACGGCAGCGGTGATGCTGACACTGCCGCTGGCCAAATCCATGCCGGTCAGGCTGGCGGCGGTGATGTATTCACACCCCAGCTGAGGGCGCTTGCCTGCAAGGTCGGCCATCCGGTGCACCGAGGCAGCAAAATCCAGCATGGACGTGTAGACCGCGCTTTGCAGCCAGTGCCCGCTTTCGAGCATCGTGACCCAGGCGGGCATCTGCACGGCGATCTCGCGAATCGGGAACTCGTACAAAAGCGTTTGCAGCAGCTTGTCGAGGGTCTCGACGGTCATCGTCGTGCAGTTCAGCGGAAGGACCGCGTGGCCGTAGGTCTCGGCCAGCTCGGCGGCAAGGCGCTGTGCATCGTCGCTGTCCGGCTCGGCGCAGTTCAGCAGGATGATATACGGCTTGCCGATGCCGTCCAGCTCTGCGATGATACGGCGCTCGGCGTCGAGATACGCCTCCCGCGGCAGGTCGGCAACGGAGCCGTCCGTCGTTACGACGAGGCCCACCGTGGCGTGCTCCCGGATGACGCAGCGGGTGCCGGTTTCGGCGGCCAGGTCAAACGGGACCTCGTGGTCGAACCAGGGGCTCTTGACCAGGCGCGGAGCCTCGTTTTCCTCATGGCCGAGCGCGCCGTCCACCATGTAGCCGACGCAGTCGATGAGCCGCGCCTTGAAGCTGCCGCCGCCCGAAAGCTCGAGTTTGACGGCTTTCTCGGGGATGAACTTCGGCTCCGTTGTCATGATGGTGCGCCCGGCGGCGGATTGGGGCAGCTCGTCATGGGCGCGGGCACGACGGGCCTCGTTCTTGATGCGCGGCAGCAGCATCAGCTCGGCAAACCGCTTGATAAAGGTGCTTTTGCCGCTGCGCACCGGGCCGACGACGCCGAGATAGATGTCCCCGCCGGTGCGCTGTGCAATGTTTTGGTAGATTTGATCCTGTGTCACGGATGTGTCCCTCCTTTACAGCGCTGCGGGGATCAGCAGACAGGCGGTGTCCGTCGTAAGCTCCTGCGGCGGGTCACCGTTGGTGTCCAGATGGTTGGCGGCGGCCAGGTCACGGGCGCGGGCATGGTAGCGCCTGGCAATGTCAAAGATGCGCTCCCCCTGCCGGGCGTAGTAAATATAGAGGGCCGGGCCGTCGCTGTCGTCGTATTCCTCGCCCAGTTCCACGCCGCAGAGCGCGTCAAAGCTCTGCGCCTGGAACAGGGCACCGCTGATCTCGATCTCTAAATCGACCCGCAGCCGTGTACCGTTTTTGCTGCTGGCGACCCGCGCGACGGAGGCCCCGACACTTGGCCACGCACCGTCAGTGCTGCCGGGCCAGAGGCCGTCAGGCTGCCAGGTAAACGCCTTGTCGTAGCAGGTCAGCTCACCGCGGGCATCGCTGATGAACACATGCGCAGTCCCCTTGCCCAGTAGTTTTAAATGTGTTTCAGCCTTGCTGCCGTCAGCCTGTGCGGCGCACAGGGCACCCAGCGTTACAAAGCAGCCGAGAACAGTGCCCTCGGCGTCGGGCAGGTCGTCGTCAAGCGTGACCGGGATACGCCCGGTCAAATCCGCGGTTTTCTGCAAAAGGCGGCAGACCGTCTGCACGGTCTGGGTCTTACAGAGCGTGGAGTAGGCGTCGGCCACGACAGTGTGCTGCACGCTGCGCCAGACCTCGACGCGCAGCTTCCAGGTCACCGAGAGGGACGCTTCCCCTGCGCCGTCGACTGCGCTCAGTGTGCAGGCCAGCACCTCGCCGCGCACAAGGGCTGTGTCGTCCTCGGTCACACCGGGCAGCTCCAGCGTCTGCTGTACGGCAAGATCCTTGCTGCGCACGGTCAGCTCGCCGGTGTCGGTGTTCTGGCTGCATATTTGAATTTGCAGCGTCCCCTGCACACTGACCTGCCCGGTGGCCGGCGCTGCGCTGCCGGCGGCAAAGCTGCCGGTGATGTCCAGCACGCTTTCCCCGGTGCCGGGCAGCGCCGCAGCGGTCTCGGCAGTTAACGTTTTTTCCTCGGTCACGGCGCATTGCAGGCCCTGCATCGTGCGGGTGTACTGCTCAATGCCGCAGTCGGCCAGTGCGGTCAGCAGCTCGGACTCCCGCCGCACAGCCACTGCGGCGCAGAGGATGTACGCGCCGCGCAGGTCGATGCGGTGCTCACTGACGGCGCGGCAGTTATTCCGGCTCGCCCCAGATCTGGGCCGGGCCGTCGGCGTACTGCCCGGCGGGCAGCTCGACCAGTTTTTCAAAGGCAAATTTCTGCTCGGTGCGCAAAAGGCGCGTGCCGGGCTCCTCGCTCTGGTAGTAGACGGTGCAGCGCAGATAGCCCTCGCTCTGCCAGCGCCCGCCGGATACACGGTTCTGCAGCACAACGGGCGTGATCAGGCACTTGACGATCTTGAATACGGCGGGCAGGTAGTCGGGAATCAGAATCTCCGTTTCCACGGGAAGCTCCAGCCGTGTTTCCCAGCGTCCGCCGTAGGATGCGATGGTGTCTTTGAACACCTTGAGTTCCATATTGCTTGCCCCTTTCCGGTTATGTTCTGGGGCATTATATGCGGCAGGGCAAAAAAATAGCCCCTGCCCGGAACAGGCAGGGGAAAAATTTGGATTCAGACTTTGAAGGCTGCGCGTAAGATCCAACGGAAGGCGCGCGGGCAGCGAACTACGACCACATGCATGGCATACACCTCACTTTCCGTGTTTGTGTACGCCATACTATGCCGGGCAGTGCTGCGGTGTTACGCATCGTCGCGGGTCAGCACAACGAGACCGCAGCCGCCGGAGCAGTGCAGCTGTGCGGTGTCCGCGATAAACTCATTGCTGACGCCGAGCGGATAGTCCGCGGTCAGCACGGCGTTTTCCAGCGGGTAGAACGCGCCTTGGATGCAGACGCCGGTCAGCCGGCCCTCCATCGGGAAAAGGGAGAGATACTTCCAGTCCCTGCGCTGCAAAATAAGCTCGCGGCCCGGCACAAGATACCGCAGCTCGCTGCGCTCGTTGGCCAGCAGGACGTTCACGCCGTTTTTGGCAAGATACAGTCCGGTGGCAAGGTTGGCCAGCGTGTGCTCCAGGCGTGCCCCGCCCAGAGCGCCCAGCAGGGTGATCTCGTCATAGCCGTGCTCCAGCAGCCAATGGGCGGCGTACTGGGTATCGGTATCGTCCTTCACATGGGGCAGCACAATGGTCTCGTGCTCGGTTTTGGGCTGCGGGGCGGAGTCAAAGTCACCGACGATGAGGTCGGGGCGCAGGTCAAGCCGTTCGGCATTGCGGTAGCCCGCGTCGCAGGCCACAACAAAATCACCGGGCTGCACATAGCGGCACAGTGCGGTGGAAACCGGCACGGCGGAAAGAATCACGGCACGTCTGCTCATTTCTCCCACTCCTTCCGTGCACTGGCTTCCTCATACATGGCAAGGTAGCTTGCATAGCGCGTTTTGCTGATGGTTCCGGCCTCGACAGCCTCACGCACAGCACAACCGGTCTCACTGCGGTGGGAGCAGCCCGTAAAGCGGCACTGCCCGAAATAGGGTCCGAACTCCGGGAAGGTGTGCTGCAGATCATCCTTCGGGATGCGGCAGAGCTTCTGCGCCTCCAGGCTGGCAAAGCCCGGCGTATCAGCCAGACGCCCTCCGCAAATCTCAAAAATTTCGACCTCGCGGGTCGTGTGCCGTCCGCGGCCCAGCTTTTGGCTGATCTGCCCGGTCTCGCGGTGCAGCGCGGGGGCCAGCGTGTTGAGCAGCGTCGATTTGCCGACGCCGGAGTTGCCGCAGAAGGCGCAGAGATGCCCTTCAATATAGCCCTTGACCTCGTCAAGGCCCTCGCTGGTCTCATAGTTCAGCTGCACCAGCGGGATGCCGCTGCCCGCGTAGGCGGTGCGCAGCATATCGGCAGCAGCCAAATCAGATTTTGTCACAACAAGCACGGGCTGCACATCCTTGTAGATGGCAGCGGCGGCCAGCTGGTCCAGCACCAACGTACTGGGTACGGGCTGGGTCGTGCTGGTAACGATGAACAGAATGTCCAGATTGGCAATCGGCGGACGAATAAAGACGTTTTTGCGCGGTAAAATCTCATCGATCATTGTGCCGTCGTCGGACAGGGTGACGTTGTCTCCCGCCACCGGCGTGATGCCGCGCTTGCGGAAGATGCCGCGCGCCTTGCACTCGACGATGCCGTCCGGCGTCTTTACATAGTAGAAGCCGCCGATGCCCTTTGTAATATACGCCATGACTTCCCCCACATCAGGCAATGGGGTTGCCCTGTGCGTCGCACCGCTGGCCGTTCTCGTTCCACATGGTACCGTCGGTCAGCTGATGGATCTGGTGACTGCCGTCAGCACTCGGCCACCAGCTCTCCTGCACAGTGATGGTACCGTCCTCGTTCACAGTGGGCTCGACTGGCTCGGGGGTGGCAACGACCTCGGGCACGCCGGTGGACACCACGAGTGTGATAACGCTCGACTTACGGACCGTGGAACCGGCATCGGGGCTCTGGCTCAGTACCGTGCCCGCGGGCTGTTCGCTGGCCTGCTCGATTGTGCGGATGGACAGGTTCAGCCCCTTGACCTCATTGCGGGCTTCCTCAATGGTCTTGCCGGTCAGGCTCGGGACCTGGCTCTCCTTGCTGACCTCGGAGCGGCTGACGTACAGGATGACCGTGGAGTCACCCTCGACGGTCTCCCCGGCGGCGGGCTGGGTGTAGACAACAGCGCCGTTGGCCACGGAGTTGTCGGACATGGGCTTCTTGGTCACGCGCAGACCCATATCCTTCAGGGTCTGCTCGGCATCCTCGGCCACCATGTTCTTCGTCTCGGGGATCGTGACGTACTGGGTGCCCAGGCTGACGGTCAGCACGATGCGCTGCTTCTCCTTGACGGTACGCCCGGCCTTGGGGGTCTGGCGGATGATCGTGCCCGCGGGTTCACTGGAATACTCCTCCGGGAATTCGGCGCGCAGCAGATTGTTGTAGTCGGTGGCGAGGAACTCGTCCTTTGTCATGCCCACAAAGCTGATGACCTGCACATCGGCACGGTTAGAGAACAGCAGGTTGCTGGAATTGGTGAAGATCAGATAGATCAGAATGGCAGCACCGATGACAAACGCCACGGCCATGCCGAAGAAGATCGGCAGCAGGGAAAAGCCCTTGGATGCCTTTTTCTTCTTCTTTTGGGCAGATTTGCTGCGGCCCGGGTTCGAGGTGCCGACACGACGGGCGTCACCCGTGTGGATGCTGGTGGATTTCGGGCTGGGCTTTGTGTTGCTTACCACGCGGTTGATGTTCCTTTCCGGGTTGTCCTCGGCACTGCGGTACTCATACGCAAACTGGATGGACGGGTTGCGCTTGAATTCCTCGATAGCGGCCAGCATCTCCTGGGCGCTCTGGTAGCGCTTGTCGGGGTCCTTTTCCATGGCTTTCTCAGTAATCTGGCGCAGTCCTGCCGGGGTCTGGGGTGCGATTTCGGCCAGCGGCTTCGGCTTCTCCGAGATCTGCATGATGGCGATGGACACTGCACCGTCGCCGTCAAACGGCAGGCGGCCCGACAGCATCTCGTACAGCATGACGCCGACAGAGTAGATGTCGGTGCGGGCGTCGGTGCGCTCACCCTTGGCCTGCTCGGGGCTGATGTAGTGCACCGAGCCGATGGCCTTGTCGCTGACGGTCTGGCTCTGCGCGCGGGAGAAGCGTGCGATGCCGAAGTCCATCATCTTGATGGAGCCATCTGCCAGCAGCATGATGTTCTGCGGCTTGACGTCGCGGTGAATGATGCCCTTGGAGTGGGCGTGCTGCAGAGCACTCAAAATCTGGGTGGCAAAGTGCACGGTCTCCTTCCAGGTCAGGGCGCCGCCGCGCTGCTTGAGATATTCCTTTAAAGTGATGCCGTCCACATATTCCATGACGATGTATTGCAATTTGTCGGTGACAGAGACGTCATAGACCTTGACGATGTTGGGATGGCTCAGAATAGAGATCGCCTTCGACTCGTTCTTGAAGCGGCGGACCAGTTCCTCATTGTCCAGAAATTCGTCTTTTAATACCTTGACGGCAATCTGGTTGCCCGTTTTTAAATCAGTGCCGCGGTAGACATTGGCCATGCCGCCGACACCCACGAGACTTTCAATTGAGTAGCGGCCATCCAGCCGTTTGCCGATCAGATTATCCATTGTTGACCTCCGTAGTTTCCACGCCCATGAGCAGGACCGTAATGTTATCCTGACCGCCCGCCTGCAGGGCGCGGTCTACCAAAATGCTGGTTGCATCAAAAAAAGGAACCTCGCGCAGTACTTGCGCAATGTCATCGTCCGCGACCATGTTCGTCAGGCCGTCGGTGCACAGCAGCAGGATGTCCCCCGCCTCGATTTCGCAGCGGTTGTACTCCGGCACAATGTTGGCCGAGACGCCGAGCGCGCGGGTGATGAGGTTCTTCTGCGGGTGGACGGCAGCCTGCTCCCGCGTGATCTGGCCGCTGTCGACGAGCTGCTGCACCATCGAGTGGTCGCGGGTGATCTGCCGCAGCCCGCCTGCGTGGAACAGGTAGGCGCGGGAATCCCCGGCGTGCACCACATGGGCCATGCCGCGGCTGGCATAAGCGCAGACGCCGGTGGTACCCATGCCCTGCATCTCGGGGTCAGAGGTGGACTTTTCATACACGGCGCGGTTCGTGATGTCGAACCCGCGCATGATGAAAGTCTTTTCCATGCCAGGCTGCAGGGCCTTCATGTGGCGGGCAAAATACTGCTGCATGGTGTCGGTGGCAATGCGTGCAGCAATGCGCCCGCCGTTGACACCGCCCATGCCGTCGCAGACGATGCCCCAGGCGGTGCCGCCTGCCAGCTGCTGCGCACAGTAATTGTCCTGGTTTTCCTGCCGGCAGCTGCCGATGTCCGTGATCGCGGCAATCTTCATTCGGGTTGGTTCCTTTCCGCTGCTCCGTTGCGGAGCGAGACTCATTTTCCCTGCGCGTCCTCGCGGCGCAGCTGGCCGCAGGCGGCGCTGATGTCGGTACCCAGACGGCGGCGCACCGTGGCGTTGACGCCCAGTGCCTCCAGCTCCTTCTGGAAGCGGTGCACATTGGCATCGTCGGTGGCAGAATAAGGGCTGCCGTCCACGGGGTTGATGGGAATCAGGTTGACGTGCGCGCCCATGCCCTTGATGAGGTTGGCGAGCTTCTGCGCCATCTCACTGCTGTCATTGACACCGCGCACCATCGAATACTCAAAGCTGATGCGGCGGCCCGTCTCCTTCTGGTAGCGGCGGCAGGCCGGGATCAGCTGCTCCAGCGGGAACGCATCGTTGACCGGCATCATGCCGGAACGGGTCTTATTGTCCGGCGCATGGAGCGAGACAGACAGTGTCAGCTGCAGATGGCGCTTCGCCAGATCGTCGATCTTGGGCACAAGGCCGCAGGTCGACAGGCTGATGTTGCGCATACCGATGTTGACGCCCTCCGGGCAGGAGATGATCTCCAGAAAGTCCATCACATTATTAAAATTGTGCAGCGGCTCACCGATGCCCATCAAAACAATGTGGGAGACGCGCTCGCCGGTGTCCTTCTGTGCGGTGTAAATTTCCGCCGCGATCTCCCCTGCCGTCAGGTCGCGCACGCGGCCCGCCTGGGTGGAGGCGCAGAACCGGCAGCCCATTGCGCAGCCCACCTGGGTGGACACACAGACAGTATTGCCGTATTTGTAGCGCATGAGCACGGTCTCGATGCAGTTGCCGTCGGCCAGCTGCAAAAGATACTTGACCGTACCGTCCCTGGACTGCTGGCGGCGGCGGATGACGGGGGCTGCAATCGTGCACTGCTCCTCCAGCTGGGCCAACAGCGCCTTGGGCTGGTCGGTCATCTGGGAGAACTCCGTCACAAGCTTCTGGTGCAGCCATTTAAAAATCTGCTTGGCGCGGAATTTTGGCTGACCCAGTCCCACGATGTAGGCCGTCAGCGCGTCCAGCGTCAGGTCGGAAATGCAGATTTTTTCGCCCATGCGGGGTCACCTCCTTTTATAAGAACGAGTTTACAGTCAGTTTCGTTCCAGGATGGCGGCAAAAAAACCGTCCGTCCCGGTTCTGTGGGGCAAAAACAGCGTGCCCAGCGGCGTGATGTCCGCCCCCGGCAGCGCCGTCTTTGGCAGTACAACGTGAAAATCAGGATTGGCAGAGAGGAATTTCTCCACCTGGGCCTGATTCTCCTTATCATTCACTGTACAGGTAGAATACACCAAACGGCCATTTTCGGCAAGTGAATCTGCACCGTTTTGCAGGATTTTTTGCTGGGTAGCGAGCAGATTCTCTATCCCGTCCAAATCCTTGTAACGAATGTCCGGCTTTTTGGCGATAACGCCCAAACCCGAGCAGGGCACATCGCAGAGCACACGGTCAAACGTTGGCCAGTCGGAATTGTGCTGTGTGGCGTCATTTTCAACCGCTACGGCACAGGTGATGCCGCAGCGGTCAAACGCCTGCTGCAAAAGCGGCACGCGGGCGGGTACAAACTCGCCGCTGACAAGCTGGCCTTTGTCCTGCATGGCCTCGGCCAACGTCAGGCTTTTACCGCCCGGCGCGGCGCAGAGATCAAGCACCTGCTGCCCCGGCTGTGCGTCAACGCAGAGCGCAGCAAACTGGCTGGCAAGCCCCTGCACATGGAAAAGCCCTTTTTTGAATGCCGCGCTCGCGGCGGGCGAACCGGCAAACTCCACGACCAGCGCCCCCGGCCAGGGGCCGGGCGTCACGGTATGGCCCTCCTGCTGCAAAAGCGCGGTCAGGTCGGTATCGTTCGTGCGCAGTGTGTTGACGCGGATCGTCGTCTTAGGCTTTTCATAAAATGCGGCGGCCAGGGGGAACGCCTCCGCCCCGAACTGCGCATAGAAAAGCTCGGCCACCGGGCGGGACAGGCAGTAGTAGATCGAGAGCCGGTCCAGAGGGTCGGAAAAATCGGCCTCGGAGACATCGGTGGCAGCGGCGCGGCGCAGCACGGCGTTGACCATACCTGCGGCGCTGGATTTTCCCAGTGCCCGCGTCAGCTTGACCGATTCATTCACAGCGGCGGGCAGCGGTACATTCATGTACAGTGCCTGTGCCAGTCCCGCCCGCAGCACGGCGCGCACCGGCGCGTCCAGCTTGGCGACGGGCTTTTTCGTAAACTGATTTATACGATAGTCCAGCAGCGGCAGACGCTCGAGTGTTGTGTAAAAAATGCGCGCGGCAAAGGCGGCGTCGCGGCTATCCAGCGGCGGCGTGCACTTTTTCAGCTCGGCGTCCAGCACAAGGTTGGCGTAGCCTGTCTGCTCCTGATGGATCAGCGCCTTGACGGCGAGACGGCGCGGCGTCACAGGCTGTCCCCCGCTTTCAGGCGGCGGCCCGCGGCCCAGGCC
>ERZ791826.1951-NODE-1951-length-10208-cov-4.158672_pt1 | contig 10208 bp, 9 predicted proteins | sample MGYA00510297_ERZ791826 | MGnify/ENA primary metagenome ERZ791826 (study PRJEB30046, sample SAMN00792004) | human gut metagenome | study: EMG produced TPA metagenomics assembly of the A metagenome-wide association study of gut microbiota in type 2... | reverse complement strand
GGCAAAATCTGCTACCACCACTGTATCATACGGCATTTTCAGTTCAGAAAATGCCTGACTGTAAACAGTAACGAAACCTCTGTTAGCTCCTGCTTATGACTGTCTTCCCTTTAAGATCGGAGAAATGTGTTTGTAGGTCACAAATGTGATGACTACGGAAAACATTCCTTTGATAAAGGTAAATGGCATATTAAAGCAGATTAAACACTGTAAAATACTCTTCATGGACGGAGCAATCAGCTGATATGCTCCAAGCACTGCCTCCTGTGGCATGAAATTGTAATAGACCGGATATACCAGAAAGTAGTTTGAAACAATGCTGAAAGCACCCATGATCACTGCTCCTGCAATGGAACCGATCAGTGCGGTCGTTCTTGTCTTTTTGTACTTATAAAGAAGCCCTGCCGGCAGTACAAATGCCACACCCAGAATAAAATTCGAAAGCTCTCCAACTCCTCCTGTGGATGTAATGAACAGATGAAGTACATTTTTTACCAGGCAGATGATCACACCACAGAGCGGCCCCATGGCAAATGATCCGATCAGTGCCGGAAGTTCTGAGAGATCCATCTTGATAAATGACGGCATAAACGGCACGGAAAAATCCAGAAACATCAGGATATATGCCACTGCGGAAAGCATAGCTGTCACTGTCAGATATCTTACATTGACTCTTTTTACGGTTACTGTTTTGTTTGTTGCATCCATTTCACTCGTCTCCTTTTCTCTTTTCGGAAAATGCGAGGGATTGTAAGCGTGTTTTTGTCTGCCGAAATATCTCATACAATAAAATGCACATTTTGTGAGCATTCTGCTGTCTGAATACGACAAAACCCCGGATGTAACCATCATCCGGGGTTCTATCATGTAACAGAAACGTCTTTTCTGACGTCTTATCATTCACATGCTTATCTTCTCTCATCCAGACTATACTGTCGGTTCCGGAATCTCACCGGATCAGCTGCCTTAGCAGGTCACGGACTTTGTAAATGACTCTGATCATTATCAGGACTCTACATCACCGTCGGTCGGGAATCTGCCAATCTTACTGCATCACCCTGCCCCGAAGAATTAATACTATTTTTACGCTCTCTATTGTATGCATGTTTTTCTGATCTGTCAACCATTAATTTTCATCGTGAGTGCGATGCGCTGTTTTTTCAGGTCAACATCCAATACCTTTACCTCAACGATATCGCCGACACTGACCACTTCCAGCGGATGTTTGATAAAACGGTCACTCATCTGTGAAATGTGTACCAGTCCGTCCTGATGGACTCCGATATCCACAAATGCTCCAAAGTCGATCACATTCCGGACCGTTCCCTTTAAGATCATGCCCGGTTTTAAATCCTTCATTTCAAGGACGTCGCTGCGCAAAATCGGCTTTGGCATATCCTCTCTCGGATCACGCGCCGGTTTTTCAAGTTCTTTTACGATATCCTGCAGTGTAATCTCTCCCACGCCAAGTTCTTCTGCCAGCTTTTTATAGTTGGAAATTTTTTTGGAAATGCCGTCTAATCTGCGCTCTTTCACATCCTCCGTCGTATAGCCGAGACGCTCTAACAGTGTCTTTGCCGCTGCATAACTCTCCGGATGTACACCGGTCGCATCCAGCGGATTTTTACCATCGTTGATGCGCAGGAAACCTGCACACTGCTCATATGCTTTCGGTCCTAATTTTGCTACTTTTAAGAGCTGGTTTCTCGCCTCAAACCGGCCATTTTCCTCACGGTATGCCACAATATTTTTTGCAACTGCCTTGCTGATACCGGAAATGTATTCAAGCAGGGATGCAGATGCCGTATTTAAATCAACGCCGACTCTGTTTACACAGTCCTCCACGACTCCGCCGAGTGCCTCGCTTAATTTTTTCTGGTTCATATCGTGCTGATACTGACCGACACCGATCGATTTCGGATCGATCTTTACAAGCTCTGCAAGCGGATCCTGCAGGCGGCGTGCCATGGATGCCGCGCTTCGCTGTCCTACGTCAAACTGTGGAAACTCCTCCGTTGCAAGTTTACTTGCAGAATATACGGAAGCTCCTGCCTCGTTGACAATGATATACTGTACTTTAACCGGGATCTCTTTTAATAACTCTACGATCACCTGCTCGGACTCGCGGGATGCTGTACCATTTCCCAGTGAGATCAGTGTGATGTGATATTTTGAGATCAGCTTCTTTAAAACCGCTTTTGCCTCTTCCACTTTATTCTGTGGTGCAGTCGGGTAAATGACTGTCGTATCGAGCACTTTTCCGGTCGGATCCACCACGGCAAGTTTACAGCCGGTACGGAATGCAGGGTCCCAGCCAAGTACAACCTGTCCTGCAATTGGAGGCTGCATCAAAAGCTGCTCTAAGTTCTTCCCGAATACTTTTATCGCACCATCCTCGGCTTTTTCGGTCAGGTCACTGCGGATCTCACGCTCAATGGCAGGTGCGATCAGACGGTCATAGGCATCTTCTATCACTTCTTTTAATACCGGCGTCGTCTGTGGGTTGTCGCGCACGATCACCTTTTTTTCAAGGTAACGCAAAATATCCTCGACCGGTGCCTCGATCTTTACCGTCAGGAATTTTTCATTTTCTCCACGGTTCAACGCTAAAATACGGTGTCCGGCAAGTTTCGCCACCGGCTCGTCAAATTCATAGTACATCTCATAGACAGACTCTGCTTCCGGGTCTTTTGCCGCAGAAATCATGCGTCCTTTTTTGACCGTCAGATCACGGATCCGGCTGCGGTAATCCGCCTCATCCGAAATGCTCTCCGCGATGATATCTTTTGCCCCGGCGATCGCATCCTCTGCGCTCGTCACTTCTTTTTCCGGATCAACAAATTTTTCTGCTTCCTCCTCTAAGGATGTGTTTAACATCTGTAACGTGATGATGCCGGCAAGCGGCTCTAATCCTTTTTCTTTTGCGATCGTCGCCCTGGTGCGGCGCTTTGGTTTATACGGCCGGTAGAGATCCTCCACCACAACCATTGTTTCGGCAGACATGATCTGCGCTTTTAATTCGTCTGTCAGTTTTCCCTGTTCTTCAATGCCTGCAAGAACCGTCTCCTTGCGCTCCTCGAGATTTCTTAAATAAGTCAGTCTCTCATATAAATTACGAAGCACCTCATCGTTAAGTGCTCCGGTTGCCTCCTTGCGGTAACGGGCAATAAACGGGATGGTATTCCCTTCATCGATCAGCTTTACGGCTGCTTCAGCCTGATTTTTACGGATTCCGAGTTCCTCGGAAATCTTTGCAATAATATCCATAGTTACTCCTTTTTTCTCACCGGATTTTAACGTTTTCTCCGGCGCAATATCTTTATTATAACGAAATGTCCACAGTGATTCAAGGTAACATTGTTTTTTTCCTCACTGCATGATACACTATCCACATCATATTATTTATTTTCAGAAAGGCTTATTTATGGATCATCAGTTTTACAGACCAATGCCTGACCGGCATTCAAAACATATGGAAAATCTTTCCCTTATCATGGGGATCATTGCACTTTCAACGTTCTGTCTGGTTTATCCGGCATTAATCTGCGGTGCGCTCGGCATCGTGTTTGCACTGCTCTCACGCGGCGGTGAGACAACATTTTCCGGGCGTGCAAAGCTTGGGCTTACTTTAAGCAGCGTAGCGCTTGGCATTATTGTGCTGCTCTTAATTTATTCGGTGGTATTCGCTAACGTTTACTATGGTGGAATTGAAAATATGATGCGGGAAAGTTGTACATCGCTGGGGATTGATTATAATATGCTGTTTCCGCAGAACTGAGTTTTTTGTGGGAGATTCAGGGGACAAAAGGTGGTTTGAAGGTTCGTGGGTGGCAGATTTTGCGCCGCTATTTTTTCTATCAGCATCTTCTATTATAAAAGGCTCACACCCCAGAAGAAGCGGACGATATTTTTTACCATACAATTGATGATAAGGATTGCAAGTCCGATCCAGAGGTAACGGTCTTTATAGTGCATTGCAAGCGGCAGCTTATGGTGTGAGAGACGTTCGATCGTCTGGCTTAATAAAAACCACGCGCAGAGTACTGCTGCATACGGTACAAACGGATGTTTCAAAAAAGATATCAGAAAATGTCCCTGAAAGAGAGCACATACCGCTCTGGTTCCTCCACAGCCCGGACAGTAGTATCCGGTTACGGTGTGGAAAAGGCACGGGTAGAGATAGTTTTCGATACGAAATCCGGTTATTTTTGAAATGAGCAGATACACGCAGCAGATGACTGTGCCGCTCAGACCAAGTATATATAAAACATTATCTATTTTTTTCTGTTCATTATTATTTCTTTTTTCCATTTGATATCTTGATCCTGTTCTTTTCCCATTGAAGTATATCTTTTAAGTGTTGACGCAAATGATGTTTCACAAAGTAGCGGCTGGCAAATCGCACAAAGCTGAGACTGGTTTGTGCAATTTGCCCACCAAAACACTAACACACACCATTTGCCATCAACACCCTCCCCCACATTTTATCAGAAATACACATCTATACAACCCCCCGCCACCTATGCTATAATTTATTCTAATTGCAGCAACGCTGTAACCGCTGCTGTATGATCTAAAAGGAGTTATTTACCGAATGAAACGCACATCAAAAGAACTCAAACGCATTGCGCGTGATATTTTAAATGACAGATACCGTGTTCCGATGGCAGCTTTTGCTGCCACAACACTGATCGCAACTGTGATCGAATCTCCATTTTCGTTTTCCATGGGAGATAATCCGACAAATATGCAGCTTGTGATCTCACTGATCGCAGAGCTTCTCATATCTGTTGTCTCTTTTGTGTTAGGATGCGGCGTGGCAAAGATCCATCTGTCCATGACACGCGGAAATGATTTTCGCGTCCGCGATATTTTTGATCCATTTAAGAAAAATACAGACCGATTTTTTATCGCGGGATTTTTATTTTTACTGATGATCTTTGTTTCCATGATTCCTGTGATCGGTGGTTTTACTTATGCAGTGATCGCAGATTTTTCAGTGGTTTCTATTGTAATTGCAGCAGCGACGGGAATCCTTTCTCTGATCTTAAGCTGTTATTTTATGCTTACCTATCATTTTATCGGATATATCACACTCGATCATCCTGAGCTTAAATGTCTGGAAGTTTTTAAAGAATGCAGACTTCTCATGCATGGCAACCGTCTGCGTCTGCTTTATATTCTGCTCAGTTTTATCGGATATGGCTTATTGGTTCTCTGTTCCTTTGGCATCGCATCCCTCTGGGTCGTTCCATATCAGACAGAAACACTCGTTATTTTTTATCTCGACTGCACCGACGAATTGAACCGGATCCCGGTACGCAGCTATGAAAAAACTGCTACAACCCCATTTTGATTCCGCAACGCACCTTCCATCGAAGGTGCGTTTCTTATGGGATAAAAAAGTAAACAAGCAAAGGAGGAAAATCCTCTGCTCGCCAATGGGCTCGCATTTTTCTCCGAAAAACAAAGGAGGAAAATCCTCTGCTCGCCAATGGGCTCGCATTTTTCTCCGAAAAACAAAGGAGGATTCTATGAATCAAAACAATGAACCAATCCGTGATGCCTCAGTTCTTGGCATTCCAAAGATGCTGCTGCTCGGTCTGCAGCACATGTTTGCCATGTTCGGCGCAACAATTCTTGTCCCGATCCTGGTAAACAGTTATTTTGGGGAGGATGTCCTGCATGTTCAGGTCACCCTGATCTGCGCCGGTATCGGCACACTGTTTTTCCACTTCTGCACCAAATTTAAAGTTCCGGCTTTTCTCGGTTCTTCGTTCGCATTTTTAGGCGGATATGCCACGATCGCTTCCATGGATTCCGGTGTATTTGCTGAGATGTCGAATGCAGACAAACTGTCCTATGCCTGCGGCGGTGTTGTTGTTGCCGGACTTTTATACCTGATCTTAGCACTGATCATCAAGCTTGTCGGTGTCAAAAAGGTTATGCGTTTCCTGCCGCCGGTCGTTACCGGTCCGATCATCATCTGTATCGGTTTAAGTCTTGCAGGTTCTGCGGTAAACAACGCTTCTAAGAACTGGCTTTTAGCACTGATCGCCCTTGCAGTCATCATCATCTTTAATATCTGGGGAAAGGGCATGTTCAAAATTATCCCTATCCTGATGGGTGTTATCATTTCCTACTGTGCCGCTCTCATCTTTAATGCACTTGGTATGACAAATGCGGACGGTTCTGCAATCCTTGATTTTTCAAATATCGCAGCAGCTTCCTGGATTGGTGTTCCTGCATTTTCCATCTGCAAATTCAATATCTCTGCCATCCTTGTCATGGCTCCGATCGCACTTGCAACCATGATGGAACACATTGGAGATATCTCCGCGATCTCTGCGACTGTAAATCAGAACTTTATCGAGGATCCGGGACTGCACCGCACATTAATCGGAGACGGACTTGCAACTGCACTCTCCGCACTCTTCGGTGGTCCTGCTAACACAACCTACGGTGAAAATACCGGTGTTCTGGAATTAAGCCGTGTTCACGATCCGAAAGTGATCCGGTTAGCAGCATGTTATGCGATTCTCTTAAGCTTCATTCCAAAAATGGCTGAAGTGATCGGTTCTATGCCATCTGCGATCATCGGTGGTGTCAGCTTTATGCTCTACGGTATGATCTCTGCGATCGGTGTCCGGAATGTTGTAGAGAACCATGTTGATTTTACAAAATCCAGAAACCTTATCATTGCCGGTGTGATTTTCGTGTGTGGTCTTGGTTTTTCAGATGGTCTTACTTTTACCGTTGCCGGAACTTCCATCACACTTACTTCCCTTGCCATCGCTGCAATCGCAGGTATCTTTTTAAATGCGATCCTGCCGGGAAATGATTACCATTTCGGAAAAGATCCGAAGATCGATGCAAACCGTGGTCTTGATATGATCCCGAATCTGCACGAAGATACCAGTTATGCAGATGATGAGGAATAACCTGCATGTCATCCGGAGAACTTTTTCATTCATAGGAAGTAATTTTCTATGAAGATTCGGGTGTCAAAAGGTATTTTTCAAATTTTTGACTATCAAAAAGCGGTACCCGTTGCCACATAACGGATACCGCTTTTTTTGATTCTATCGATATGATTCACATACTGCACCAGCATCTGGTCTTACCGGTCAGATATAATAAATTTTGATTACTCCAAAATTTGCTGCCCCTCGCAGATACAGTGTTGCAACGCTGCTGCCTTCGCCGCGTCCTATTTCCTCCACTGCTCCAAAGGAACGCTTCAGTTCATTCTGCACTTTCCATTCTTTTGGTATATAGAGATTTGTCTCCCCAAAGTTATTTTCCACTTCGACCGACGCCGCTTCCCCTGCGATTATGGCATTGTCAAAATAAACGCTCATACTTCCAAAGTTATTTTCAAGCTGTGCATCGCAGAAATGCTCCGAATTGATATAACGGATGGCAGAGCCAAAATTATTTTCGCAGCGGATGTGTTCACCGCTGCACTGCTCACCGTTTGGCGTACTCATTTGTTCATCCCAGTTTATGGTTTTTGTTTTCCAGTTTTTTCTTCGTACATCTTTAAAGATCATAGACAGACCGATACTTAAAAGCAATGCCGCACCAAGTATCGTCCAGCTTGTCAGTCCTAATTTTTCCAGCCCAAGAGGTTTTCTGTAAAGAATGCAGATAAAGGCTATTGCAAATACAATCGAATAAAAATTAACATCTTTTATCCCCTCAACAAACAGCCAGACAAACAGGACCGTCATAAAAATACCGGGCAAACCAACACCCAGTTCCATCCCTGTACTGCTGATCACCAGATACACTGCCGCAAGAAATATAAAAAATAATCCCCATGCAATATTTTTCTTTTTCATTGATGTAACCTTCTTTCTTCTAATTTGCTGATTAACGGTTTGTAATAATATCTTGAGACATACACCTTTTTGTGCGTGTTCTCAAATGCCACGACACTTGATGCCGTCAGGTTCCGATTAATGGAAAAAATATGAGAAGTATTTAAGATCGTCGATTTTGACACCCTCATAAAAAATCCCGGAAGTATTTCCTCTAATTCATACAGCTTGTATCCGGCCTCATACATATCATTTCCGGTGTGTGCCGCCACTCCATGATCCGCTGTCTCAAAGAACAAAATATCATTCATCGGAAGATAATACTCGGTATTTCCTTTGTAGAGGACGATCTTCTGGACTGCTCCGGCTGCCTCACTGACTGCTCTCTGAATGGCTGCAATCTGTTCTGTCATTCCACGGCAGCGGATAATGACTTCTTCCTCCGCCTGTTCATCCATTTCGATTTTAATTTTCATAACCTGTCTCCTTTTCTGTACTGACAGGTACATTATAAAAAACGAACCACCCGGTGTAAATGCTTTTACACCAAGTGGTTCGTTTTCCTATGGTAAGTGGTAAATTTTTTACATAATGCGGCTCATTGCGGAAAGTGCTCTGACAGCGGTCTGCAGATAAGGATTTTCTGTCTCATAGAATTTTCCTTCGTCTGCTTTTTCTGCAAATGCAGGATCTAACGGAATCTTTCCGAATACCGGAAGTGTCAATTCCGCTGCGACATCCTCGATATGGCTCTCGCCGAATAATTTGATCTCTTTTCCGCAGTCCGGACATTTTAAATAGCTGAAATTCTCGATCAGTCCAAGTACCGGAACGTGCATCATCTCTGCCATATTGTATGCTTTTTTAACGATCATCTGTACCAGTTCCTGCGGAGAGGTAACGATCACGATACCGTCGACCGGAAGTGACTGGAATACCGTAAGTGGTACGTCACCTGTTCCTGGCGGCATATCGACAAATAAATAATCAACATCTCCCCATACGGTCTCATTCCAGAACTGTTTTACCACACCTGCGATCACAGGTCCTCTCCAGATAACCGGATCTTCCTCATTGTCCAAAAGCAGATTGACAGACATTACTTTGATACCGTTTTCTGCTTCTAACGGGATCATTCCCTCCGCGGTACCGACAACCTGACCATGTACACCGAGCATTTTCGGGATGGACGGTCCTGTGATATCCGCGTCCATGATTCCCACTTTATAACCAGCCTGTTTCATGGCGCATGCAAGTGATGCAGTCACGAAAGACTTTCCTACACCGCCTTTTCCACTGACAACGCCAATTACTTTCTTTACATTCGAAGATGGATTCATCGGCTCTTTTGCGATTCCGTTTCCACCTTTTGCCTTGCTCGGACAGCCCTCACAGCTCTCCCTGCTGCAGCTTGATGCGCTGCTGCAACTACTATTCTCTGCCATGTCTCATACACTCCTTTTATCTTTATTCATTCTTACAGACATTTTTTATTCTGCCCTGTCTTATCTGCCTGATTCCTGTTCCCGCTTTTTAAATATCTCCTGCAGTGACTCCGTATACGGTGCTCTTGCAATTCCGTATTCTGTGACGATGCCCGCGATCAATTCATGATCTGTCACATCGAATGCCGGGTTGAACACTTTGACGCCCTCCGGTGCCATGCGCTCTTTGTACCACATCTCGGTCACTTCCTCCGCCGGACGCTGTTCAATGTGAATATCAGCTCCCGTCCTGGTGTCCAGATCAATCGTTGAGGTCGGCGCACAGATATAAACCGGGACGTTATAATATTTTGCCACCGCAGCAACCACGGATGTTCCGATCTTGTTTGCCGTATCACCGTTTGCCGCCACACGGTCACAGCCGACAAATACCGCATTGACCCAGCCGTTTTTCATGACGGTTGCAGACATATTATCACAGATCAATGTGACATCCACTCCTGAGGACTGCAGCTCGAATGCTGTCAGCCTGGCTCCCTGTAACAGCGGCCTTGTCTCATCTGCAAATACTTTAAAGTGATATCCCTTTTCCTCTCCAAGATAGATCGGTGCTGTCGCTGTGCCATATTTGCTGGTGGCAAGCTGACCTGCATTGCAGTGTGTCAGGATGCCGTCTCCCGGTTTCACTAACGTCAGACCGTACTCTCCGATCTTTTTGCAGACACGGATATCCTCCTGCCAGATCTCGACTGCCTCCGCTTTGAGGTATTCTTTAATCTTTGACACATCTTCACCGGCATGTGCCTCTAAAACACCCTGCATACGGTTCAGTGCCCAGCTTAAATTGACCGCCGTCGGTCTTGCAGAATCTAAATACTCTTTTTGTTTTACAAACTCTTCATGAAAAGTATCATAATCTGATGCACTGCTCTGTTTTGCC
>ERZ791826.1942-NODE-1942-length-10267-cov-3.621034_pt1 | contig 10267 bp, 8 predicted proteins | sample MGYA00510297_ERZ791826 | MGnify/ENA primary metagenome ERZ791826 (study PRJEB30046, sample SAMN00792004) | human gut metagenome | study: EMG produced TPA metagenomics assembly of the A metagenome-wide association study of gut microbiota in type 2... | reverse complement strand
ACGAAAAATTTGACGACGCATCTGTCGCACAATCTTTGTGCGGTATTGCCTAAAAGCTTTAAGGAGGAGTGTTCATGAAAGAAATCGAATTCAATTTACTGGACGAACCTTGGATACGCGTGAGAGATGATTCCTGTCAGGTGCATGAAGTGTCATTGACAGACGCACTTCTTCACGCACATCAATATACCTCGCTAAGCGGTGAATTGCCAACGCAGGATATTGTCATTCTTCGTCTGATGCTCGCAGTGCTGCATACGGTTTTTTCCAGAGTCGATGCGGACGGCAATGCGGCAGAACTGGAAGACGAAGAAGAAGCGGTTGAGAGGTGGACAGATCTTTGGGAACTTGGTCAGCTTCCGGAGGAACCGATTCGCGAATATCTGGAAAAATGGCACGAACGGTTCTGGCTGTTTCATCCGGAAAGACCTTTTGGACAGGTGGCAGGGCTGGCATGCGGCACGCAGTATGGTGCTTCCAAATTGAATGGTGAGATTTCGGAGAGCGGTAATAAGGTCCGATTGTTTTCCTCTTATTTTGGCGAAGAAAAGACAGCACTATCCTATGCACAAGCGGCGAGATGGCTGCTGTATCTGAATGCATTTGATGATACATCAGCAAAGCCGACAAAAGAGGGAAAAGAAAAATCCGGCGGAAAGCTTCCGTCACCTGGAGCAGGCTGGCTTGGCAAACTCGGAATTGTTTTTACCCGCGGTAAAAATTTGTTTGAAACGCTGCTGCTGAATCTCGTTATGGTAAACGGCGATCAAGTGGAAAATGAGGAAAAGCCGCTGTGGGAATCCGATACTGTACGCCGAGAGGAACGAACGGAGATCCCGTTTCCGGATAATCTTGCAGAACTTTATACACTACAGTCAAGACGTGTTTTCTTGGAACGTGAAAATGATACAGTGATCCGTTATTACCTGATTGGCGGAGATTTTTTCCAGAAGGAAAATGCATTCATGGAGCCTATGACTGTATGGAGAACACCGAAAAAAGAAAAGGATTCCTACGTGCCGAGAAGACACGATGCCAACAAGCAAATGTGGCGTGACTTTGCTTTGCTGTATGATTATAAAGAGGGAAATCATGTTGCAGGTGTAATTCAGTGGGTTCAGCGGATCGCGGAAGAAATTGACATGCAAATGGTGCAAACAACAATTGTATCCGTTCAATATGGAGATAAGGATTTCTTTGTGCAAAATGTATTCTGGGATTCTCTTATGGTAAACAAGCAGTTGCTGATAGACATTGGTGCAAACTGGCGGGAAAAAATCAAAGTAGAGATCAACAGATGCGAACAGCTTGCAGATGCCATTCGCAAATTAGCTGGTAACTTATATCTTGCATCAGGCGGAACCAAGGGCGATGCCAAGAGCTGGGATAAGACTTTTCTGAAATCCAGAGAATCTGCCAGTGCACAGCTGTACTTCCGTCTGGACATGCCGTTCCGTCGCTGGCTGGCTGGGATCACTCCGGAAGAAGTGGATTCTGCTGATTATGAAACAGAGGAAAGGGTATTTTCTGCATGGCAGAAAACTGCAAAGACAATCGCATACAGCTGTGCGGAAGAACTGGCAATGCATGCGGGAGATGCTGCTATGGTAGGACATGAGATAAAAAATGAGAAAAGCGGAGACAGTGTTCGATATTCTGCCCCGAAAGCAATTCATCAATTCCGCATACAGGTGGCAGAAATCTATAAAAAGATCTAGTGAAAGGAGATGAGATCATGTCAAAGATCGACGATGTCAGAAATTATACCTATCGGCAAATTCAGTTTTTGATCCGGCAAAAGGAAACCAGTGTCGGAAAAGCGATGCTTGCCAATCTGCGTAGAGGCATTGGAAAAACACCGGGAGAGCTTCCGGAATTGTGGGGAGCATTTCTGAATGAAATGCCGTCAGAACTTTACGGAAATTCCGGTATGCCGAGCGAAGGCGAGTGGGCTGTCTATATTGCATTGACTTTGTTTGCCCTGCATCAGCAGGGGAATGCTGAACCGGTGCACTGCGAGAAAGTATCCCTCGGCACGGCTGCTGCCAGGTTGATGAATGAAAAAACAGAAGAAGAACGAGGACGAATTCTGCGAAGATTTGGTCCGGTTGTTACGGCAAAGAGCATGCAGGAACTGTCACACCATTTAAGAGGATTGATCCAGCTCTGCAAAGCAAAAGGCGTGCGGCTGGATTATGTACAGCTTGCAGGAGATATTTACCGTTTTCAGTTTCTGGAGAGCCGGAAAGAAGTACAGCTTTCGTGGGGACAAGACTTTTATTATGTTGAAAAAGGAGAAAAACAATGAGTATTTATGTTGATTTTCATGTGTTGCAGACCGTTCCGCCCAGCTGTGTCAATCGAGATGACACAGGAAGCCCCAAGACCGCTGTCTACGGCGGTTCCGTCAGAGCGAGAGTTTCGTCGCAGGCGTGGAAGCATGCCATGAGAAAGGAATTCCGGGGCATGTTTGCGGAAGATGATCTGGGAAACCGCACGAAAAATGTTGTGCAGCTGGTTGCACAGGAAATGCAGTCTATAGATGCTTCTCTCGATGAAAAGAAGTGCCTGAAGAAAGCGTCAGATGCATTGAAGGCGGCAGGAATCAGCCTGAAAGCGAAAAAAGAGGAAATCGAAAAAGCAGATGCGTTGTTTTTTATGAGCAACCGACAGGCAAAGGAAATTGCCCGACTTGCATGCGGGGACACAGCAGACAAAAATGATTTCAAAAAGGCTTTGAAGGAATATCCGTCTGTAGACATTGCCCTGTTTGGACGAATGGCTGCGAGCGACCCGACATTGAATTACGATGCCGCCTCTCAGGTTGCCCATGCGATCTCCACGCATGCTGTTCAGAACGAGTACGATTATTTTACTGCGGTAGATGATATTTCAGAGGACGACAATGCCGGAGCAGGCCACCTCGGAACCGTAGAATTCAACTCGTCCACGTTGTATCGCTATGCCAATGTGAATGTGTCTGAACTGCGGAAGACACTGGACGATGCCGCTGATGTGGCTGTGGTCGTGCGTAAATTTGCAGAAGCATTTATCCGTTCTATGCCGACCGGTAAGGAAAATACCTTCGCAAACCGCACATTTCCGGACGCTGTTTATGTGACGATCCGAATGGACCAGCCTGTCAACCTGTGCGGTGCATTTGAAAAGCCTGTTCGTGCATCGGAAGACGGTTATGCCACAGAATCGGAAAAGCGGCTGGCAGCGTATGCAAAGAAAATATACAGCCGGTATGCGGCAGAGCCGAAGGCAGCTTTTTGCATTGGCGATGCACTTTCGGATATTGCACAGCAGCTGTCTTTGCCGGAGCTTCTGGACACACTGGAATCCAATTTGCGGGAACAAGTCAGTGAGGCATAACAAAAATGGCAGTATTATTGTTGCGGTTGGCTGCCCCGTTACAGGCGTGGGGCAGTAACTCGAAATTTATCATTCGGAACACGGAACGGGAGCCGACGAAAAGCGGTGTGGTCGGAATGCTTGCTGCCGCACTGGGCATACAGAGAAATGATGATCCGAAAAAGCTGGAGCCGCTTACAGCACTGCGTTTCGGCGTTCGTGTGGAAAAAGAGGGCAGGTTTTTGAAAGATTTTCACATGGTGCACTCTCCCAAAACAACAGATGTTACAGAACGGCACTATCTTTCTGATGCGGTTTTTCTTGTAGCACTGGAATCGGAGGACACTGTCTTTTTGCAGAAAATTGCAGAGGCATTGCAGCATCCGGTCTATCCGTTGTATCTCGGCAGAAAATCGTGCCCGCCGACACTTCCGATCGTATGGGGTGTACGGGAAAAAAGTCTGGAAGCAGTTCTGAAAGAAGAACCGCCTCTTTGCAACGAGAAAGCTGGCACATTCCGCATTGCCTATGAAGTGCCGTTTGGTGGTATTCCGGTGCAGGACGTTCCGCAGTCATTCTCCCAGCTGCACAGACAGCATGGCTGGCGTATGAAGTGCGAAGAGATCATCACCGGCAAAGAACATGACCCGTTTTCGGAATTGTGAGGTGTCGTATGTATCTGACAAGAATTCAATTAGATCTGACAAAGACGAAAACCATGCAGGCGTTGGTGGCACCAAAATTGTTTCACGGTGCCATTGAATGTGCAGAGCCGGAGGGAAGGACGCGGAAACTCTGGAGATTGGATACTCTCAATGGGAATCAGTATCTTCTGATTTTGACGGAATCTCCGCTGGACTTTTCGGAAGTTGTAAGGCAATTTGGCACAGGGACATGTGCAGAAACCAAAAAATATGATGTTCTGCTTGACAGGATCACAAACGGAAGCAAGTGGCAGTTCCGGCTGAAAGCCAATCCGGTTGTTTATAAGAAGATCGCACAGTCCAAAAGAGGAAAACCGGTTGCACATATTACGACTGCGTATCAGGAAGAATGGCTGGAAAAACAGGCGGCGAAACATGGCTTTGCACTGGAAGAAGACCAGTGGCTTGTAACAGAATCTAAATGGTATCGTTTCCGAAAAGGGGACAGCAGGCAGTATGTGCGGATACTGGCAGTTACATATGAAGGGGTTCTGACTGTGACAGATGCCGAATGCTTTCAGTTGTCCCTTATGCAGGGAATCGGCAGAGGAAAGGCATATGGACTTGGAATGCTGACCGTGGCAGGGGAGCACTGATGGCAGAACAAAACGGTATGGAAAAGCCGGATTTGCAAGCACTTCCGACGATCAATGACCGTATGACGTTTCTCTATCTGGAACACTGCAAGATCCATCGGGAAGACGGTGCGATCACAGCACGTGATCTGGAAGGCACGCTGTACATTCCGGCGGCAGCAATTACTGTGCTGCTGCTTGGACCGGGGACAGACATTTCTCATCGAGCCATGGAACTGATCGGTGATACGGGGATCAGTGTGATCTGGGTCGGAGAACATGGGGTGCGATATTATGCACATGGGAGAGCCCTGAATTCTCACAGCACGTTGCTGGAAAAACAGGCAAAATTGGTTTCTAACACCAGAAAGCACCTTGATGTTGTCCGCAAAATGTACGAGATGCGGTTTGCAGATGCAGATGTGTCAGGCATGACATTGCAGCAGCTGCGGGGACGTGAAGGTGCACGAATGCGAAAAATCTATCGGGAGCAAGCAAAAAAATGGGGTGTTTCGTGGGACGGGAGAAAGTATGATGCAGAAGACTTTTCTGCAAGCGATCCGGTGAATCAGGCTCTTTCTGCCGGAAACGTCTGCCTTTATGGGCTTGCTTCTGCGGTAATCACTGCACTGGGCTGTGCACCAAGTCTGGGATTTATCCATGTCGGGCATGAATTTTCCTTTGCCTATGACATTGCAGACTTGTATAAAGCAGAGGTCACGATTCCGCTTGCCTTTGAACTGGCAGCAGAGGAGCCGCCTGATCTTCCCAATATCATGCGTAGAAGGGTTCGGAATGTGTTTTCGGAAACCAAGCTGTTGGAGCGAATGGTGAAAGATGTCAAATATCTTTTGCAGGAATCCCAGCCGCAGGAGCAGCAGGAAGTTGTTTATTTGTGGGACAATTTGAAAGAACATGCGGAGTACGGCATTTCTTATGGTAAATATGAGGATGGAATATGATTGTACTTACGATAGCAAATTGTCCGCCGAAACTGCGTGGAGATCTTTCAAAATGGCTGCTTGAGATCAATACAGGTGTTTATGTGGGGCGTGTGAGTGCCAGAGTTCGTGAGGCACTCTGGCAAAGAGTTTGCGAGAATATCCGTGACGGACAAGCTACGATGGTGTTTACTGCGAACAATGAGCAGCATATGGATTTCTATGTGCATAACACGGCATGGGAGCCGGTCGATCTGGACGGCATAAAACTAATGAAGCATCCGCATAGTCATAACGCCGCGGAGAGTGGTTTAAAAGCAGGCTTTAGTAATGCTGCAAAACAGCGAATGGGAGCAAAGAAACGCAGAAGATCTGGTTCCCGTTCAGATGCCGACAGCGTGGAAGAATCTTTTGTAATTATCGACATAGAAACAACAGGCCTTGCAGCTGAAAAAGATGAAATTCTGGAACTTGGAGCAATACGGGTTCGGAATGGAAAGTGTGTGGACGAATATCAGCAGCTGATACTGGTTCATAATGAAATTCCTGAAACTATCACTGCATTGACGGGAATTGAGAATGCATCTGTCAAAGCAAATGGAATCCCTATTCAAGATGCCTTAGCTGCATTTTATGATTTTATAGGAAGCAGTATGGTCTTGGGGTATTGTATTGATTTTGATAAAAAATTTCTCGAAACTGAAAGCCAAAGAAATGGCATGGATTTTCCAGAAATGGATACTTATGATGTAATGCAGGCTGCAAAAAGCAAAATAAAGGGGTTGAGAAGTTATAAACTCGAAACAATAGCAAACGTATTGGGAATTCCGGCAAAGCAGGAGCATCGTGCACTGGCAGACTGTCAGCTTTTGTATCAGGTGTATTGCAAACTAAATGAAAATGAAGCAGGCTGATGGAAAAAGTAACGCTGTTTTAGGATCTTTTTAGTCTTTTCCCCGCATAGGCGGGGGTGATCCTAACATTACCATTTGAAGGTCTAGTAATTTCTTCTTTTCCCCGCATAGGCGGGGGTGATCCTAAGTGTGACGGATTCCGCGAATTCTGGATCAACTTTTCCCCGCATAGGCGGGGGTGATCCTAATCCGTTGTAACTCCGAAATGATGTGATATTCTTTTCCCCGCATAGGCGGGGGTGATCCCTTCCCCGTCACTGTCGATTACACGCATAAAGACTTTTCCCCGCATAGGCGGGGGTGATCCTACGATCGCCGAAGAAAACCGGCTCTTTATGCGCTTTTCCCCGCATAGGCGGGGGTGATCCTTGCATTGTAGGCACCTGTGAAATGTTCCTTGAACTTTTCCCCGCATAGGCGGGGGTGATCCTTGGATCTGCTGAAATACGCCTGTAAAGAGTGGCTTTTCCCCGCATAGGCGGGGGGGATCCTAGGGAATGCCAAAGAAATTGCACATCTGCTTCCTTTTCCCCGCATAGGCGGGGGTGATCCTAAAGAAATCACCTCTATGGTATAATAGCCATAGCTTTTCCCCGCATAGGCGGGGGGGATCCTAGTAAAATTCGACAATCAAGAATTTGTTGGTGACTTTTCCCCGCATAGGCGGGGGTGATCCTAGGCAGCACGACTATAGCGAACCGCCTGCACCCTTTTCCCCGCATAGGCGGGGGTGATCCTCGTTGCTCGCAGCTCATCGGCAGGAACATTCGCTTTTCCCCGCATAGGCGGGGGTGATCCCCCGAAAAGGATCGAGGGCGGGGAAGCGGTCACCTTTTCCCCGCATAGGCGGGGGTGATCCTACGATAACTATTCTAGCGCAATTTATTTTGTTCTTTTCCCCGCATAGGCGGGGGTGATCCTTGTAACTACTTGTATTCGCATTTACAATATTACTTTTCCCCGCATAGGCGGGGGTGATCCCAACACATAGCATTGAATCCAGTAGTAAATGTACTTTTCCCCGCATAGGCGGGGGTGATCCTACTGCCAACACCGGAAACAACCTGCCCAACGGCTTTTCCCCGCATAGGCGGGGGTGATCCCCAATCGCAGGAAAAAGGAAAGTCGATAATCGCCTTTTCCCCGCATAGGCGGGGGTGATCCCACTCGGTTATGTGGAGGGCATTCAGGACACACCTTTTCCCCGCATAGGCGGGGGGGATCCTATCACGGAGGAATAAAGAAAATGACAATGGCGCTTTTCCCCGCATAGGCGGGGGTGATCCGCAGTACAAGCAGCAGAGCGAGCAGCTTGCTGCCTTTTCCCCGCATAGGCGGGGGTGATCCTATAAATTGAGATCGTTTCGTCCATGTATGTACCTTTTCCCCGCATAGGCGGGGGTGATCCTTCTGTGAATTCAAGGTGGAGCGTGTCAAAGGCGCTTTTCCCCGCATAGGCGGGGGTGATCCCTTCCTGTGTCATGCCGATTTCACAACGCAGCTCTTTTCCCCGCATAGGCGGGGGTGATCCCGATTTTGTTTCCGTAGCCTAAATTTGCACGTGCTTTTCCCCGCATAGGCGGGGGGGATCCTGCACTGGGAATTACAAGCACATACATGGACGACTTTTCCCCGCATAGGCGGGGGGGATCCTCGGTCAATCAGCTCCGGACAGGTGAATGTGACCTTTTCCCCGCATAGGCGGGGGTGATCCCATTGTTACCTGCGAGTTACCCGAAGAGGGTAACTTTTCCCCGCATAGGCGGGGGGGATCCTGAGGAATTGCAGAACGCGAAAGAAACGAAAGACTTTTCCCCGCATAGGCGGGGGTGATCCCGATGCAAGAAACAGCCTGCTGAACCACGTCTGCTTTTCCCCGCATAGGCGGGGGTGATCCCCATGATACCGATTTCAGACTTTGTTGTCATGTGCTTTTCCCCGCATAGGCGGGGGTGATCCGTATCTTGTTCCAAAACTTATCTACAAGGCTATCTTTTCCCCGCATAGGCGGGGGTGATCCTACATATGATCGGGAAAATTTGTCTGTCAAGAACTTTTCCCCGCATAGGCGGGGGTGATCCTAGACGGGGAAGATGCTGGGAGCGTCGTTGATACTTTTCCCCGCATAGGCGGGGGTGATCCTAAACTGCCCGGCATAAATATCCCCAGTGTTCCCTTTTCCCCGCATAGGCGGGGGGGATCCCTGTTAGTGTTACTTCGTCGGAGCCCTCGGATCCTTTTCCCCGCATAGGCGGGGGTGATCCTTGCATTATAAGCACCTGTGAAATGTTCCTTGACTTTTCCCCGCATAGGCGGGGGTGATCCCACTTCGATTAGGTTTTGAACATGCGTATGTCTCTTTTCCCCGCATAGGCGGGGGTGATCCCACACGCCCCCAGCCGTATTTTTCACCATTTGCCTTTTCCCCGCATAGGCGGGGGTGATCCCACCCTTGTTAGACGCGTTCTGCGCCACCCTAACTTTTCCCCGCATAGGCGGGGGTGATCCCAAGTCGGAAAAAATTTTTAAAGACACTGAAACCTTTTCCCCGCATAGGCGGGGGTGATCCTTCAACGTCGGTCTGGCGTATGGGACGATCTCTCTTTTCCCCGCCTAGGCCGTGCCGATCCCTCCGATGCAATCCCAGCTGGCAAGCCCAATGCCTTTTCCCCGCATAGGCGGGGGTGATCCTCTGGCGGAGATCAAGAACAAGAATGAACGGCGCTTTTCCCCGCATAGGCGGGGGTGATCCCTGAATCCAACGCATGTGAAACTGATTGACGGCCTTTTCCCCGCATAGGCGGGGGTGATCCTATCGGTGTAACAACTTCACAACAGATGATTGACTTTTCCCCGCATAGGCGGGGGTGATCCTTATTGCCGGAAAATCCACACTGCAAAAATCAACTTTTCCCCGCATAGGCGGGGGTGATCCTAAATGACATATCAAAACAAGATATACCAAAACCTTTTCCCCGCATAGGCGGGGGTGATCCCCTTGCTTTCGATTGCCTTTACCATAGCCTCAGCTTTTCCCCGCATAGGCGGGGGTGATCCCTGTGCTGATCGTGATTTCGTCGCCGTCCACAACTTTTCCCCGCATAGGCGGGGGGGATCCCCGGTTCGCTACAACACCAACACTATGAGGTTTCTTTTCCCCGCATAGGCGGGGGTGATCCTGTGGGATACGCCTGCAATTACCAAGCAAAAATCTTTTCCCCGCATAGGCGGGGGTGATCCCGCATACTGCCGCTGACTTTGAAGCATCTCCACCTTTTCCCCGCATAGGCGGGGGTGATCCCCACTGTGTCAGGCATGGAAACCGCCGCATAAACTTTTCCCCGCATAGGCGGGGGTGATCCTAGTGCCCTAACTCGTGTAAGATCGTAAAGCGTCTTTTCCCCGCATAGGCGGGGGTGATCCCGTGTTTACTTTGCTCCACAGGACTTGATTACTCTTTTCCCCGCATAGGCGGGGGTGATCCCAGATACAAGCAATCGAAAAGCAAATTCAGGGGCTTTTCCCCGCATAGGCGGGGGTGATCCTCAGCTTATAAGTAGCACCTAACAGGGAATAGCCTTTTCCCCGCATAGGCGGGGGTGATCCCGGAACGAAATCCGTTCCGCGATTATGACGGGCCTTTTCCCCGCATAGGCGGGGGTGATCCCAAATAATCAGTAGTAACCCCGTAAAAATCAGCCTTTTCCCCGCATAGGCGGGGGTGATCCTACACTTTTGATGTTTTCCCAAATTCCGCTAAACTTTTCCCCGCATAG
>ERZ791826.1941-NODE-1941-length-10277-cov-2.247310_pt1 | contig 10277 bp, 10 predicted proteins | sample MGYA00510297_ERZ791826 | MGnify/ENA primary metagenome ERZ791826 (study PRJEB30046, sample SAMN00792004) | human gut metagenome | study: EMG produced TPA metagenomics assembly of the A metagenome-wide association study of gut microbiota in type 2... | reverse complement strand
TTAGGGTGTCAAAAGTCCATTTTCATGACGGAGATATTTTTTTGAAGATTTGCGCTACAATATCTTGAGGCGATGCGGCGCATCGTTGATAGATATTGTGGTCAAAGATTCGAGAAAATAGCCCGTCAGGGAAATTCAGACCTTTTGACACCCTAATCCTATAAAGTAAAAAAGGACTGCTGCATCACATAACTGCCTACAGCAATCCTTTCTCATTTATCCGACTATTATTAGTTGCATTTCTCCGGCTCCGGATAATCCACGCCGAAAGTATCAACGGTCACTTCGATGATCATCTGTGGCTCTACCGGTCTGTCGCCAGCATCCGTAGCTACTGTAGCGATCGCATCAACAACATCCTGTCCCTCGGTCACTTTACCAAAAGCTGCATAGGCACCGTCCAAATGAGGTGCATCTTTATGCATGATAAAGAACTGGGATCCTGCTGAGTTTGGCATCATGGAACGAGCCATGGAAAGCACTCCTGCTGTATGCTTCAGGTTATTCTCATAACCGTTCTGTGCAAACTCACCGCGGATATGGTATCCCGGTCCACCGGTTCCAATACCATCCGGATCTCCACCCTGGATCATAAAGCCATTGATTACACGATGGAAGATCAATCCATTGTAAAATCCCTTATTGATCAAAGAGATAAAATTGTTGACTGTGATCGGAGCAACCTCCGGATATAACTCTGCCGTGATCGTTCCTGCTGTCGTTTTCATCGTAATAACTGGATTTGTTGCCATAATAATTCTCCATTCCCCCGACATCCATAAATACCGGACTGTCAAGTATAGTATTTAATTTTTTGTAGAAAAAATAGAGGCAATGTACCCATTGCCTCCACGTATGTATCCATTAGCCAATTACTTTCTTAACTGCTTCTAATACACGATCTGCCTGAAATGGTTTAACAATAAAGTCCTTCGCACCATTCTGAATTGCTTCAATTACCATTGCCTGCTGTCCCATTGCAGAGCACATAATAACATTAGCACCTGCGTCAGCCTCTTTGATCTTCTTCAATGCCTGAATACCATCCATCTCCGGCATTGTGATATCAAGCGTAACCAAATCCGGTTTTAACTCCGCATACTTCTGTACTGCTACGACACCATTTTCTGCTTCCCCTACTACATTATAACCACCTTTTGTCAAGATATCCTTAACCATCATACGCATGAAGGCAGCATCATCTACGATTAAAATATTATTGCCCATGATCATTCTCCCTTACATTTATAGTATCAACTTCATTCTATGTTGAATATCTAAATCTGCACTACTCAACAAACTACCTATTCATTATATCTACTTTCCCTGTATCTGTCAAGGAAAACAGACCCGGAAAGTCATCCTTTCAAGAAATGAAATTTCCTACCCTGCCGTTAAAAATACTTTGGATTGCCCCATAAATTTCGACGGCGAAGATCAATATATTCACTATACGCCCGGTCTAATATCTGCTTTTCATTAGAAAACTTTAACAGATGATAAGCCTCGTGAAACTTATAATATCCGGAATCCACAAAATATTCTTCCTGTTGCGGTCTACTGTAATAACTGTCTGCCATCATCAAGTACCAATGTACATCTTTGACAACAGTGTCTCCTGCCGCAGTAAACGAATACTGGCTCTTCCCAACGTAGCTGATGATACTGGCATCAGCGCCACTCTCTTCCTTTACTTCACGGAGTGCCGTTTCTTTATACTCTTCGCCAAGTTCCACAGTCCCTTTCGGCAGAACCCATCCTTCGTAACGATTTCTGTAATTCTTGTACAAAAGCAATATCTTGCCTCTGTGTATCACCACACCGCCACAACTGGTTGCTTCTATCATTGCATTTCCTCCTTCGTGCGGTTACTTTTCTTGCGTATAGTATACTATCATTCTACCATAAATGCAATGCTAACCATTATTTTGAAAGGTACTCCCGAAACATCTTTTTCGCAATCGGAACCGCATATTTTCCACCGGTTCCGGCACCTTCCACAACAATACTGACAACTAATTTTGGATGATTACTCGGTGCAAATCCGACAAACCATGCATGTGTTGTACCATCCGAATCCGCCTCTGCAGAACCGGTCTTTCCTGCCACCTGATACGCAGATGTCTTTAGCAGCGTTCCCGTTCCTTCATTTACCACTTTTTCCATCATTCCGGTCATTGCTTCCGTAACCCATTCATCCACGAGTTTTCCCTGTGACTTCGGCTTATACTGCTTAACGATACGTCCATCTGCACTTTCTACACGGTCTACCACATATGGTTTCATCATCTCGCCACCGTTTGCAACCATCGCAGTGATCATTGCGTTTTCTAATGGCGTGATCAACGTCTTCCCCTGTCCGATCGCTGTCTGCGTCACTTCTGCAGCATCTGACTTGGCATTCAACGCAAATCGACTCTTGTTAGCCTCAAACTCCACAGATGGTTTTTGATTAAAATAAAGCTTTTCACAAAACTTACGGTAGGAATTAAGATCGAGTCTTGTTCCAATGTCTGCAAAGGCACCGTTGCAAGACTTTGCAAATGCAGTTGGCAGGGACAGTCTTCCATGCCATTCTCTGCTATAGCAGTTGATCCTGCTGCCGGAAAACACTTTGGTTCCTTTGCAGCGATAACGATACTCCTTATAGCTATCCGGATTTTCCATCATATATTCCATCGCTGTCACAATCTTAAACGTAGATCCCGGCGGATAAAGTCCCTGCGATGCACGATTGACTAATTTAGATTCTTCCTCATCGTCCCGAACCAGCGATTGCCAGTTTTTTAAGACAGTGTTCGGATCATAAGCCGGTTTAGAAACCATCGCCAAGATCTTGCCTGTATCCGGCTCTAAAGCTACGACTGCTCCACGGTAATCTCCAAGTGCATCGTACGCCACTCTTTGCAATCCCGCATCCAACGTCGTATAGACCGAATCGCCCATATTTTTTTCACCGCGCAATGTATTGCCAAGCTGTGTAAACGGATTCATGTGTGATGTCAGCATCGGATAACACTGCGACAGCTCAATTCCTGTCATACTATTATCCGTTCTCCCCACAACATGACAAAATTTCTTTTTTTCCGGATACGATCGATATTCGTTGCCGTCATCATCCGTCACAGTCTCCGCAAGCACCTCACCGTCCTGTGAATAAATACTTCCCTTCGTAATCTTTTCTGCTAATATCTTCTGGCGTTTATTGTGTGAATTATTAATTACTTTTTCACTGTCCACTGCCGTAAAATACGCCAAATATCCCGCCATAGCCAAAAACAAAGTCACAAAGGCATATGTGATAAACAAAATCTGTCTATTGCCTCGTTTGCGCTCTTTTTGAAGCTGCTTCTGTGCCTGTTTATCGGACCTGCGTCTGGCTGAGGCGCTTTCTCTTGGCGGATGTATTTCGTCCACGCTGTTCTTTCTGATATTGCTCCTTCGACCCATCTTGATCCTCCTCTTCAAAATTCAACACATACATCCCTTGTATAATGCAAAACAGTATGATCGTGCTCATCACAGAACTTCCGCCATAACTTATCAACGGTAATGTAACTCCTGTCGATGGAATAAATTTAGTAACTCCACCAATCGTCAAAAACACTTGAAAAATATATTCTACCGCTAATCCAAGGGCTGTCAGCTTATAGAAACGTCTTTTCATCTTGAGTGCAATGTTTACAAACAATACAAAGCAGCTGATCTCTACCAATATCAGACAGATTGCAAAAATAACACCCAACTCCTCGCAGATTGCCGAAAAAATAAAATCACTGGATGCCACCGGAATAGAATTCGGCATTCCCTCTCCAAGACCCATGCCAAACCACCCACCGGTGCCTATGGCAAATAGCGATCTTGCAACCTGATATCCCTCATTGTCAATCGTACTCCATGGATCCTGCCATGCAAGCACACGAACCTGAACATGTGAAAAGAGTCTCCACGCCACGACTGCTGCCAAAGTTCCCGCTGCCAATGCTGAGATCAAATACAACGAATTTTGACTTGCCACATACAAGACGATCACATAGGTGATAAAAAAGATCAACGCTGCACCAAGATCCTTTTGCACAACAAGTATCAACACATGTGCAGCCGCTGCTACAGAAACCTTGACCACATCAACAAACTGCACAGAGTGCGCTAACAGTGCTGCTACAAAAAACACAAAAATAATCTTTACAAATTCTGAAGGCTGCATCGCAAAACCTCCGATCTGAATCCAGTTTTTTGCACCATACCGCTCCACACCGATCACAAAAACAAGTGCTAACATTGCCAGACCGATTCCAGCATACCACCACCCAAACCGGTCAAAATAAGAAAACCGTTCGATCATCCACGGTATAAACAGACCTGCCACGCAGATCACCGACGCAAAGATCATTTGCCGCATTGCAAAATCCATATTCAATCGCTCGATCATCAAAAATCCAATCGTAAGCAACATTAACATATTGTTCATCACTAACTTGGACAGGTTTTGATACACATAGGAATACGCCTTGTCCACCAACACCAAAAAAACGACCTGTGCCACATAGAAAAGAACAATTTTTATCGACAGACTGTTCAAAAATAATACTAACGAACAGATAAAATGTATCGTAAACATGATCTTTTTCTGTCGTCTGTATATTTCCTCTTTGCGCTCCATGTTTTTGCCAATAAATACTGTAAAACAATGCCATGTATAAACCGCAAAAACAACAATGATAATATATTTTGATATTCCCACTAATACGGAATGCAGTACCGCGATCGCATCTACATTACCAAATATACTCATTAATTTCTGCGCCGCTTCCTTTTTATCCATACCGATAACCATACCCTTCCATTTCTGTGCAGACCGACTGTCTGCCGACACTGGTCTGCCTTTTATTACTGTATTCCCTACTGAATCCCTACATCGAAATGTCCACGACAGTGATCCCGGATGATTTCATCCTTTAGCACTGCATGTACCTCTTCTGCCGTCTCTGTGGTAAATTCAAAGCGCACCTGATGCACTTTTTCCCAAAATTCCCGCTCCATAGAGCATGGTATTTGAAACGGTTCCTCCCGATATATTATATTATAACGATATTTGCAACAGTTACGTACAATATACCGCCTTCCCTTTTCTCCCGCAAATACTTTTGCCATCGCCTTACCAGAGTTCTTCAGACAGGCTTTTATATTGCGGAAAATACACTGTGCCGATACCATCAACGGAATCCTGCCATAGCAGATCCACTGCATATCCCTTCCGTCTGTTACAGCCGAAAGTTCACGCTTTGTCAGCTCCCACGGTGCCGTAAACTGTGTAATTCCCTGTTCCCGCCACCAGACAGCTGCCTCCGAATTCATAATATACATATTGGCATCCAGACGAATCCTCTCCGGTTTTACTCCTATATCACATAACAGTTGATATCCCTCTTGACTGCGAACCAGATAACCATCCGGTGAAACATTCTTTAATAGTGCTCGATACTCCGTGATCGCCTGCGCACGGAGTATCGTCGGCAACGCAAGTACCGCCCGCTTCTTACTTTCCTTAATCCGCTGCAACAGCACCTCGATCACTGCATTATCAAACCATTCTTCCCTCAGGATCACTTCCTGTATACAATCGTGCTGTAAGACGGCATACAACTGTTTCTCATCGGATACCGCCGCACTTTGCTGCACATCCTTTGGGTCTCTAAGTTCCGAAATCAAGGCATCTTCTTGTGTGCCTGCCTTGATCTCTGCCTGCATCTGCCTGATCCGCTCTTCGTCAACCTCCCGGCTGCCGAGACGTTCCAAGCGATCCTGCAGACCCGTCAAAGCATTTCTTCGCAGTTTTTGAAATTCCCCAATCGGGACAAAGACATCCGCTCCCAGATCAACGTCGAGACTTCCCCATTCAAACGGTGTCTCCCCGGTCTGGGATAACACTCTGACAACGTCTTCTTTGGCAACAGCACGCTTCACCGCATTCTCCGCAATCATTCCTGTTACCGCAAATATTTCATTTTCATATTCACACTGCAGGAGGATTGGCTCTCCGGCAACAATTCGGATCTGCCCATTTATAGTAAGCTTCGGCGTGCTCTCTACGAAATCTTGCCGAATTTCCTCTAACAATACCTGATGTCTGGTACGAAACACCCGATCACCCTTCGCAATCCGGCAGCCTTTCTGATAGCGCGTCTGCACAAGCTCACCCGCATGATATGAAGATCCCGTCGTGTATTCATAGATACTGACACCGTCCGCACCGCGAAATTCTAACACATCCTGTGCAAATATCGGGCGTTCCAATCGATAACGCACCTGATGTTTATCCACATCCTGCACTGTTCCCACACAAACGCCTCCATGCTTTGGACGCTTATCCGCTAACATCTGCTCCGGCTTTTCCTCGAGATAGCCATCAGTAAATCCTTCTCGATTGTATATTTCGGCAAGCTTACGTAAATCATCTTCCCACTCTGCCGCATGCTCCTGCTGCCAGACCCGATATTTTGCAGAACCCAGTTCCAAATACAGATCCCGGTATTTGCGATACATAGCTGTCACATACGCCGTATACTCCGGCCGCTTCATTCTGCCTTCGATCTTGAACGAATTGATCCCTGCCTCGATCATCTCTCCGAGCAAAGGTAGTGCGCACAACTCCTTTGGGCTTAACAGATAACGTTTGCTGCCATCTATATCATATTGCATTCTGCACGGCTGTGCGCAGCGTCCTCTGTTGCCACTACGGCCACCCTGCATACTGCTCATCAAACATTGACCGGAATAGCAATAGCACAATGCACCATGTACAAACACTTCCAACTCCATCTTCGTCTGCTGCCGCATTTGCTGCAGTTCCGTCAGCGACAGTTCTCTTGCCGGAACGATCCGCGTTACACCGTAAGCAGCTAATCGGTCATCCACTCCCATACCGGAGGTCAAGGTCATTTGCGTACTTGCATGAATATCCAGATCCGGGAAGCACTGGTGGATCACTCGTAAAACGCCCATGTCCTGCACGATCACAGCGTCAAGCCCCGCCTCGTAATACGGTCGCAAAAACGTAGGAAGGCTCTGCAATTCCTGTTCCTTCAACAGGGTGTTTACCGTCATATAAAGCTTTACTCCGTACAAGTGGCAATATCGTATCGCCGCCACCATTTCATCCTCTTCCGGATTCTGAGCATATGCTCTGGCACCAAACTTGGACCCTCCCATATACACAGCATCACAGCCTGCGGCTACTGCCGCTTTAAGGCTCTCCATCGATCCTGCCGGAGCAAGGATCTCAGGCACTCCTATTCTGCGTTTTGTTCTATTCTGCATCATCCAGTTCTCCATACTTTAAGAAAGAAGGGACTGTTGTGCATAGACCCAGTCCCTCTCCAATTATCGTTATATTTATTACCGTCTTTTCTTGCGACTGCTGCGCGACGTTTTCCTGGCAGGCTCTTTCTTGCCGATTGTTGCTGCTATCTCTTGCCCGATTTCTTCCGGACTTTTGGCCTCCTCAGCAACATTGTCTGTCTGTTCCACTGTTACCGCCGCTTCTGTATCCTCTGAATGCGTCACATCTTCGGCGGCATCCTGTTTCTCAACGGTCTCCTCTTTTTCCGGAGCAGTCTGCTGTGTAGCTGTCAACACTGCAGATGGTTTAGTATCTGCAGCCACATCTACTGTCTCTTCCTTTTGCACAACTTCTTTAGCAATCTCTTTCCGCAGCTGCTCTAACTCTGTCTCCAAGCGAATCGCTCGATGTTCTTCGGATTCTTTTTCCTGCTCAAGCTTCTTAACGGCATCTTTGGCTTCTTGAAGTTCCCGCTGCATCGATATCATCTCGTGTTTCATATCAAACAGCTCTTTTTCCATATCTTCATTATCCTGCTTAAGCTCCCGGATCGTGTTCTGTGCTTTCTGATAATCATCGGAAAGATTAATAGCAAGCAAGACATTCTTAAGCTCCGTCTCAAGTCTTGCATAACCCTCCTGTGCACGAAACTCTGCTATCTTGCCATTGATATGCATCGCAATGCGCTGTAAATAATCACTGCTTTCATAACCACTTAACGTATATGGCTTACCGCCGATCACCACTTCGACATCAATCTTTTTATTCATCGATCTCCTCATCCCTTTCTTCCGGTGCCTCTTGTGGCTCTTCCTCTTCCATTGCATTCACACCGGTAAGTTCCGCCTTATTGTGGCGAATAATATCCAAATGACCGCGAAGTGCTGTCTCTAGTGCTCTGGAATTGCTTACTGCACTCTCGCATGCTCTGGCGATCGCTTTTTCTGCCATCTCTAACATATCTGTCGTATAATAAATAGCTCCATTGCCAATTTCTTCGGCCTGACGTCTTGCCGTATCAATGATCGCCTGTGCCTCTGCATTCGCACGCGCTACCGTCTCTTCTGCCTGCTGATATGCTTCCTGCATGATCGCATGTTCCTCTACCATTGCTTTGTACTGCTCCTGCGCATCCAACTTGATCGCATCCGCTTTTGCCTCAGCATCCTCCAAAATGGCATCTCGCTGACTGAGCATTTTCTGATAACGCGTAATCTCCTCCGGTACATCACGGCGCAGATCATCTAACAGATCATACAGATCATTCTTCGGCACAACAACCTTGGACTGTGATAACGCCTGCGGTTTACAACTCTCAACAAATGCATAAATATCTTCGATTTTTTGTTCAATTCTACTGCTTACCATATGTACCTCCTTGCGGCATATTGCCTGTTTATATTATCTGTTATCTGTGTTCCTATCCAACAAAAACTGCTGTACAGGAGGCGGCACCAATCCGGTGATGTCTCCACCAAACTGAATAATTTCTTTAACACCACTGGAACTAATATAAGAATGTTCCGGCGAAGTCGCCAAAAATACCGTATCTACCTGTGCATTCAAATGACGGTTTGTCTGTGCCAACGGCAATTCATACTCAAAATCTGCCGCAGTACGCAAACCGCGGATCACTGCGCAGGCATCCATCTTATCTACAAAATCAATCAACAATCCATCAAAAGCTTCTATGCGCACGCCCGGAATCTCTGCTGTCAACTCCTGCAGTAGAGATACCCTCTCTGCCACTGTGCAAAGCGGCTGCTTGGCTGCATTGCGAAGCACACCAACAATAACTTCATCGAACATTTTGGCAGAACGCACGATCAAATCCATATGTCCTACCGTCACCGGATCAAAACTTCCGGGAAATACTGCTCTGTTCATAGTTTTTTTGTCCCTCATTTTCTGATTCTCTACGCCTCTGTCTCACCAGGTACCCGCAAAAAGACATGACGATTCGTCTTATATTCTTTGATACGCTCTACCTCGCAGCCCAGCTCATACATATAATCTACATCCGTATCTAACGCTGTCTCGACGATGATCAAAGATCCGGCCTTCACCAAAGAAGACTGCAGCAAATATGGTACGATCCGCTCTTCCAGATCCAAATGGTACGGCGGATCCATAAAGATAATATCAAACGGTTGTCCTGCCTGTTCCAAACGGCGCAGAGCCTGCATCACGTCCATCGGCATGACCCGTGATCTGTCATCCATCTTCGTATGCTGTACATTCTGCTTAATGCAACGGACCGCTTCCCGATCTTTCTCTACCATAACCGCTTCCTTTGCGCCACGGCTAAGCGCCTCGATCGCTATTCCGCCACTTCCGCTAAACAAATCTAAAAAACGGCATCCTGCAATGTCCCATTGCAATATATTAAATAATGTCTCCTTAATGCGATTCGTAGTAGGTCTGGTATTCTTTCCAGACGGAACGATCAAATTAAAGCCTCGCACGGAACCAGCCACTACTCTCATATTAATCCAATCCTCATTTCTCGTATTATATATATAAAGTGCATCGTAATAAGTGACCTTGTAACGTCACTCTGCTGCACCCCATTTTAGCATAATCATGCGATGTGGTCAAACAACTTCCACATCTTCCCGCTGAATTTTCATCAAATCTTCACGACTTGGTGCAGACAGTCTGACAAGACGATTTGCCTGATTGATCACGATCTTTTCAAACAGATTACGAATTCCTCTGGCATTTCCAAATACATTCCATTTTTCTTCCGTTTTTGCCTGCAACGACAAAAGCACCGCCTCTCTGGCAGATTCTTCCAATTGCAGTCCAGCCTTATCGGCCATTGCATCTAGGATCGCTATGAGCTCTTCCTTCGAATAATCCGGAAAATCGATAAATTTGTTAAATCGCGATACTAAACCCGTATTGCATTTCAAAAATGACTGCATTTCTTCTG
>ERZ791826.1933-NODE-1933-length-10318-cov-2.860567_pt1 | contig 10318 bp, 7 predicted proteins | sample MGYA00510297_ERZ791826 | MGnify/ENA primary metagenome ERZ791826 (study PRJEB30046, sample SAMN00792004) | human gut metagenome | study: EMG produced TPA metagenomics assembly of the A metagenome-wide association study of gut microbiota in type 2... | reverse complement strand
GGACGCCGCATTTGCAGCGACCCGGCCGGCCTATAAGCAATGCATGCTCATCTTCTAGAGCGACTTAGTTCTTCCCATCAGCGTACAAATCTTACATATCAGCCACAGCCTGCCCGTCTCTACACCCTTGTTTCAACAAATCACAATTTTCTACATGTTCTGTATGGCTTCTATCACTTGTGCTTTGCTCATTATAGAACCATTATACCCGTAACCTGGTTTTGCTTTTGTTTTACTTGTATCATATACTGAATTAAGCATTGCTTTATATTCTTCCTTTGATACAGGATTGCCATTCCATGTATAATCATATATATATTCGCCACTGGCATCTGTCTGTGCCACTCCGCCTTTATCCTGATATGTACCTTTATCAATCATTGTCAGTTCACCATTTTTTAAAGAATAAACGATATCAAAATAGTATCCCATATGTCCGCCATCATTGCATAAAAGACCGCCTCTTTCAATATAGGTAAAACTTAATCTTGTCAGCTGTGTAACCTGAACTGAACCATTATTATAAACAACAACACGACAGCCTGCTGACTCATATTTTCCAACTTCTACCAGTTCAGGTATATTATCATCATTAATATATATTAAATCATAACCCTCGTTATTATCTGATGAACTTTCATTAAGATAATCAATATAAGCATCCTTCCACTCATCAGAAACTTGTGTTGTTTCCGGCACGACTGCCTGTGTCGTTGCCTGTGTTGTCTGAGCCTGTGTAACCGCTTCTTTTGTAGTTTGCTGCGTCTGAGCAGCTGTTGTTTCTGCAGCTTTCTGTGCAGACGTACTTGTCTGTACTGTATTAGCTGCGTCTGCACTCTTATTATCATTTGACGAACCACATGCTGTAAGTCCCATACACATTGTAGCTGCCATTATTATTCCCATCTTTCGTATTCCATTTATATAATTATATTTTATCATTTTCATTTATCCTTTTCTATATCGTTTATGTTAGTTTAGATTTCTCATATACCTGTTATTATTCAGGAATCGCCTGCAAATCCTGCTACGAACCGCTGGTCAGCTATGCTGACTTTATATATTTCTTATAAATCCTTAAAATGGAACTGCTTTTTTCCACTGGCATAATCATCTACAATATGTCCATCTCCATACAGTTTATATTTGTAAGTGACAAGCCCTTCAAGTCCTACCGGTCCTCTTGCATGGATTTTGCTGGTACTTATGCCGACTTCTGCTCCAAAGCCATATCTGAAACCATCAGCAAATCTTGTTGAACAATTCTTATATACTCCGGCAGAATCTACCATCTGCATGAATTTTTCAGCACTTTCATCATTTTCTGTAATAATACAATCTGTATGATGAGAACCGAATCTGTTAATATGTTCAATTGCCTCATCTATGTTATCTACAAGCTTAACTGATATGGCAAGGTCGAGATATTCTGTATCAAAATCAGCATCCTCCATATGCTCACAGTTAATATACTCTGCTGCTTCGTCAGTTCCATATAATTTAACATTTTTTTCACGCAAAGCCTTTGCTATAACAGGAAGGGCTTCTTTTGCTATACTTCTGTTTACAAGAAGAGTCTCTGTTGCATTACATGCCGCTGTATACTGTGTCTTTGCATCAACTACTACCCTTACAGCTTTATCAATATTGGCATCCTTATCCACATAAATATGACATATTCCATCGGCATGTCCCATTACTGGGATCTTTGTATTATTCATAATATATTGTACAAACTGGTTAGAACCTCTTGGAATAAGAAGGTCAACCGACTTATTACATTCAAGCAGTTCATCAATCTCATTATGCTGTTCTGCCTGTAACATACAGCCGTCAGGTGCACCACAGCTTACCGCAGTATTATATATAATATCAAACAATACTTTATTAGTATTGGCAGTCTCTTTTCCACCCTTTAATACGGCACAGTTACCGCTTTTAATGCATAATGATGATATCTGTACAAGTGCATCCGGTCTTGCTTCAAATATAATTCCTATCACTCCTATTGGGCATGACACTCTGTAAAGATTAAGCCCATCATCTAACTGTCTGGCAAGTTCAGTCCTGCCTATAGGGTCAGGAAGCTTAATAAGTTCATCAATTCCTTTTGTAACATCAGAAAGTTTATGTTCATCAAACTTAAGTCTTTTCTTAACTGACTGGGCAATTCCATTTTCATCTGCTGCCTCAAGGTCTTTTTTATTAGCTGCAAATATCTTTTCACTGCTGTCAATAAGTGCCTCCTTTACATTAGCCAGAATATTATTTCTGACTTCAGGTGAAAGACCAGCCATCTTATAACTGTCAGCTTTCATCTTACATGTTGCTTCCTGCATATTCATACTCATTATTCTCCTCACTCTGTCTTATTTATTGAATGTTAATGCATTGTAAGAATGCATAATCCTTATCATACACACGGATAACTTTTTAATCTTCTTACGCAATTCTGATTATCCTCTTTTCTATTATGACATTAAAAGCTTAAGAATCATATCCTCTGTAATATCAGATAATATGTTTTCTGTCAGTTCTTTCTTATCTTCTGATAATTCTGTCTGTGCTATATTATCCATATAAACTTGTCCTTTTGAAGTTATATAACCCTTATCCTTAGTTACAATGTTATACCTGCTGTCATCTATATTGTTCTTATCACTATCTTTACGGTTCTTTGCTTTAAAAATATCTTCCGTATTATTCTTTAATACATGATATGCCTGATTGCCAGCCGACTTATCTTTGTCAGTATTACCGGTACTTCTATCCTGTCCTACATTCATCTTGTCATCTTCTATTTCATTCAGCTTATCTTTAATCTTCTGATATTCACTGATTGCACGCATAATAAGATTAACATCCTCTGGTGTAAACATTCCCATAGCCTGACTAAGACTGTCAAGATTATCTGTATTAACCACAAGGCTTCCACTTGTCAGATGTATTGAAAGACACTTCTTAGGATTGCTTACATCTCCAAGACACAATCTGTTCCTGTCGCTGTCACAGCTAAATGCAACACCATTGTATACAATCGTTCCCGATGAATCAGCATTTTCTCCATATGGACATCTTATACGTCCTTTTTTATATTTTTCATATGGTTCTTGTACATCATCTACATTTTCAACAACACCATTATTAATGCTTTTAATTGAACATCCCCATTTGTCTGACATACCACTAACCAAAGAATTATTAACCGGCATACTCATTCTTTCTATTTCCCCTTTCATATTATTTATATGCTTAGATACATGTGAAATTTCACTTCAATACCCGCCATCATAACACTTTCATATTGTTTATACTTATTATAAATATGTACTCATAACGAATATACACTTATACTCATTCAAGATTGACCAGCGAATACTGCTGTGAACCGCTGGTCAACTCAGACTGATATATATTCATTATGAAAATTGCACAATACAGTTAATCACATTATCTGTACTTATAACGACTATATCACTATTACCATATCGGCAATATGTACATAACACATTACTATCAGGCATTATTTCTTTCTTATACTCTATCCTTATTGATGAATACTCCATATTATTTATATTATCCGGCAACGCTTCCAATGCCATATCAAGATATACAAGATTATGAACATGTCCATTAAAATCAATATCACGCTTTAAAACCCTGTATGGAATCTTAATTATGTCATACTTTTCCTTTAATAATTTACTATTATCATTAGTTTCAGACATCTTACCGCAAGTCTTATCATTATCCTTGTCATTACAATCTGTAAAATCAATATCCTGTGGAAGTATTATTTTTTTAATATCATCTGCTACAGCTGTCTTTCCGGCTTCACATTCATATCTCTTAGTTATGTCCTCTGTCAGTCTGCACGGACGTCTTCTTACAATATCCATAAGCAGCCATCTTGATGTAGCTGTGGCAATAATATTGCCCTCATTATCTGTAATCTTAAAATCCCTGTACGCAGTAAGCTTGTCATATTTTCTCGTCCATGTATAAGACTTTACACTTTCATTGTATCCTGCTCTGCTAAATATTCTTATATCCCAGTCAAGAATTATCCAGCTTAGATTATCCTTCATACACTCATTAACTGCAAATCCAAGGTTGTATGAATGTAATGTCGCTGTCTCTTCCATTATTGACATGATACCAGCATTAGAAATCTTATTGCCATCGTCTATATCTCTCATTCTGATTTTAAAGTCATTCTCAAAAAGCATATTTATTCCTCATTATCATTAATTAATGTTCATAATTGTATAAAAATACAATATTGTATATATATACAATTATATTCCAAGCCCGTCAAGATATCTTTCCGTATCAAGAAATGCTGCATTTTTAACAAGCCCAATTAATTTATTATACACCTCGCGATTATGTTCTTCAACATCCCAACTCTCTGATTCCTCTTCAATAGACATAAATTCCATCATATCAAAATGCTGTGCAGCCACTTTTATACGTTTCATCAGATCAAGAAATTCCTGCTCTGTAAGAATCTTTTTTTCACTGTTATCTACAATTGTATCAAGATATGTTCCTATTGACTTCTTACATCTGTCATATATCTCAAACAGCTTATCTGTCTCATTCCACACATCAGGTACCTGATTATTTAATGACATCTGTTCAAGCTTCCAAGCCTTTAGTGATAATTCCACAGCTCCTATAAGCTTTGCCGTACTCTTAAGCCCATGCACATTAATTGTATAATTTTTTACATCATCCCTTTCTCTCGAATGATTAAGTTTATCTTTAGTAGCATCTATTGATCCATAAAAATCTTTAAGATTATTTATAAACATCTCACTGCCTGCGTTATATAATTTGGCTGTTTCAATATCTATACAATCAATATGGATATCATCCCATCCGGAGGTCTGCTTATTATCATTATCTTCGCTCTCACCAGTGTTTACATCATTATTCTCTTCATCCATTGATTGGAGCTTATTCTTTGGCAGCCACCTTTTTATAATCTTTATAAGTGTCTTTCCCTCTACAGGCTTGCTTATAAAATCCTGCATGCCTGACTGTATAAATGTTTCTTTCATTCCCACCATAACATTTGCGGTCAGTGCAATAATCGGCACACTGGCATAATACGGATCTCCAGTCGTCTCCGCCAGCTCCCTTATCTTTATTGTTACTTCAATCCCATCCATTTCAGGCATCATATGATCCATAAGAATAATATCATATTTTGTATTTTTAACCTGTTCAAGTGCGATTTTTCCTGACTGTGCCGTATCTATATGCATCTGTAAATGTTCCAGCAATGCACATGCAACATTAAGATTCATCTCAAGATCATCCACAATAAGTATTCTTGCCTTTGGCGCAATAAAACCTGTATAATTCATATTTTCAGCCATAAGATTCTTTCTCTTATGCTCAAAGGATCCTATATTGCTGCCACTTACCACGCATTGCTCCAATGTAAAATAAAAATCAGACCCTTTTCCATACTTCGTAATAAGCTCAATCTTACTGTTCATTGCCTTAAGAAGATTAACCACGATACTCATTCCAAGTCCGGTACCCTCAACATTGTAATTCTTATTTTCATCAAGACGTTCAAACTTTTCAAATAATCTCTGTCTGTCCTCATCACGTATTCCTATACCTGTATCCTTTACGGAGAAAAATATATGACGTAATGGAGAGCTGCTCTCCTCGTCCAAAAGCTTTACAGTGAATGTCACTCCACCATTTTCTGTATATTTCACAGCATTATTAAGGATATTAAGAAGAATCTGCCTTATATGTGTCTCATCACCGATAAGCACCTCCGGAAGTCTGCCATCTATGTCTGCTGTAAATGTAAGTCCTTTCTTCTGTGCAAGAGACTCTGTTATACTGATAACATTATCAAGAAGCTGTACCAGATTATATTCTACAGAATATATCTCTAATTTACCTGATTCAATCTTACTTATATCAAGTATTGAATTAATTATCTCTTTCATTGAAGCTCCGGCACTTTGTATGCTTGATGAATATGCAGTTATTTTTTCATCATGCGAATCTCTTAAAATCATCTCATTAAAACCAAGAATGGCATTAAGAGGTGTTCTTAAATCATGACTCATATTGGCAAGGAACTGTGTCTTTTCTTCTGATGCCGTCTTAAGGTCAACATTGACATAATATAATCTGAGGGCTGATTCTATAGACAATGCAAGAATATAAAACATTATTCCAATCGTAATTAACAAACCATCATTTGGAAAATCCTTATCTGCAAAGATATATTTGCAGATCTCTAATATTCCAAGCGGAACAAGTATACCAATACCTATCAATGGAACTTTCCAGAATATACCATTATATGCATCTTTCTTTGAACGTGCATATATAATCTCCGAAATCTGAATGCCCGCAACAAACAGTAACTCAAAACATAATGTAACCTGTGTAATCCTTAAAGTGGAGCCAAGCGGGCTTATTCCAAGAAAATGAAGGCTGTTATTAATAATCCATACCACCATTGGTATCACCGCCGCTGTAACAGAGAGTCTTTTAGTTATTGTTCTTCTATTGCCATATGAAAAAAATAATGCTATAGGAACAGGCGTAAGCATAAGTATCTCATATGCCATAACTGTTATAAATACACTATTTTTAAATATGAACTGGCTAAACTGTGTCTCTGTAAACAACCATAATGCTATAGATAATGTAAATAATGAAAGACATAGTCCTTCATTAAATCTTATATGAATAACAAATTCAATTACCATCCATGCTATAAACAATGCTATCGCACAGACAATCAATGCAAATGCACAAAATATTGTAAGAGCTTTTTTAGACAATACTGACAATATAAATGAACCTCTGTCACCAAGATAAGCCTTGCCCGGACTGCAAAGATACCTGGCTATGTCACAATAAGATTCAATTACTATCTGTTTTCCTGAATCGCTTCTTGAAACCTCTATCTCATGATATATGCTTCCCGGCATACCAAGCCATGTATCACGTTCTGTAGAATTATTAACCTGATCATAGACAACAATTCCATCTATAAGTATTCTTATCTTAGTATGTCTTGCCTTAAAGAAAAAGGAAATATCCTGGTCTATCTGTGGAAGAGTATTTGATAATATCATCTCTTTGGTATCCGTATCGGGCAATGTTGCCGGTAGATTATCAACAAAGCCCTTCTTTCCATTCAGCATATCATAAGCCCACGGCGTATTAAATTGCACCTCATTGTTATTCCTTATCTTACTGTTTTCTTTGTTTCCAAAGGTTGCAAACAATAAAATCAGAGATAAAAACATCAGAAAAAGATATAACATAACCTGCCATTTTCTTTTAAATAAATCCTTCATAATCTAATCTCCAATCCGTGTTTATTTCTTTGATTTTCCGGCAAAGAAACCATCCACAACCTCAAGCAGTTCGTCCTTTCCGAGCGGCTTTAAAAGATAACCCTGTGGATATAATGACAGACATTTAAGGATAACTGCTCTGTCTACAACGGAAGTAACAAAATATACCGGAATTGAAGAAAGTTCAGGCATTGTTCTCATTATTTCAAGCATCTCTCCTCCTGTCATTGAAGGCATACGGTAATCAAGAAGAATAAGATCAGGAATTGTATTTTTCATATATGCAAATGCATCCCTTACCGAATTAACAGCAGCAACCTCATATTTTCCACTCAGGAAACTAAAGAATGTCTTAAGAATAATAGGCTCATCGTCAACAAGAAGTACTCTTGGACGTGTCTTTTTATACTTAACCTCATCGTATTTAAACATACCAATCTCATATTTTTTAATCTCATAGTCTACTATTCTATATTCACCTACACCTGAGCCGTTAATTTTAAGAACCATATTATTGATTCTGGCATTAATTCCCTCATATGCCTTTTTATTAATGATGATTGCACTTTTTTCAACTATTCTGTCTGGCTGTGTCCTCAGGATAATTGTTGTCTTAATCCCCTTTTCATTACTTATTACATCTGCTTCTATTCTCTCGCCTGCTGTTGTAACTCCTCCTATAATAACGCCATTCTTACCCGATGCACATACTTTTTTTCTTGCTGTTGCATTACAATTAATCATATGATCTATCATAATACAATCTGCTTCTATTGTAGCCTCCTCAAGAAATGTTGCTACGACTGAATTTCTTGCAATAAGCTCTGCCCTTCCTCTGCCATGAACACCTCTTTTAATAATAATATCCTTTCCTGATTCTATGTAACAGGATTCAACAACACCATCTATCTCAACCTTACCTGTTACATTAATCCTTACACCACCATTAACACTTCCGGTTATATGTACATCTCCATTAAAATTGATATGTCCTGTTCCATAACCGACATCACCACTTATATATAATTCATCCTGAACTGACAATTCACTTCCATCAAGTACTATCTGTCCGCTTTTCTTTGCATAATAATCATTACCGCGTTTATCTACCTGCTTCAAAATCAATGGTGATGCTTCCTTTGCCGGTACCGGTGCAATAACAGAAGCGAATACTGTATATCCAAATGAACCTGGTTTGGCAGGATGATACTGTGCTAGCTTTGTTCCTTCTACTGTAAGCTCCCGCTGCACAGAATAATCCACTGAACCATCTAATCTAATTGCAGGTTTTTTATTTTTCATATCTGTATTAAAGAAAAACTCATAAAAGCCATCCGTTCCCGGTATGGCATTTTTTCCAATAGCGACCGTATATGTATCATAGTATTCTTCATCCTCAACCATTTTTTTAACTACAGCTTTATCTATGCCTGCTTTAATTCCAAATTTATCAAGCTCTTCTAATATATAACTTTCTGTTACTTCAATATCATTATCAGGAATTATACTCGCTGTTGCAATCATTGTATCCTTCGAAACACTTATAGCTAACTTGCCCTTCATATGTATCACCCTCCATTCATATGCCAACATTATTATCTGTTGATATTTTTTATAATTCCATATATTTTATTAAATTATACGACACATTATCTGATAAGTCAGCAATTATCAGACTTTTTATTTATTATACCTTAAACTGACCGGTCTTGCAAATATTATTTATACCAACCTATGCAGCCAATTCCCCGGCTGACTAATTTTCATTATATGCGATATCTTACACGTAATCGTAGCAGAATTATTTTAATTATCGACAAAAAATATAATTTATTATATAATATCAGTTATGCAGACATTTTAATAATGTCTTTTATATTTATCAAATTATTCGCTGTAATAGCTAAGCTGTTTTATTACAGCCCCGTATACAAAGAAAGGATAATGTTACAATGAACAAAATCTACAAAGCTTTTCCCGGTGGAAAGCATAAGGTCTTAACCTTAAGCTATGACGACGGTAAACTTGCCGACAGACGTCTTGTCTCTATTTTTAACAAAAATGGAATTAAAGGAACCTTTAATCTTAATTCCGGTATTATTAACCCTGAGATCCGTATTCCACAGAGCGAATGGAAAGAACTATATGCCGGTCACGAAGTTGCGGTACATACTCTCACACATCCTACCATCAGCAGATGTCCGGACATTGAAATTGTCCATGAGATTCTTGATGACAGAACCAATCTTGAAAAAATCATGGGATATCCTATACATGGAATGGCCTTCCCTAATGGTGCATGCGATGATAGAATATGTAATATTGCTTCCCAGCTTGGCATAAAGTATGCACGAGTTGCAGCTGATCAATATTCTATTGTAAAAAGTACCGAACTTAATGCCAAATATGCACAGGGTCCTATTCTTCTTGGTGATGCAACCGGCTTTAACATGCCTGAAAATTATATGCGGTGGCTTCCTACCTGCCACCACAACCATGAGCTTGTAAGCTTCGGTAAGAAGTTTATGAGTCTTAAGAAGACTCAGTACCTCTATATGATGTATGTATGGGGACACAGCTTTGAATTTGACAGAAATAATAATTGGAATGTTATGGAAGAATTCTGTGAAATGATTGGCGGACAGGAAGATATCTGGTATGCCACTAATATCGAAATTGTCGAATATAATGAATTATTCGACAGACTTGAATTTTCTGCTGATAACACATTTGTCTATAATCCATCTGCTAAACCGGTATGGCTGACCGTCAATAACAAACCGGTTGAAGTAAAGGGTGGCGCAACTGTTTTCTTTTAAATCATACTTTATTTAAAATAGTGTGAACAATAAGCCTGATAGCTTATTTTATCACAAGTTCATAAGTGAAATGGCTATTTGTTTCTTAGAAGAACAAATAGCCATTGATGGCAGAAGAAAAATTGCCTGCGCAAATTTTTCTTCGCC
>ERZ791826.1929-NODE-1929-length-10327-cov-2.611371_pt1 | contig 10327 bp, 5 predicted proteins | sample MGYA00510297_ERZ791826 | MGnify/ENA primary metagenome ERZ791826 (study PRJEB30046, sample SAMN00792004) | human gut metagenome | study: EMG produced TPA metagenomics assembly of the A metagenome-wide association study of gut microbiota in type 2... | reverse complement strand
CAAACGGGACTATCACTAACGTGAATGGCGACTTTTCTCTTATAGTAACAGGTAATGAACTCCAGGTTAGTTACATTGGATATATTCCTCAAACCATTAATCTCAAACCGGGGGTAAGCTCTTATAATGTAATAATGAAGGAAGATACCAAAACATTAGATGAAGTAGTGGTAGTTGGGTATAGTACACAAAAAAAAGAGAGCTTGACTGGTGCGCTACAAACAGTTAAGAGTGATAAACTAAAAGATATTACCACCCCTTCAGTAGAAAACATGTTAAACGGAAAGGTTCCGGGAGTATATGTAGCTCCAGGGTCGGGACAACCCGGGTCAGGAGGAGCTGTCGTGATTCGTGGGCAAGCAACTTTAAGTGGGACCACTGCTCCATTATGGGTTATTGATGGAGTGATTGTTGGTTCAAATGCCGGTGCTTTGAATCCAAGTGATATAGAAACAATGACTATCCTAAAAGATGCTGCTTCTACTGCTATCTATGGTTCACAAGGAGCTAACGGCGTTATTCTTGTAACAACCAAAAATGGTAAAGCAGAAAAGATGACAGTAAATGTCTCTGCAAAAGTTGGTATCAGTAAGTTAGGGAGAGGAAATATGGAAATGATGGATGGAGCGGAGCTATATGATTACTATAAATCATTTTCAAATCAGGAGGCGATTACTTTTTCACGTTACAATGATAAACTGCGAAATTGTAATTTCGATTGGTTTGATTTGGCTGCCCAAACAGGAGTTACCCAAGATTACAATGTTTCTTTATCTGGAGGCAATGAGAAAATCAGATCTTTCCTTTCCATCGGTGTCTATGATGAAGAAGGAGCAGTGAAAGGTTACGATTACACACGATATAACTTCCGATTAAAAACAACCTATAAACCCTTTGAATGGCTAAGTATAAAACCTGCACTGGCAGGATCGCGACGGGATATTGAAGATAAACAGTATGATGTAACTTCCATGTTCCAAAGATTGCCATGGGATAGTCCTTTTGATGAAGAAGGTAATTTGGTTCCCAATAGATATACGGGATGGGTGAACAGTTCTAATAGTAATTATCTATACGATCTGCAGTGGAATAAATCGAACTCTACCAATTATGAGTTTATGGGTAATTTAGATTTTGATATTAGAATTACTGACTGGCTGAGTTTTTCATCCGTCAATAACTATAAATATATAGGTTATAATTACAGTGAATATACAGATCCACGCTCAAGTAGTGGAGGGGGTAGATGGGCGTATGCGTGAATATCAAACTACCACTGTACGTCGTTATTCTAATCATATCATACGTTTTAACAAGATGTTTGGTAAACATTCAATAAATGCGTTAGCTGCTTATGAATTCAACGATTATTGGGCCAAAGCAACAGATATGTATGGAATAGGATTTATTCCCGGTTTCGAAGTATTGGACGTGGTAGCTAAACCGGAGAAAGTTGGTGGTAGTATTAGTCAGTACAGTCTCTTTTATTTAATGCAAACTATGCTTTTGATAATAAATATCTGGCACAACTATCTTTCCGTCGCGATGGAGCCTCTAATTTCGGAGATAATGCAAAATATGGAAATTTCTTTTCTATTAGTGCCGGATGGAACATTAATCGTGAAAAATGGTTTCATGCCTCTTGGGTTGATATATTGAAATTACGTATATCTTATGGTTCAGTAGGTAACAGACCAAGTTCACTTTATCCCCAATACGATCTCTATTCAGTATCTTCTAAATATAACGAAGAATCCGGAGCCTTGATATCACAATTGGGCAATAAAGATCTTACTTGGGAAAAGACTTATACTACAGGCACCGGAATTGACGTAGCTTTTTTTGATAATCGGTTGAGAGCAAGTTTTGACTGGTATAATAAGTACACAAGTAACATTCTATATGCAGTACCCATTTCCGGATTAGTAGGAGTGACAAGTATGTGGAAGAATATTGGTGAAATGCAAAATCAAGGATTTGAATTGTCCATTGGCGGTGATATTATCCGTACGAAAGACTGGGATTGGAATATAGAAATTAACTTGGGACATAATAAGAACAAATTAAAGAAACTCTATAAGACAAAGAACGCTGAGGGACAATTTGTAGAAAAGCCAATTATTATTTCAGATGGAACATCGATTGCAGGTACAGCCAAAAGAGTATTACAGCCAGGTTATCCATGTGATACTTATTATCTGAAAGAATGGGCAGGTGTAAACCCGGAAAATGGGGCACCTCAGTGGTATAAAACCGTAGAAAATGAAGATGGAACTTTATCACGTCAGAAAACAAGTAATTATTCTGAGGCTGATCAAGTGAAATGTGGAAGTTCATCTCTAGACATCTTTGGAGGATTTAGTACTGTACTCCGCTGGAAAGATATTGATCTGAATGCAGTATTTGGCTACTCTGTAGGAGGGCAAATCTATAATTATTCTCGCCAGGAATATGATTCAGACGGAGCATATAACGATCGAAATCAAATGAAACTTCAAAAGGGATGGAATCGTTGGGAAAAACCGGGAGATATAGCTACACATCCGGTGGCATCTTATAGTAATACGAGTAAGTCGAACAGTTCTTCCTCGCGCTATCTTGAAAAGAATGACTATCTTAAATTGAGATCATTATCAATCGGTTATAACTTAAAATTACCTCAATATTATATTAATAATATGAGAATTTTCTTCACTGGAGAGAACCTGTTCTGTGTTACAAATTACTCAGGCGTAGATCCGGAAATTCCGGCTAGTGATGGTTCTGTAATAGGTACTGCATTACCTTCGGTTTATCCAACTGTACGTAAATTTATGTTTGGGCTTAATTTAACATTTTAAAAGTAACGATTATATGAAAAAGATAATAACTCTACTATGTGCGGTTGCTACTTTAACTGCTTGTGACATAGACAGACTTCCTTATGGTTCAATGTCAGCCGAACAAATAACTCAGGATCCTACCTCTTCATTAGAGTCACTTGTAAATGGATGCTATGCACAATTAAAAAGTTGGTCGGATCCTATGCATCGTTTAGGGGAATATGCGGGTGATAATATGGCGAAAGATAAATCATCAACGGATGCTTTTTTTGATTTTATTTCTTATTCCCGTGATGCTGATAATTATCGTCTACAAAGCTTTTGGGACTCTGGATACAAAGCTATTGCACAAGCTTCGAATATTATTAAAATGATTGATGAAGGAAAAAGCAAAACCATTGATTATCAACTGGGTGAATGCTACTACATCCGTGGTATGATGTATTTTTATCTTGGACGTGCTTTCGGACGTCCTTATTGGGACAAGCCGGAAGGACATATGGGAGTCCCTATTGTAAATGGTACGCCAGACGATGTAAATAATCTTAATCTTCCTGATCGTTCGACTGTTCAAGATACCTATGAACAAGCTATTGATGACCTGAAAGTAGCGGCTCGATTGATGGAAAATGGAGAAACTAAACGGGAAGGTCCTGCATATGCATCTAAAGAAGCGGCATGGGCCATGTTGTCTCGTATTTATTTATTTATGAGTGGAACTTATGAAGCACCCAATAGTGAAAATGCTCAGTTGGCCATTGATTATGCAACTAGAGTTATTGAAAGTACCACTAGTGAAGGTGGGCTAAAATATGAGTTACTCTCCCGTGAAAATTTTATGCGATATAATACATTCATGCCGGAAAATAATAAAGAATCTATTTTTGTAGTAAAAATCATGGCATCAGAAAAACCGGATTATTGGAATTCTATCGGTGGAATGTATTCTTATGCTGGTCAGCAAGGTTGGGGAGAAATGTATGCAAGTGCCAAATACATGGATTTATTAAATGAACTGGGACGTAACGATTGGCGTCCTGACAAGAAAAAAATTGTAGATGCACGAGCAAATTTCATTTCACCAAGCTACATCACGGATAGTGATGGTAAATATGTTGAAGTATTCCGTTTCATAAAGAATGTATACAACAAAAACAACATACATACGGGGTACACATATGTACAATTACCCATTTCTAAGAGAGGTAACACTGTGACTTGTAAAGAGGGGGAAACTAATTACACATTGTCATTAATAAACAGTAGTGAAGAAAAATATTCAATCAACTATTCAGATGGTCAAACCTATTCCGGTGTTATTGATTATGAAATAGAACTCTCAAGTGGGCAACCCAAATTCTATATTCTCAAATGTTCGAATGAAGGAACTGCAAGCGGAGAAGCTGAATCTCAATTACATTCTCCTGTTATCTCTCGTTTAGGCGAGGTTTACTTAAATCGTGCAGAAGCATATGCCAAAAAAGGTGATTATTCTCATGCTCAAGCAGATCTGAATATCATTCGTGAACGCTCTTTACCCGGAAGAGGCTATAATGACTTAAATGCTTCTAATGCTAAGGTGCGAATAGAAAAAGAGAGACAATTAGAGTTGGCCTATCAAGCAGAACGTAGTTATGATGTATTTCGCAATTGTGAAACATTAACTCGCAAATATCCCGGAGTACATGATGCCATGCTTGAAATTCCGGCTACAGACTATCGGGTTATTTATTTTATTCCACAAAGTGCTATTAACTCTTATCCTGGAACCTTAACACAGAATCCAACCAGTAATTAGAAGCGTTTGACGATATTCAATAGATTTTTATAAAAAATGTGAGGCTTATCTATTAGTTATAGATAGGCCTCTTTCTATATGTAATATGATTATTATTAGTTATCTCTTTGAAACTTACCGTATACCAAGTTCATACGGAACTTAGGAATTAAATCATTTTAAACCTAAATAAAAAGAAAGAAATGCACAAAGAAAATTGAAAGCTTAGTTAACCCTGGTACATTGATGCAAAAAAGAATCATGTACCCTCTTTATCAATCAAAATTACAATCTAATAATTAATCGTATTTATGAAAAAATGCAATCTGCGGTGGTTTAGTCCGCAAAAAATCAAAAGACAACTAGCGTTTGTTTTAGCCATTTGTCTGGTTTGTATAGTGCCCGTCACTACCTATGCTCAAATTCTTAAAATATCCATGAAGAGGACAAATGTCTCTATCCAGAATGTTATTCGGGAATTAGAACAAAAAAGTGGATATACTTTCTTTTACAATGACAATCAGGTGAAACTTACTAAAAAGGTTTCTGTAGATGTTACAGACGCACCTATTGAAAATGTATTGGATCAGATTTTCAACAATTCCGGTTACACTTATAAAATAATAGATAACCAGATTGTTGTCTCAGCCATAAAAGCAGAAATCCCGAAAACCTCTTCTCTTCAGCAACAGAAAAGTGTGCGTATCACCGGACAAGTAAAAGATACCACCGGAGAACCTATCATTGGTGCTTCTGTGGTGGAAAAAGGGTCAGCAAGTAATGGTACAATTACTGACGTAGGAGGAAACTTTAAATTAACGGTATCCGGTAATGAAATACAAATTACATATATCGGTTATATTCCACAAACTGTAAAAATCCATCCGGGAGTAACCGATTATAGTATTACAATGAAAGAGGATACTAAAACTCTGGACGAAGTCGTAGTTGTAGGTTACGGTACACAAAAGAAGGTAAACTTAACAGGGTCAGTAGCTTCGGTTAGTACCGATGAAATCAAAGATCGTGTACAAACAAATGTATTGTCAGCAGTGCAAGGTACAGTGCCGGGAGTTACGGTTATCTCACGCCCCGGACAAACACCGAGTATAAACTTCCGTGGACGCGGTAACTTAGGAACCTCATCTCCTCTCTATGTAATTGACGGTGCAATTGCGGACGCCACATTCTTTTCTAACCTTGATCCGAATAGCATTGAGTCCATCTCTTTCTTGAAAGATGCAGCTTCATCAGCTATTTATGGTTCACGTGCCGCTTACGGTGTAGTGTTAGTTACGACCAAACAGGGAAAGAGCGATAAAATGAACGTTTCATATAGTGGTTACGTAGGTTTGAGCAATCCGACTTACAAACCGGAATATGTCAACTCTACCCAATATGCAGAGTTGTACAATGAAGCTCTTTACAATTACAATCCTAAAGGCGGGAAATACCAAGGCTACACTGAAGAAGAAATTGGTTATTTCAGAGATGGCTCCAAACCCGATTTATATCCAAACACAGACTGGAATGATCTGGTACTGGATAAGAACGTATTGACCACTCAACATTCACTGGACTTCAGTGGAGGAACAGATAAAATACGCTATTTTATTGGATTGGGATATGTGTATAAAGACAATATGATTCCCGGACAAGACAGCCAGCGTTACAATTTGAATACCAATTTGAGTTCCGATATCACTAAATGGCTGACGGTAAAAGCCGGAGTGAAATATATACGTAATGATTCCGACCGCGATTGTGGTGCGCCTTCATTAGCCAGTTTCTCAATGGTACCGGTTACATTCGTTGCCAAACAGTCAAATGGTGATTGGGGTACTGTAAATGGAGGTCAGACGGCTACAAGTAATTTTATTACAGGCAATCCGCTTCGTGCACTGAGCAAGAAAGATTGGAGTAAGTCCAAGAGTGAAAATACAATGTACGATCTCGGATTTGACATTAAACCCGTGAAAGGACTTATAATCAGTGGACAAGGCGTATTCAAGGGTTATGAATATAAGAGCAAAAGCTACACGGCTTTACAACCCAATGCTATAAACTACTTTTCCGGAGAGGAAATAGCAGGAACCGGAGTTACCAAAAATAAAATGAGCATGGACTGGCAAAGTACAAATACAATGCTTTATACAGCAACAGCCCGATATGATTGGTCGAACGATAAACATGCTGTCGGAGCTTTGGTCGGTACATCTTATGAACATTATAAATACGAAAGATTGGCCGGATCACGTGAAGAATTTCCATCCGACGCATTGACGGATATGGAAGCAGGTTCTACCTCCGGAGCAGGGTATACCAATGGCGCAGGTTCATCAGAATATAAAATGTTGTCTTATTTTGCTCGTGTCAATTATACCTTGATGGATCGGTACCTATTCGAGGTAAATATGCGTGCAGACGCATCCTCACGTTTCCATAAAGATCATCGCTGGGGATATTTCCCTTCATTCTCGGCCGGATGGAGAATGAGTGAAGAAAGCTTCATGAAAGATATTGAGTGGATCAATAATTTGAAAATCAGAGCCTCCTATGGTACACTTGGTAATATAAACAATGTGGGTAATTATGATTACTTCCAAAATTATAGTAGTGGAAATCATTATAACTTCAGTGATTCACCAGTGATTGGTATCGGTGAATCCAAACCGGCTAATGAAACTCTCGGTTGGGAAAAAGTTGCTTTGACGGATATTGGTTTGGATTTCGACATTTTCAATGGACTTCTGGGGGTAACTGCCGATTATTATATTAAAAATACAAGCGATATCTTATTAGGATACAATGTACCTACGGAAACCGGTATTACAGCAGCTCCATCGCAAAATATTGGAAAAGTGAAAAATACAGGTTTCGAATTGGCTTTGAATCACCGGAACAAAATTGGAGCTGTGAATTATAGCATCGGTGCCAACATTGCTACCAATAAAAACAAAATTACCAATTTAGGTGGTTCAGACAACATTATCCAAACCAGTAGTTATATCGTGAAGTACATTCTGAAAAAGGGAGAATCAATCGGTTCATTCTATGGATTTAAAACGGACGGACTTTATACTCAGGCAGACATCGATGCCGGACATTACTACACCTTGAGTGGAGTGGTACCCAATGCGGGTGACATTAAATTCGTTCCTCAGCGTGATATCGAATATAAGCAAGAAATCACAGATGAAGATCGTACTATTCTTGGTAAAGATGTACCCGATTTTACATATGGCGTAAATTTGAGTCTGCAATATAAAGGTTTTGAGTTCAGTATGTTCGGACAAGGAATCAGTGGAACGAAAGTAGCATTTGATGTTTATGGCGTTCATCCATTCTACCATGGACAGGACAGCCCGAGAAAATATCATTTGAAAAGATGGACGGAAGAGAATCCGAATCCACATGCGGCATATCCTCGCATCTATTCAGCAAGTAGCGTACATACAACTTACAACCGTAATTTTAGTGATTATCATTTGTTCGATTCCGATTATTTCCGTTTCAAAACTCTGTCACTGGGATATACAGTACCATCTGCAACAGTGAAGAACTGGGGATTACAGTCATTGAAAGTATATGTAACAGGCGAGAATCTTTTCACGGTTCGTGCTGATAAAAAGATGGAAGACTTTGATCCGGAAACAGCCGGCGGTGTGATTTATACGCTGGGGACTAAATCGGTAGCATTTGGTGTAAACATATCATTCTAAAACCATTCATTAAAAAATAGAATTCACAATGAAAAACAATATAAGAAAAATTGCATTGGGATTATGTCTCACAGGAGCATTGACAGCCTGCGATTTAGATGTGGTTCCACCTGCTGACATTGCAGCAGAAAACTTTTGGCAGACTGAAAAAGATGCATGGTATGCTTTGAACACTTGTTATGCCACATTAGATGGTGTAGACATCTGGGATGAATTGTGTACCGACAATGCGCATAGCCATAAACCTTGGGAAGGAAACTTCGAAATGGTCCAGCAAAATGGTATTAGTACAGCCAACGGATATGGGAGCTACTATTTTGGTACCGTTCGTATAGTAAACAACTTTATCGCGAATATAGATAAATGTGCAGTCAGTGAAGAACTGAAAACACGTATGAAAGCAGAAGCACGTTTTTTCCGCGCTTTAAGCTATCTGGATTTGACCACAAAATTCGGAAAAGTTCCTGTAATTACAGAGGTTTTGGCTTATGACGCTCCCAATGTAAAACGTGATGAAGTAGAAACTGTTCGTAAATTTATTTTAGATGAATTGGCTGAAATAGCTGAAATTCTTCCAGACAGTTATAACGGTAGTTATCTGTATGAAACCGGACGTATTACTCGTGCCGGTGCTTTGGCCCTCCGTGCCCGTGCAGCTTTATATTTCGGCAACTATGCTGAAGCCGAGGCTTCAGCCGGAAAAATCATATCTGAAGGACATCATTCTTTATTCCGTGTATCATCGCTTACCACCGCACAGCAAAAAGAAGCTGACGAAATGGATGCATATATTGACTATGCAGCCAAAGGTATCGATAAAGATAAATTCGTAAAAGGTATGTTCAGTTATGAATCACTGTGGCACAAAGGTAATGCATCTCCCGCTAATCCGGAGTATATTGTAACACGTGAGTATATGGCTGATGCAAACAATTACGACTGGACCAGATACACCTATTTTATACCTAAATCGTTCTCTCAATATGACGGATATTGTTCTTACGAACCCATGCAGGACTTGATTGACGCCTATTGGGATGTGGATGGTAAAACGATGCGTAATGACATCACTATGGAACAACGTAAAGAACGTTATGCGGAAATATGGAAAGATTTCAAAGATATGAGCCAATCTCAATTCATAGAAAAAGTGCCACAAACAGATATTATGAAATATGACTATATGAAAGAGTTCCGTAACCGCGACAGCCGCTTGTATGTGTCTATGATGTTCCCTTTCAAAGGATGGCATGAAACCATTAAAGGTACATTCTACTTCCGTTGGGATCCGGATCTGATAAATAAAGACGGTAATGAATCATGGACCGGATATTTTTATCGTAAAATGGTCACTCTTGATCCATACGATACCTGGACTGCAGAAGAAGACTATCCGGTGATTCGTTATGCTGAAGTATTGTTAACTTATGCAGAGGCACGTATTCAGAATTCGGGATGGGATACAGAAGTACAAAAAGCATTGAATGATTTGCGTGATCGTTGTGGTATGCCGGATGTGCCAACTACCATGCCTTCAAAAGAAGAAGCTCTGGCCTTTGTACGTAATGAACGGCGTATTGAATTGGCAGCAGAAGGCCATCGCTTTGATGATATACGGCGTTATGGTAATGATTACTGTAGTAAGGCTATGAATGGTCCTTCTTATGCTCCAAACGGATATGTCGTAATTAATAAAGTTTGGGATAACCGTTTGATGCTGATGCCTATACCTCAAGGTGCCATTGACCTGAATCCATTGTTGAAAGACGATCAGAATCCGGGATATTAATTTAACACATTATTTATTGAGGGTTAAAGCCCGTTCATGGTAACACATGGACGGGCTTTTTTATGCCTTATTCTCAAATTCTGTATCTCCAATTCTCTCACCAATAATTCTCTCTCGCTACTTTCTAATCCGCATCCTTCTCACCCAAGTTCGTTTAGAACTTATGCAGTTACAGGTGCTGCCACAGTTATTCTTGCCATGGGTGCAGGTAAAGCAG
>ERZ791826.1926-NODE-1926-length-10353-cov-5.774811_pt1 | contig 10353 bp, 8 predicted proteins | sample MGYA00510297_ERZ791826 | MGnify/ENA primary metagenome ERZ791826 (study PRJEB30046, sample SAMN00792004) | human gut metagenome | study: EMG produced TPA metagenomics assembly of the A metagenome-wide association study of gut microbiota in type 2... | reverse complement strand
CTGGTTCGGGTCGTAGGCAGGCGTGGTGGACATGGCCAGCACGGCCCCGGTGTTTACGTCCATCACGATGCCCACGGCGCGCGCCGCCACATGATGCTCCTTGACCGCATAATCCAGCGCGTTTTCAAGGTAATGCTGGATGTTGGCATCGACAGTCAGCCGCAGGCCGCTGCCTTCCAAGGGCACTTTTTCGGTCTCGTAGCTCTGCTCCAGTGTGTAGCCCCAAGCGTTGACGGCGGTGAGCACCACACCATTCTGCCCGGTGAGCACATCGTTATATTTCAGCTCCAGCCCGCTCACACCGGCGTTGTCTACATTGGTAAAGCCCAGCACGCTGGCCAGAAATTCCCCCTCCGGGTACCAGCGCTTGGAGTCCTGATTGATGCGGATGCCGGTGATGCCGTTCTCTTCACAAAAATCCCGCACGCGGTCGGCGGTGTCGCGCTCCACGCGGTAGCGCAAAAGGCAGTCGTTGGAGGTGCGGTCACTGAATTTTTCCAGCAGCTTCGCTTCGTCCAGCTCCAATATTTCCGCAAGGCCCTGCGCGGCAAGGCTGAGCTTTTCCTCCGGCATCTCGCGCGGGGAGGCCCGCAATGTCCAGCAGCTGCTGTTGGCGGCAAGCAGTACACCGTCGGCGCTGTAGATGCGGCCCCGGTCGGCAGGCACCACAGTATCGCGCAATTGCTGGCCGAGGGCGCGGTTCGTATACCAGCCGCCCGCAAACAGCTGCAGATACGCCAGCCGCGCGGCCAGCCCCGCAAAGCAGACGCAGCACATCAACGCGGCCACCAGCCGTGCCCGGGCACGGAATGCCCGTTCCGGCAGGGTGCGCAAGGGGCGCGGCTCCGGTTTTGGCATGGCAGGCACCTCCTTCTCTGGGCAAGTGTATGCGCCGGTGTGCCGGGGATATGACTAACCGGCACCGCCGCCGCGTACAATAAAGGAACGGAGGTGATACGGATGCACAAAGCTGCTGCCCATGCAAAGCGCGGCCTGCCGCTGCGGCATCTGCCGGCCATGGACCTGCCGTTTCTGATGCTGGTGCTCACGCTGGTGGGCTTTGGCCTTGTAATGCTGGGCAGTGCCAGCAGTGCAGTGGCGCTGTACCGGCGGGGCGATGCCTTTGCCTACCTGCGGCCGCAGCTGCTGTATGCTGCGCTGGGCATCGGGGCCATGTGGGTGGCAAGCCGGGTGGACTACCATATTTACCACAAGCTGGCATGGCCGCTGCTGGCGCTTTCAATGGTGCTGCTGACGGCGGTGCTGTTCATGCCGGAGTACAACGGCTGCAAGCGCTGGCTGGTGCTGCCGGGCCTGGGCACACTGCAGCCCAGCGAGATCGCCAAATTTGCGGTGGTGCTGGTGTCTGCGCATATCATTGCGCTCAACCACGACCGCATGGGCAGCTTCGCGGTGGGGGTGCTGCCCTTTGCACTGGTGCTGGGAGCGGTGGCGGTGCTCATGCTGCTGGAACCGCACCTCTCCGGCACCGTGCTCATTTTGGGCATCGGCGCGGTGCTCATGTTCGTGGGCGGCACCGGCCTCAGGTGGTTCGTGCTGGCCGGGGCGGGCGGTGCAGCGGCCATTGGAGCTGCCATCATCATTATGCCGGACCTTGTGCCCTACGCGGCCAGCCGTCTCAGCTCATGGCTGGATCCCTTTGCCGACCCGCTGGGCGACGGCCACCAGACCATCCAGAGCCTGTATGCCATCGGCTCCGGGGGCGCGGCGGGCCTTGGCCTTGGCAGCAGCCGCCAGAAGCACCTGTTCGTGCCCGAACCGCAGAACGACTTCATCTTTTCCATCCTGTGCGAGGAGCTTGGCTTTGTGGGAGCCTGCGCGGTGATCCTGCTGTTTGCGCTGCTGCTGTGGCGGGGCATCACGCTGGCGGCGCATGCACCGGATCGATTCGGTGCGCTGCTGGTAGTGGGCTTTGTGGTGCAGGTGGCCCTGCAGGCAGTGCTGAATATGGCGGTAGTCACCAACACCATCCCCAATACCGGCATCAGCCTGCCGTTTTTTTCCTCCGGCGGCACCAGTCTGATGATGCTGCTGGGCGAAATGGGCATCGTGCTGTCGGTGTCCCGCGGGGAGACATAAAACCGGGCGTTCCCTGCCATAAAATGACAGCATCCGCTGCCGGCGCAGCTACAAATGACCGGACAAACAAATGGCACAACTGCAGACAAAATAAACAAAAAGCCTTCGCGCCGCATAGCATGAGGTATCTTTTGCGGAACGGGGGCTTTTTGCATGGGCGGAGATCTTATCATCACAGGCGGCATGCCGCTGAACGGCACAGTACACATCCCGGCAGCCAAAAACAGCGTGTTGCCGCTGCTGGCAGCGGCCCTTTTGTGCAATGGCACGGTGCGTTTTCTGCAGGTGCCGCATCTTGCGGATGTGGACACCAGCGTGGAGCTTTTGCAGGGTGCGGGCTGCACGGCCCGCTGGCAGGGCAGCGACATCACGGTGCAGGGTGTGCCTTCCACCTGCCGCCTTGCGCCGGAAGCCGCCGCGCGGATGCGGGCATCCATTTTGTTCTGCGCACCGCTTCTGGCACGGCTTGGCCGGGTGGAAACGGTGCTGCCCGGCGGGTGCCGCATTGGTGCAAGGCCGGTGGACCTGCACCTTTCCGGCCTTGCGCAGATGGGCGTGCACTGCCGGGAGGAGGGGGCAAGGCTGATCCTGACAGCGCCTGCCGGATTGCACGGTGCGGACATCACACTTGGGTTTCCCAGCGTGGGTGCTACCGAGACCCTGCTTCTGGCAGCAGCTGCGGCGCAGGGCGAGACGGTCCTGCGCGGGGCCGCACGAGAACCGGAGATCAGCGATCTGGCAGCATTCCTGAACCGCTGCGGCGGCTGTGTACAGGGCGCGGGCACCAGCACCATCCGGGTGCAGGGCAGACGAATGCTGTATAGCTGCAGCTTTGCGCCCATGGCCGACCGCATCGTGGCATCCACCCTTGCCTGTGCCTGCGCGGCAGCAGGAGGCCGGGTGGAACTGACCGGCTGCAGGCCGGAGACCTATGCACCGCTGCTGGAAATTCTGGCACAAATGGGCTGCAGGGTAGAAACAGGGCCGGAAAGTGCGGTCATTACCCGCCTGGGCGCACTGCACGGCGCGGGCAGAGTGTTTACCGGGGTATATCCGGCACTGGCAACAGACGCAGCGCCGCTGCTTGCTGCTGCCATGCTTGCCGCCGACAGCGCCAGCAGCATCGAGGATGTGGTGTTTGAGCGGAGATTCGGCTGTGCAGAGGGTTTTGCGGCTTTTGGAGCCGCTGTGCAGGTGCAGGGACGCACACTGAACATCCGGCCGGTGCGGCAGCTGCAGGGCGCGTGTGCACGGGCTGCGGACCTGCGCGGAGGCGCGGCACTGGTGGTGGCCGCGCTGGCGGCAAGGGGACGGAGCCGCATTACCGACACCGGTTACATCGACCGCGGATATGCCGGTTTTGCACAGATGCTGGCGGAACTTGGTGCCCAAATTGAGCGGGAAATGCCGCGGGAAAGCGCCAGCGAGAAAAAAACACCTTCAAAAAAGCAAAATTGACTTGCATTCAGGGCAAAAAGATGATACGATACAGTTATATAAGTGTAAGCAGATAATTTCTGTGCGCTATGCGCAGTTCTACGATAAAATCCGATGGAGGACAAAGTTATGGCACTCATGCTCGATGAAGAAATGGACGAAAATGTTACGACGATCAAGGTGATCGGCGTGGGCGGCGGCGGCGGCAACGCTGTCAACCGCATGGTCAGCGACGGCCTGCAGGGCGTCGAATTTATCGCAATGAACACCGACCAGCAGGCTCTGGCCAAGAACCACGCTGCCACCAAGGTGCAGCTGGGTTCCAAGCTGACCAAGGGCCGCGGTGCCGGTGCAGACCCCGAGATCGGCCAGCGCGCCGCTGAAGAGAGCAAGGACGAGATCGCAAATGCGCTCAAGGGTTCCCAGATGGTGTTTATCACTGCCGGTATGGGCGGCGGCACCGGCACCGGTGCAGCACCCGTTGTGGCCGAGGTGGCACATGATCTGGGCATCCTGACCGTTGGCATCGTCACCAAGCCCTTCTCCTTTGAGGGCAAGCGCAAGATGGGTCTGGCAGAGCAGGGCATTGCAAACCTGCTCATGCATGTGGACAGTCTGATCGTCATTCCCAATGAGCGCCTGAAGATGATCAGCCAGGAAAAGATCACCCTGATGAATGCCTTCCAGGCAGCCGATAACGTGCTGCGTCAGGGCGTTGAGTCCATTTCCGCTCTGATCAATGTGCCTGCCTTCATCAACTTGGACTTCGCCGACGTGCGCTCCATCATGAAGGATGCCGGCTACGCACACATGGGCGTGGGCAGCGCCAAGGGCGCAGGCAAGGCCGAGAACGCCGCAAAGGCTGCTATTTCTTCTCCGCTGCTGGAGACCAGCATTGCCGGTGCACACGGCGTGATCATCAACATCACTTCCAGCCCGGACATCGGTCTGGAAGATGTGGAGACCGCAGCAGGTCTCATTACCCAGAGCGCACATCCCGATGCAAACATCATCTGGGGTACTGCGTTCGACGAGAACCTCTCGGACGAGATGCGTGTGACCGTGGTTGCTACCGGTTTTGACAACAAGAGCGCAAGCGACCTGCGCAGCAGCATCAGCAATGCAATGGGCGGCGCACAGTCCACTCCGTCCGCTGTGTTCAGCAGCGAGACTGCAAGTCCGGCAGCTTCTGCCGCAGGCGGCGCTGCACCGGAACCCACTGCTGCAAAGCCCGTGGAAGAGGACAACAGCGATAATGGCTATTACGACCAGCTGATGGCCATGCTGAACAAGCGCAGATAAAAAGCTGGCCGTCATAAGCGGATCAGGCGTATCGGATGGATCGGAGGGACACCATGGCGCAGGGCAGGCAGCAGAACAATGGTTCGCGGCAGCGCTGTGCCCAGTCTGCCGCAGCAAAGGCTCCGGCAGAGCCGCCCAAGGCGGTGTGTGCCCAGCTGGAGCAGATGAACCGAAAGCTGGCAGCGGCCAGTGCGGAAATTTTGCGCTATCAGACCCGTCTGTTTGCCTGTGAACGGCAGATGGCCGCGCTGCGGCAGGAAAATGCCCAGCTGGAAGCGGCCTGTGAGCAGGCGCGGCAGGAGGCTGAGTGCGCGGGCGCTCATGCAGAGCAGCTACGTCAGGAGCTGGCCCGCCATGCCGAAGCTGTGCGGCCTGTGCCGGTTGCGGCACATACGCCCTCGCAGCCGGAACCATCGGCAGCGCAGAGTCCGCGGCCGGAGCCGGAGGCCGAACAGCCTCCACAGCCCGGATCAGAGGCTCCGCAGCCTGCTCAGCCGGACTGGAAGCCCCAGACCAGATTGGAGCACCTCTCGGTGGAGCTGATGAACTGGTTCGACGATATGATGGGCGCATGATGGAAAGCTGGATGATCTGCAAAAAAAAGCAGATATGAGTGAAATGAAAAGCTGCTGCAAAGCGCAAAGCTGTTGCAACAGCTTTTTTTGTGGTCCGGTAGGAAACGGAAGACCCTGCGGCCGGAAGTACAGGAGCGAGGAGCGGTTGAGATGGAACCAAAACAGAAAATACTGATCGTGGATGACTCGGAGATCAACCGCGCCATGCTCAAGGAGATTCTGGGTGAGGGCTATGAATATCTGGAAGCCGAGAACGGCCTGCGCGCGATCGAAATTCTGCGCAGACGCACCGATATCGCGCTGGTGCTGCTGGACCTGATCATGCCGGAAATGGACGGCTTTGATGTGCTGCGGGTGATGCAGTGCTATGCATGGCAGGAGGAAATCCCGGTCATTGTGATCAGCGCGGCAGAGGACACCCGAAGCGTCGAGCGCGCCTATGATATGGGCGTGGCCGATTACATCCGCCGCCCGTTCGAGCGGGTCATGGTGCTGCGCCGGGTGAAGAATGCGCTCATGCTTTACGCAAAGCAGAAGCGCCTTACCCGCCTTGTGACCGATCAGGTATACGAAAAAGAGCACAACGGTGTGCTGATGATCAACATTCTGAGCCATGTGGTGGAGTTCCGCAACAGCGAGAGCGGCCAGCATGTGCTGCACATCCGCACCCTGACCGGCCTGCTCCTGCATCAGCTGGTGCAGAAGACTGACCGCTACCAGCTGGATGAGAGTGATATCTCGCTGATCAGCACAGCATCGGCGCTGCACGATATCGGCAAAATCATGATCCCGGAAGAGATCCTGAACAAGCCCGGCCGCCTGACCGAGGAAGAGTACGCCACCATCAAGACCCACACCACCGAGGGTGCCAAGATCCTGAAGGGGCTTGCCATCGGGCAGGACGAACCGCTGGTAAAGGTGGCACACGCTATCTGCCGCTGGCACCACGAGCGGTGGGACGGCGGCGGCTACCCGGACAGGCTCAAGGGCGACGAGATCCCCATTGCAGCACAGGTGGTGGCACTGGCCGATGTGTACGACGCACTGACCAGTGAGCGCTGTTATAAGCAGTCCTACAGCCACGAAAAGGCCGTTGACATGATCCTGCACGGCGAGTGCGGCAGCTTCAATCCGCTGCTGATGGAATGCCTGAAAGAATCCTCGGAGTTGCTGCGCACAGAGCTGCAGCGCTCGGAGTATGACCGCGGTTTCCGCCACGAGACCCGCCGCCTTTCGGAGGAGATCCTGCACCGCGAAGCTCTGCCCCGTGAGGATCGTGCCCAGCGCCTGCTGGATCTGGAACGGGAGCGCACCGCTTTTTATGCCGAGCAGCGCGGCGGTATTCAGTTCGATTACGATATACTCAGCGGCAGCGTGACTGTGGTGAACCGCTACGAGGACCCGGTCAACCGAACCCAGAAGCTGGACTTTGATAAGGGCATGGGCCTGACATTTCTCTCCGGCAAGGACCGCCGCAAGCTGCTGGATGCCATTGCAGACGCAACGCCGGAAGAGCCGGATGCCGCATTCCCGGTGCTGATCGCGGTGGATCAGGAATACCGGCTGCACCGGCTGGTGATGCACACCATGTGGAGCCGCGCCGGTGTGCGCCACTGCGTAAGCGTGGTGGGCCAAATCACAGATGACCATGCCCGTCTGCAGGAGCTGATGCTGGGCGATGTGAACAGCGACCAGCCGGGAGCACTGCTGGAACGCCTGAAGGGCATTTTTGACATTGTGCGTCTGGTGGACCCGGAAAGCACCAAGGTGCTGAGCCTGGGCAAGGATGGCCGGCTGACCGAGATGCCCGGCACCTGCCACATGGTGTGGAACAAATCGGGCCGGTGCGAAAACTGCATTTCCAGTAAGGCCCTTGCCCGCAAGGAATCCCTGAACAAGATCGAGTTCAAGGACGATCAGGCTTATTTTGTCATGGCAAAGTATGTGGAAGTGGGCGGACGCGGCTGCGTGCTGGAAATGGTGTCCAAGCTTTCGGACGGACGCTGGCTGGATATGGGCGGCCGCCGGATGCTGCTGGACCGCGGCTCCAACTTTGACCGCAGCGCCTTTGTGGATTCGCTGACCGGGGCATACTCCCGCCAGTACTTCGAGTGCTTCCTTGCGGAGAGCGAACAGGTGGAAGGCGTAGTGATGATCGACGTGGATCACTTCAAGGAGGTCAACGACCGGTTCGGCCATCTGGTGGGCGATAAGGCCCTGCAAAGCGTGGCACAGTCCATCCTGAGCAACCTGCGCCAGACCGATGTGCTGGTGCGCTATGGCGGCGATGAATTCCTGCTGCTGGTGCCGCACATCCGGCCCGGGGAACATGTGATACAGCGCGTGCGAGAGGCTGCGGCTAGTGCCAGAGTGGAAGGCTACCCGGAGCTGGAGCTTTCGGCCAGTGTTGGCGGTGTGTGCGGTGTACATCCGCTCACCGAGGCCATCCGTCAGGCAGATGAAAAAATGTACCAGAACAAGGCCGAGCGCAAAAATTAAACAAAACAAAGCCCGGACAGGCTGCAGTATCACACTGCTGTGCCTGTCCGGGTATTTTTGTTTTTTCAGCGCACAGCGCTGGTGCGGTGCTCCATCAGATAGGTGGCTTCCAGATCAGCGATGTGCAGCTTGACGGCAAGGGGATACTTGTCGTAGGCTTCCGAGATGGCAAAGCAGCCGCCCCGGGCCGCATCGTCAAAGCCGCCCATGTGCCAGCGGATGGCAACGGCCTCCTCGACCCGCAGCTTCATGAACCGCTCGATGAGGAATACGCTCTTTTCGCCGTGGCCGTAGGGGAACAGATCCTCCACGCTGTAGCTGGGCACCTTTTCCCACTGGCCGGTGGCTTCGTTTTTCACGTTGCGGGTGCCGGGCTTGTAGTAGTTGGCCTTGCACAGATCGTGCAGCAGTGCACAGATGGCAAAGGTCTCCTCACTGTCGCCCTCGGTAAAAAAGGTATCGTGCAGTGCATGGTAGACGTTCAGGCTGTGCATACACAGCCCGCCCTCACAGGCACCGTGGAACCGGGTGGAGGCCGGTGCCGTAAAGAAATCGGTCTTATGGTCCAGCCAGTCCAGCAGCTTTTCGCTGCCGGGGCGGGTGACATGCTGCTGCCAGATCTGCAAAAACTCTTCGCGGCCGCCCATGCTTACAGCTCCAAATCGTCCAGAAGGCCCTTGAGGATGGCCATTTCGTCGTGGCTCAGGGAAATGCCCTTGCCCATGCGGGTGCCGTCCGGGGACCAGTCGCGGATGTCGTACTTGGGTTCGCCGTCGTTCCAGCTGATGAGGTTCAGCTGACGCTCCCAGCCGCGGGGACGCTCCGAGAGAACTGCAATGCGCTGAACAACTTCATATTTGATCTCTGCCATGATGCAAAACCTGCCTTTATCTTTGTTTGCTACCATAATAAGGGAAGCGGACGCAGATTTCAACAGGTAGAGCAAAAATAATTTGAAAAATTTTTGTTAGCCGTAAGGTGCATCCTCACGCCAGTCCACAAGGCTCAGCACCTGAGAAGCATCCTCGTCCGGGGCCGGATGGCAGGAATGGGTGTGCTGGTCTGTGCTGAACAGTCCGGGTGCATAGTGGGCCATCACGCTGGTCTGCACATCCCCGGCCAAAAATTCCCGGGCGTTCTTCTGGTAACAGGCGGCCGGGGTGCCGTTGGTCATGGGCACACCCTGCGGTGTGCTGCCGGTGTCTGGGTGGGGCGTCTGGCCCGGCGTTTCAACGTGCGGCGGCACCTGTGTGCCGGGGGCAGCGGGGTCGCCTGGCAGCAGGATATCCGGCTCCCTGCCTAGCGGCGGGCTGCAGCGGGTGCAGCTGTTTTCCGGTGCGGCGGCAGTGCCGGACTGGTGTTCCAGCTCGTGGCGGATAAAGGGCGTCAAGCTCATTGGAAAATCACCTCCGCCCATAGGATGCCCGGCGAAAAGGAGATTTATTTGGCAGGGCAGGCCATCGGGGAGCTTTCCTGCTGTCAGGGCAGCGGGCTGGTAGTTTCTCTGAGGACCGTCCGCTGGGGTGGGACCCTGTTGCCCGCAGGGCAATAGGGCGGGCGATGGAATGGCCTGCAACAACAGTGACTGCCGCCATTGGCGGAAGCAGGGAACTGTTGTTGGGGCCGTGGCCAGCAAGACGCAAGCATAAGCGCAGCGGATGCTGGGTGCCACAACCCGAACTCGTGTCCGAAGAGAAAGCTACCGGCACACTGCCCCAGAGTACCTGCCTTGTTACACGATCAATTCTACGGTAGAGCCGCCGGTGCGGGCTTTGCGCACCACCACCTGTCGGTCGATGCGGTCTTTCAGAGCGCCTACATGGGAGATGATGCCCACCAGCCGGTCGCCCTCGGTCAGCCCTGCAAGTACGCGCATGGCCTGTTCCAGCGATTCGTCATCCAGACTGCCGAAGCCCTCGTCGAGGAAGAGCGTGTCCAGACGGATGCCGCCTGCCGCGCTCTGTACTTCGTCCGAAAGGCCCAGTGCCAGCGCCAGCGAGGCCTTGAAGCTTTCGCCGCCGGAAAGGGTCTTGACGCTGCGGCGGGTGCCGTTGTAGTGGTCGATGATGCCAAGGTCCAAGCCGGACTGGCTGCGCTGGTTCTCGGCACCAATGCGCTCCAGCTCGTACTGCCCGGCGGTCATCTGCATCAGGCGGGTGTTGGCGTGGCGCAGGATGCGGTCCAGATAGTTCATCTGGATGTAGGCTTCCAGCCGGATCTTCTGCTTGCTGGTCAGGGTGCCGCCTGCCGTGGCGGCAAGGGCACTCACCCACTGCCAGCGCTGTTCAAGCTGAGTGCGCGCTTCGGCAGCGGTGCGGTATTTTTCAGCGGCTGCACGGTTGGGCAGCCGCTGTGCGGCCAGCTGCTGGGCCTGCTCCCGCAGGGCAGTGCGGGCGGCGGCAAGGCGGGCCTGTTCTGCCTGTAAAAATTCCAGCGGCTG
>ERZ791826.1924-NODE-1924-length-10363-cov-4.014455_pt1 | contig 10363 bp, 9 predicted proteins | sample MGYA00510297_ERZ791826 | MGnify/ENA primary metagenome ERZ791826 (study PRJEB30046, sample SAMN00792004) | human gut metagenome | study: EMG produced TPA metagenomics assembly of the A metagenome-wide association study of gut microbiota in type 2... | reverse complement strand
GCTGCTGGCGGGCGTCGGCTGGCTGTTCGCCCGCAGCTGGCGGCTGGCCGCCGACCCCGTGTACAAGCTGCTGTTCGGTGCGCTGCTCGTCTACACATCGGTACTGGAGCTGCTGCGGCTTTGGCAGCTGGCGGACCGGCTCTATCCCGGTGCGGTCACGCTGACCTCGGTCTGTCTGCTCGTTGTGCTGCCTGTTGTCTATCTGCGGCGGGTTTCGGCGCTGTCCCAGACGGCCTATGCCGTGCTCTGTCTGCTGGTACTGGCAACCGTCGCCATGCTGGCATCGGTGCTTTCGCGGCTGTGCATCGTCAATCTGCAAACTGCCGCACTGACACAGGGCGATTTTCTCGCCGCCGTCAGAGACCAGCTGACGCTCTACCCGGAATACCTGCTGCCCGCGCTCTGGCCCGAGCAGGACAAGCGTGGCCGCCATACGCTGCTGCGGCTGGCCGCGTGGGCACTGGCGTTTGACGTGGGGATGCACCTGATTCTGGAATTGTTCTACGGCGCGGCCATGCCGCTGCGCATCGATCCGGTGCACGCCGCCGCGCGATGCGGAGCACTGTCGATTTTCAACCGGCTCGAGTGGCTGCAATTTATTCTGTGGGTCATGGCCGTCACGGTCAAGCTGGCTCTCTACCTTTATGCGCTGGTGCGGCTGCTGGGCGGGCAGAACAAGGCCGAGGACAGCGCCGCCGGGTTAGATCGGTTTCCTCTGTATCCGGGCGGCATCTGGCTTTTGTGCGCGGTGCTGCGCAAGCTCGATTTAGATGCGGCCCTCTCACTGCGCAATGTGCTGACCTGGAGTTTTGTGGGCTTGACCGGGATAGGAGGTGCCGCCGCATGTCTGTACCGAAGGCTAAGGCGCTGCTGACCGTTTGCGCCGCGCTGCTGCTCTGCGGCTGCGGGCAGGCGCTCTCCGAGCGGGAGATCGTCCGCGCTGTGTTTTTTGCGCGGCAGCAGGGGGCATACTCCGCCTGTCTGCTGCTGGCCAATCAGAACGCAGAGAGTGACGGCGTGCAGTACAAAACCGTGTCTGCCCGCGGGGACACCGCCGCGCAGGCGCTCCACCTAGCCGAGGACGCTCTGCCGGGCCGGCTCTACTACGGGCTGCTCGACCTAGCCGCACTGCCGCCGGGCTGTGATTGGGCTGACGCGCAGACACTTGGCACGCTGCTCTACGACAAGGCCCAGCCCGCGCCGGAGCTTTCGGTTTTTGTGCTGGACACCGCTGACCACAGCTGGGCCGCGGACGCTGCCTCCCTGTATGAGGACATGAAGGCCGTGGAAAGGGAATACGACCTGCACTGCGGCTTACAGCAGCTTTTTACCCAGGCGGACGGCTGTGCAGTGCCTGCCTACCGCGCTGACAGCGGGTATGACTTTGCGCTGCTGGCAGCAGACGGAGCTTCCGTGTACGTCTCCGGCTTGCAGGCTCAGCTGGCCGCGGCGCTCTGCGGGCAGACGGGCCGCTTCTTTACGGCCTTTGCGGGCGGGCAGGCCGTCTGTGACACCCGGGTCAACGTCACGGCGGAGGATACCACCGTGCAGCTCCATCTGAGGGATACGGATTTTCAGCCGCTGGGGGCGTACAACGAGGATTGGCAGGCACTGCTCTGCACCGAATTGCAGCAGGCGTTCTCGGCCCTGACCGCAGACGATGCCGCTGATTTTTTCCATCTGCAATTCTGGCACGTCAATCTGTGCGGGCCCGGCAGTGCTCTGCCCGTGCCGCGGCTGGAAATCCTATTTGAATAGGCACAGAAAATGCCCGGCCATTTCTGACCGGGCATCGCTTATTTCTGTCAGGAGAGCGTTGACGGACGGGAAATATAGATCAGATTCGTGTCTGCGATAAAGGTCTGGAAGTTGTAGAGCACCAGCACCTCGTCATAGCCCTCTTTTTCAATTGTGGAATCCAAGCCGTACTTGAAGTTGCGGAAATCCACCACACCGATTTTCGCGTAATTCTCGGTCAGGTAGGGCACAAAACTGTTCGCGTAGCTGTCCTTGACCACCAGAATACTGCCTGTGCCTCGGCCCTCGATCGTTGAATAACCGTTGTTGCCGTCCAAAAAAGCGGCGTACTTATCGCGGGTGTTAAACTTCTGCATATTCACGATGTTTTCCGTCGTTTCCGGCTCGTAGGCGGCCTCGCCCGTGATTTTGTAGATCGTCATCAGGCTGTCGAGCGGGTAGTAGGTGATTTCATCGTTTTCGACGTTCCACAGCCGCGTGGCCGAGTAGTGGGTGCCCTGAAAGTCTGTCACCGTGATCGGCTCATGCGCGGCGCGGTCAAACGGCGTCAGGCCCTTGAGACTGCAGAACTGCTCATAGGCACGGTACGCGCCGTTGGGCGTCCAGTGGTGGTCGGTCTTGAAATACAGGTATTCGTCCTTCAGGTCTGTGAACGTTCCGCGCAGGTCGATGACATTGGCGCTCTGGCCGACTTTGGCAAAAATATCATCGAGCATCGCGTTTTCATCCACCATCGGTGCGCCTGCGGGCAGTTCCTCCGGGTAGATGACGCTGGCCGACGGGGCCAGCAGGAAGGTGACCTTGCCCGGGTGGTTCGCGGCAAACTCGCTGACAGCCTGTACGTTCTTGGCAAGCTGCTTCCGGGTGGCGTCGTCCACCGTGAACAGCTTTGTGAACATCCAGCGGTCCTTACCCAGCAGAATGCCGCCCTCCTCCGCCTTCCGGAACAGCACCTCGTCCGCCGCGCGCTGGGTGTTGACCGCTGCGTCACGCAGGGAGAACTGATCCTGCATCCAGCGGGCAAAGCCGCTCTGCCAGCTCCCGTCCAGCAGTGCGCTCACGCTGAACGCCGGGAGCTGTGCGGCCTTGCGGTTTTCCAGCTCGAGCTGCGTGCGCTTGGGCCACACAATATTGACGAGGGAGAACCCGAACAGCAGCACAGCGCAGAGCACCAGCAGCGGATACCCCGCACGGCGCCTGCCGCCGTTTTTACGGTACACAACCTTTGACATTTGTCCGTTCCTCCTCTCAGAAATTCGCGTACAGTGCGGTAGCGTTCGTGGCGGCCACTACGTAGCAGACGCACAGCGCGGTCAGCAGGGCAAACACAAGGAGCTTTGCCACAGTATTTTTGCTGATTTTCTCCCACAGCCAGTGCGGCAGCGCGGACGAGCAGACACAGCCCAGCACCAGCAGCACACCGTAATTGCGCAGGTAGTACACGGGCGAAATGCCGCCCTGGGGCACAAACAGCTTTTGCAGCAGCAGACCCAGCGGTGCGCCGGGCTGGTTGGCCGTAAAGATGCCCCAGCCCAGCACCACAAAGAACAGCGTATAGATATGCGGCCAGACCTTGCCCTTTTTGAGATATTTCAGCAGGAATGTTTTTTCAATCGTGAGCAGCACAAAGTAGTAAAGGCCCCAGGCAATAAAGTTCCAGCTGGCCCCGTGCCAGATGCCGGTAGCAGCCCAGACCAGGAACATATTGAGCAGCTGGCGCGCCTGGCCCTTGCGGTTGCCGCCCAGGGGAATGTAGATATAATCCCGGAACCAGCCCGACAGCGTAATATGCCAGCGCCGCCAGAACTCGGTGATGCTGCCCGAGATATACGGCAGGTTGAAGTTGGCCGGACAGTCAAAGCCGAGCAGTGCGGCCAGGCCGTTGCTCATCTCGCTGTAGCCCGCAAAATCAAAGTAGAGCTGTAAACTGTAGGCGATGATGCCCAGCCACGCCAGCGGGGTCGAGACATTCGTCAGCCCAACGCCGCCCGCGCCGATGATGTCGGTCCAGAGTGCGCCGATGGAGTCCGCCAGAATGACCTTCTTCGCAAGGCCGAACACAAACAGCTCTGCACCGTGCTCGGCCCTTGCCGGCGTGCAGCGGTTCGCGCCGTCGTGCAGCTGGTCGGCCATCTCGCGGTATTTGACGATAGGCCCGACGATCAGCTGCGGGAAGAAAAGCACATACACGGCAAACGTGATGAAGTTTTTCTCCGGCGCGATCTTTCCGGTGCAGACGTCGACCTCATAGCTGATGATCTTGAAAATGTAGTAGCTGATGCCCAGCGGCAGCACCGTGCCGATGTTCAGCGCCGCCAGCCCCAGATGCGCGACTTGGTTGACCGTGTCGATCAGGAAGTTGGCATACTTGAAGTACACCAGCACGCCCAAATTGACGAGCACCGCTGCCAGCGGCAGCAGACCGCGCAGTTTAGCCTTCGCCCGCGCTGTCAGCAGCGCCCACAGGTAGTTAAAGACGATCAGCACGGCGATCAGCGGCAGGAACGCAACACCTGTCCAGCAGTAGAAGATGAGGCTTTCTGCCAGCAGCACTGCATTTTTGGCGCGGCCCGGCACCAGATAATACAGCAGCAGGGAAAGCGGCAGGAAGCAGAACAGGAACACCACACTGTTAAAAACCATGGCGGACTCCCTTTCTTTCGGTGAATTTCATCGTTAGCAAAAAAGGCCGTTGCCGAACGGCAGCGGCCTGCAGGGTACAGGGATCAATCAGAAGTTCAGCGCAGTCTCCAGCGCGGTATCGATGGGGGCGTAGTCGGGGTTGGCGATACCGGCAATGACGATGGCAACATAGTTGCCGTTGGTCACAATGCGGGCATCCTTGGCCAGTGCGACCTTGTCGGCAAACTCGGCGTACAGGTCATTGGCGGACAGGCTCTCCTTGTAGGCTTCCAGTTCTGCCTTGACGGCATCGACCTTGCCGTCCTTGGCCTGGGCAACAAAGACGAGACCGCAGTCCGCCTGGTCGTTCGTGACATCGCCCTTGTAGCCGACGAGGTTGTCCATCGTCAGCATCAGCTCATTCTCCACGGAGAAGTCATCCAGCGCACGGGGGTTGGCGATGGGGTTCACAGCCTCGATGGCGGCAACAGCGGCATCAAGGTTTGCGGTGTTGGCTTCGTCGCTCACGACGATGTCAGTCTCGCCGTCCGCGCCGCCGATGATGCTTTCCGCGGAGGAGGCTGCCTCGGAAGATGCGGCCGCGGAAGTGCTCTCGCTTGCGGCGGGGGCAGAGTCTGCGGAGGAGCCGCAGGCGACCAGCAACATGGCGCAGCACAGAATAACGGGGATCAGTTTTTTCATAGGTCAGGTTCTCCTTTTATTATAACACTGTGGTTATTTTCCTCACGTATGGGCATAGCTTGCCCTATACTTTTATAAGGATACACTATTTTCCTGTTTTTTTCAAGGCGTTTCTGGCAAAACCTGCCGCGATACCGGCACAAAAATATGTAAATTTTTTATGCCTTGACAATTCCTCCGGGGCAGGGTATAGTCAAAGAAAATTGTGATTTGCGGGGGTATGCCTGTGCGCAGTCAAAAAGCCCGGGAGACAGCCTGGACCGGGATGCTGTTTGCCTTAGCCATCGCGCTGTCCTATCTGGAATCGCTCGTGTCGCCGCTGCTGGGGCTGATGCCGGCTATTAAATTAGGACTGTCCAACATCGTCGTCATGTACGCACTGCTGTTTCTGCGCACCCGCACGGCGCTGCTGCTGGTTGTGTTAAAGGCGCTGTTCGCCTTTCTGACCCGCGGGGCCACCGCCGGGTTTCTGTCGCTGTGCGGCGGGGCACTGTCTCTGGCCGTCATGCTTGTGCTGCTGCAGCTGCCGGTCAGCGGGTATATCTTCTGTGCCGGTTCGGCGCTGGCCCACAACCTGGGGCAGCTGGCCGGGGCCGCCGTGCTGCTTTCCAGTGCGATGGCACTGGGCTACGCGCCGGTGCTGCTGGCGGCAGGGCTGATCGTGGGCGGCATCAGCTGCACTTTGTCCCGGGCGCTGTTTGCTGCACTGCCGAAGCAGGCCGGGAGGCAGCACCGGGGGAGCCCGTTTCAAAAATAAGAATCTTTCTTATTTTTTTATTTTGCCTATTGACATTTATGCGTACATGCCGTATAATAAGGCCATCGACACAGGAATGTGTCCTAGGAGCAATTACAAAATAACAGGAGGCAATTCTTATGACTAAGTATGTTTGCACCGTTTGTGGTTATATCGCAGAGGGTTCCATCCCCGAGTTCTGCCCGGTCTGCAAGGCCCCGGCATCCAAGTTCATTGAGAAGAAGGACAACACCTACGTCACCGAGCATGTCGTCGGCATCGCCAAGGACGTTCCCGAGGAGATCAAGCAGGGTCTGCGCGAGAACTTCAACGGCGAGTGCAGCGAGGTCGGCATGTATCTGGCCATGAGCCGTGTCGCTGACCGCGAGGGCTATCCCGAGATCGCCGAGGCCTGGAAGCGCTACGCCTTTGAGGAGGCCGAGCATGCCTCCAAGTTTGCCGAGTTGCTGGGCGAGGTCTTGACCGACAGCACCAAGAAGAACCTGCAGATGCGCGTTGACGCCGAGTGCGGTGCCTGCGCCGGCAAGATGGATCTGGCCAAGAAGGCCAAGGAGCTGAACCTCGACGCCATCCACGACACCGTCCATGAGATGGCGAAGGACGAGGCCCGCCATGGCCGCGGTATGCAGGGCCTGCTGGACCGCTACTTCAAATAATCACTGACCAAGCCGCCCGACGCCCCGGAGCCTGAACGCTCCGGGGCGTTTTTGCATAGGATACGCAGGGGTGGTACTATGCGGCGGTGCAGTGCAAAAGACAGGCGGCAAGCCCGGCGGCGCGGTTTCTGCCTGTTGGCCGTTCTTGTACTGACTGCTGGGGTGCTGTCCCTGAACCGCTACGTCAACACCGTCGTCAAGCCGACGCTGCACGAACTGGCCGAATACGAGGCCCGCTCTGCCGCCGTGCAGGCCATGAACCGCGCCGTTGCTGCGGAGCTGACGCGCTCCCCGGCGCTGTGCGACGCGCTTTTTACGCAGGGCTCCGGGCTTGTCAGCCTGGACGCCGCAGCCGCCGGGGCCGCGCAGACCCAATTTGTCAGTGCCGTGCAGACCGAGATGGACGCTCTGCCGGAGATCTGCTATGCCGTCCCGTTCGGCAGTCTGACGAACAATTCACTGCTGAGCGGCCTTGGCCCCGGGTGGCTGCTGTCGATCCGGCCCAAGGGGTATGTGCAGGGGGAGATACGCGAGACAACACAGTCGCTTTCCATCAATACCACACGGTACAGCGCGGTTTTGCAGCTGTCCGTCACCATCAACATGATTTTGGACGGCAGCACGGCCACGCTGACTGTTGCGGCGGACTATCCGCTGGCAAGCCTGCTCGTCTGCGGCGATATTCCGAACGCCTATGCCTCCGATTTGGATTGAATTTGCCCCCGCAGATGTGGTATACTAAGCTGATACCAACAAACGGAGTGTAGCAATATGGAATTAGAGCAGGCCCGCAAACGCGCCGAAGAACTGCGCGTCATCATAGAAAAAAACAACCGCTTATACTACGACCAGGACGCCCCCGAACTGGAGGATTTCGAGTACGACGCTTTGAACCGTGAGCTCAAACAGATCGAAGCCGAATACCCTGAGCTGGTCACGGCCAGCTCACCCACGCAGCATGTGGGCGGCACGGCCAGCAGCAAATTCAGCAAGGTGACCCATTCCGTCAAAATGGAGAGCCTGCAGGATGCGTTCTCGTTTGACGAGCTGCGGGAGTTTGACACCCGCGTGCGGGAGGCAGGCATCCGGCCCGAGTACGTCGTCGAGGCCAAAATCGACGGCCTGTCTGTCAGCCTTGAGTACCGCATGGGCCAGCTGGTGCGCGGCTCGACCCGCGGCGACGGTGTCGTCGGCGAGGATGTGACCGAGAACATTATGACCATTAAGGACATTCCGCACGAGCTGCCTGACGCGCCGGACTTTCTCGAGGTGCGCGGCGAGGTATATATGCCGCACTCGGCGTTTTTTAAATTAAAAGAGCAGCAGGAGCTGGAGGACAAAACGCCGTTCAAGAACCCCCGCAACGCGGCGGCCGGCTCACTGCGTCAGAAGGATTCCAAAATCACTGCGGAGCGCGGGCTGTCCATCTTTGTCTTTAACCTGCAGCAGTGCGAGGGCCGCACCTTCAAAACCCACCGTGAGACGCTGGACTATATCAAATCATTGGGCTTCCCGGTCTCTCCTCGGTACAGCGTGTTTGAGAATATCGAGGATGCTATTAAAGAAATTGAAGCCATCGGCGAGGCCCGCGGCACGCTGGAATTTGACATCGACGGCGCGGTCATCAAGGTCAACGACCTGGCCGCCCGCCGCACCCTGGGCAGCACGAACAAGTTCCCGCGGTGGGCCATTGCGTTCAAGTATCCGCCCGAGGTCAAGGAAAGCGTCGTGCGCAATATCGAGGTCACCGTCGGCCGCACCGGCGTGCTGACCCCGACGGCTGTGTTCGACCCGATCTTCCTTGCGGGCACCAGCGTTTCCCGCGCGAGCCTGCACAACGGCGATATTATCGCAAACTTAGGCGTCGGCATCGGGGACACCATCAAGGTGCGCAAGGCGGGGGACATCATCCCGGAGGTCATCGGCGTATCGGCCCGTCTGCCGGGCAGCAAGCCCTTTGCCATGCCCACGACCTGCCCGAGCTGCGGCGCACCCGTGGTGCATTTGCAGGACGAAACAGCCCTGCGCTGCGTCAACCCCGAATGCCCGGCGCAGAGCCTGCGCAACCTCATCCACTTTGCGTCCCGCAACGCCATGGCCATTGACGGTCTGGGCGAGGCTGTGGCCGTACAACTCATCGACAAGGGGCTGGTCTCCACGGTAGCTGACCTGTACACCCTGACCGAGGAGCAGCTGCTTACGCTGGACAAATTCAAGAAAAAGAGCGCACAGAACCTTTTGAACGCAATCGAAGGTTCGAAGCGCAACAATCTTGACAAGCTGATTTTCGGCCTTGGCATCCGCAACATCGGCGACAAGGCCGCCGCGCTGCTGGGTGAGCATTTCGGCAGCATGGACGCCCTGCGCCAGGCCACTGCCGAGCAGATGTGCGAGATCGACGGCTTCGGCGAAGTCATGGCCCAGAGCGTGCTGGAATTTTTTGCAAAGGACGGCACAACCGACCTGCTGAACCGCCTTGCGCACGACGGCGTGAACATGCAGTGGACCGGCGAGAAGAAGGGCACCGCGCTGGCCGGTATGACGCTTGTCGTCACGGGCACGCTGCCAACACTCTCCCGTCAGGAGGCCGAGGCGCTCATCACCCAGAACGGCGGCAAGGCGGCTGGCTCGGTCAGCAAAAAGACGAGCTATGTTGTGGCCGGTGAGGCCGCAGGTTCCAAGCTGACAAAGGCGCAGACGCTTGGCATCCCCGTACTGGACGAGGCCGGGCTGTATCAGCTGATCAAGGACAACGGGCAATAAAACAGCATACACCTTTCAGGGGGCATCCCACCACGGGATGTCCTCTTTTTTGTTCTACCCCGCGCCGCACCCTCATACACTGGCAGTGTGAGGTGAAGAAACGATGGACGAGTACTACCGCATTCTGGAAAGCCTGCCGCCCACACTGCGCACACCGCTGGCCAAGCTGGACGCCCACTATGCGCCGCATATTCAGGAGATCCGTCTGCGGCTGGGCCAGCCCGTACAGTTCACGATCCGCGGCAGACTGTGCCCCGCGGCCAAATTTCTGCCCGGAACGGGTCTGCCTGCCGCGCTGGAGACCGACACCCTGCGGGACTGCTTTCTGCAGCTCTGCCGCCGCTCGGTCTACGCCTATGAGGACGAGCTGAAGCAGGGGTATTTCACCGTGCAGGGCGGCTGCCGCATCGGGGTAGCGGGCTGCCGCGGGCCGGGCGGCTTTTCCGCCGTAACGTCGCTCAATCTGCGCATTGCGCGCTGGCTGACCTGTCCGCTGCCGCCCGAGCTGGAGGCACTGACCGTTGCCCCCACCGGCGGGCTGTTGCTGGCCGGCCCGCCGGGCAGCGGCAAGACCACCCTGCTGCGCTCTCTTGTGCAAAAGCTCTGCGAGGGGGACGCACTTGTCAGCGTCATTGATGAGCGCGGCGAGCTGATGGCCTGTGAGGCGGGCAGTCTGCCCCGCGCAGCGCAGATTCGGTGCGATGTCTACGCCCGCTGCACCAAGGCCGAGGGTATTGCCATGGCGCTGCGCTGCATGAACCCGCAGGTCATCGTCTGTGATGAGCTGGGCACGCCCGGCGACGCCGAGGCCGTTGCACAGGGGGTCGCCTCCGGGGTTGTATTCTTTGCCACGGTACACTGTGACGACCCGGCTGGACTGCGCAAAAAGCCGGCGCTGACCGCGCTGCTGGATACCGGTGCCTTTGCAAAGGCCGCGTTCCTGTCCGGGCGCTCCCGTCCCGGTGCGGTGGCGCAGTGGGTGACGCTGTGACGCTGCTTTTGCGGCTGCTCGGCACGCTGCTTTTGCTTTTGGCCGGGATGGGCGGCGGCTTTGCCGCCGCTGCCCGCGCCGAGAACAGCCGCCGCCAGCTGCACAGCTTTGCCC
>ERZ791826.1921-NODE-1921-length-10383-cov-3.591886_pt1 | contig 10383 bp, 10 predicted proteins | sample MGYA00510297_ERZ791826 | MGnify/ENA primary metagenome ERZ791826 (study PRJEB30046, sample SAMN00792004) | human gut metagenome | study: EMG produced TPA metagenomics assembly of the A metagenome-wide association study of gut microbiota in type 2... | reverse complement strand
TAGTCGGCGGTATCGTTGACGGTTGTCAAATCACCGACCTTGACGAGCCGATAACATCAAGTACAAATTCAATCATTGCATTTAACGACAGTTCAAATATTCCCAAATACAGAAAAGAACTTATCTGATCAGATAAGTTCTTTTTCTTTTAAAACTTTATAAAGCAATTCACATGAACATTCAACAAAATTCTGAATATCTTCTTTTTGTGTATATTCAAATTCTCTGTCCGTATTTGAACTGTATCTTTCGTAATAATCAACAATAAACTTAACCTGTTTTGTAAGCTGATTATGCTCGTAATACGGCAGATAATCTTTTATTTCACCCGCATTTTTCAGTATATCAAAAGTCGGATGATATGTAAGACTTCTTAAATGCCATACGTCAATATCATTCCAGTCCTTTTTTATAACCTTTAAAAATTCGGGGTTTTTCTTATATTCCTCCGCATATTTAACCCTTGTCGGCATATACATCGTAACCGACCACATTATATCCGTCAGCAAATGCACATAATACCCAAGGTAAAACCAATAGTCGGCGTTTGATTTATCGTTTAGATATTCCTTTTGGAAGTCGTTATATCGGCAATCACGTTTCATACCGCTCGGTGACCAATGAGTTATTTTAGGCGGTGGTGTGAACTCACCAAAACTGTCCTTGACCCCGTATCCGCAGTCAGGCGCAACACTGCCTATAACAAACTCTCTATGATATTTTTTAGCTATCAGATTATCAATAAAACACCTTGCCACTCTTAAATGAACTCCCCAAGTTGCCAATATAATACACCTCCGATTACCACTGAGCTATTGCTATATTATACAAAAGTTTAACGCTGTTTTCTATGTCACTCACGCTTGCCATTTCAGACGGTGAATGTACATATCTTGTCGGTACGGAAATACCTCCCGTCTTAATTCCTGCTCTTGTAAGATGAATTGCACCTGCGTCTGTACCGCCGTCCGTCATAATTTCAAGCTGATACGGAATTTTGTTTTTCTTAGCAGTTTCAATCATCATTGTGCGAACATCGGCATCACACATAATCGAACGGTCCATAACCTTTATAGCCGTACCCTTACCGAGTTCAATCGCCATAATCGGTGCGGACGGTGTATCGCCCGTATCGGTAACGTCAACCGCTACCGCAATATCTGGATTGATTGCAAAAGCTGCCGTTTTCGCTCCGCGAAGTCCCACTTCTTCTTGAGTTGTAAACACGAAATACAAGTCGTTTTCACAATCTTTTATTTCACTCAAAGCCTGCATTAAAATCGCACAGCCGACTCTGTTGTCAAGAGCCTTTGAAACAACCTTATCGCCACACTTCACAAATCCGCCGACAAATGACGCGGTATCACCGATTGAAACTATTTTCTCAACCTCTTTCTTATCTGCCGCACCCAAATCAACGTATAATTTGCTTATAGCCGGTTTATCTTTAAAACTTTCTTCCTCTGCACCGATTACGCCCTCAACGCCGTTTGCAAAACGCACACGAAGATTTACAAGATTTCTCAAATTAAGTCCGCCGACTGACGAAAAACGCACAAATCCTTTATCGTCAATATCGGTTACAATTATACCAATCTCGTCCATATGTGCCGCGAACATAATCTTTTTGCCGCTGCCTTTTTTATGAGCAATAAGATTACCCATTGCATCAACCGAAAGTTCGTCACAATACTTTTTTATATTATCGGAAATAAACTTTCTGATTTCATTTTCCGAGCCCGAAACACTGTTTATTTGTGTTGCTTTTTCCAATACATTTAAAATATCCATTATATCATTTCTCCGATTTTATTTAAAAATAATCTGATATACTCCGTCATACTGTTAATATCATCAAGTGACATTACGGAAACAGGCGAATGAGAATATCTGCAAGGAACAGACGAACTCAGGCATATCGCACCGTCCGCTCCGCTCTGCATTGCACCGCCGTCACTTGTCTGTGGCATTAAAACCTGAGGCTGTACCTTTATTTTCGCCTTTTTAGCGGCTTTAATCATTTTTTCTGTTATTTCTTTATCCGCAATTATTGTTCTGTCTTCAAAATTAACAACCGCGCCGTCACCGAGTTTTACACCCGCATTACTTTCACAACCGTACATATCGGCTGTTTCGGCAGATGAAACCGACAATATAACATCGGCATTTATTCTGTGCGATACGATTTTCGCGCCTCTTGCTCCGACTTCACGCTGTACCAAAAAGCACATATATGTGTCGTATTTATATTCTTTCTCAATTGCATCTATAAGCGAAGTACAAATACCGCTCCTGTCAAGTGCTTTGCCTTTGACGTTACTGCCAATCTGCATAAATTCAGTGTCAAAAGTTACATAATCGCCAAGTTTAACGTACTTTTCCGCGTCCTCTTTATCCTTTGCGCCGATGTCAATAAACAGCTTTGAAACTGCCACAACATTTTCACGTTCGGACTTTGTCTGCAAGTGTATTGCTTTCATACCGATAACGCCCTTGATTTTATCAGCACCGATTACAACCTTTTTTGAAATAATTTTTCGCGGGTCAATATTGCCTACCGCTTTAAATTTCAAATAACCCTTTTCTGTTACTCCGCTTATGATAAAACCGGGTTCGTCCATATTAACCGCAACCGCGATTTTTTTACCGCTGTCACTGCCTTTTTTATATGCAATAACATTACCCATTGTATCAACGGTAATATCGTCAACATTATCTTTAATTTCCGCAATTATCAAATTTCGTAAATCGTTTTCATTTCCACTTACGGCATTTATTTCAGACATTTTTTTCAGAAGTTCAGCCATTGCAATTCTCCCCTCTGTTCTTTTATAAATTCAGTCAGCAGATTAACTGTCGCTTTAACATCTGAAACCGCCAAAGTTTCAACTGATGTGTGCATATATTTAAGCGGTATTGATATAAGTGCCGTCGGCACACCGTCACACGCAACTTGTATCTCCCAAGCGTCCGTACCTGTATTGCCGCCGTCAACGTCCGTACTTACCTTTATTCCGTGACGTTTTGATACCGCAAAAAGTTCATCGGTAAGTTTTGGGTGGAGATTAGGGCCTACCGAAAGAACAGTACCCGTTCCGACTTCAAACGCATTATCCGAATTGTCAGGCGTTATACCGTGACACACATCAATCGCAACAGCCATATCCGGATTAATGCCGTATGCAGTGGTTTTACCGCCTCTGCAGCCGACTTCCTCCTGCACTGCCGCAACGGCGTACACATCAATGTCAATATCCAAATCTTTGATATTTTTCATAACACGCATTATAGCCGCAACGCTTGCTCTGTCGTCAAGCGATTTACCGCTGAATTGCTTTTTGCCGAGTCTGCCTACAGACTGTGCAAGAGTTATACTGTCGCCGACTGCTACAAGTTCTTTAACTTTTTCGGCACTCAAACCTGTATCAACCGCCAATTCTTTTAATTTGGCTGTCTTTCCTTGCTCCAGTAAGTAATTCGGCTTTATGCCTATTACTCCCCACAAATCTTCTTCGCCGTGTACAGTCACTTCGGTTGACGGAAGTGTTCTTTCGTCAACACCGCCGACATTCGCGAATGTCAAATATCCCTCATCCGTAATTGATGTGACTATCAATCCTATTTCGTCACAATGTGCCTCAATCATCAATTTAGGTACGTTAGGTTTATTACTGCGTTTTACCGCAATCACACTGCCTAAAGAATCGATTTTTACATCATCACAATACTTTTTAAACATATCGGCAATTTGGTCTGTCAAACGATATTCAAATCCCGATATACCACGCATATCACTTAATTTTCTTATAAGTTTTCTCATATTAATTCAACTCATTTACTATTTTCTTGAATAGATTTCCTCTTTCTTCAAAGTTTCTGAACATATCAAAACTTGTACTTGCCGGTGACAGAAGAACAACGTCACCGGCATGTGCCTTACTTCTTGCTGTATTAACTGCATCCTCATAAGACGTTGCACGAATTACCTCTATATCTTTACCGTTTCCGGTCTTATTTATTTCAGCGTCAAGCGCCTCTTGAATTTTATCCGATGTTGCACCGATTAATATAAGCACCTTAACGTGTTCGGCAAGTGCAGGTCCTATTTCGTCATAAGGAATGCCCTTATCCTTACCGCCGGCTATCATTATAACCTTATTAGGAAATACTCTTAGAGTGTTTATCGTTCTGTTAGGGCTTGAATCTATTGAGCTGTTATAATACTTAACTCCGTCAAGTGTTCTTACAAGCTCAATTCTGTGTTCCACACCGCCGAAAGTTTTTGCAACGTTCACTATAACGTCCTTGCTCACCAAACCGCTTACTGCGGCAATAGCAGCCATATAATTTTCGACATTGTGCATACCCGGTATTTTAATGTCCTTGATATTAAGTATTTCTACTATACCTCTTTTTATAATATTTCCGTCAAGATATACGTCAGCCATACCGTTTCTTGAGAAATACTTAACCGCACCGTTTGCACTCTTGCCTATATCTGCCGTAACTTGATTATCTGCATTTACGATAAGCGTATCGCCTTCATTCTGATAAAGCATTATATTTTTCTTTGCGTCGATATATTCCTTGTAATCTTTGTGCATATCAAGGTGGTTCGGACTTATGTTTGTGATAACCGCAATTTCAGGTGATTTTCTCATTGTATGAAGTTGGAATGAAGAAAGTTCAAGAATTATCCAGTCGTTTTCTTTCATTTTCTCGGTATCAGTCAAAAGCGGATTTCCGATATTTCCGCCGAGCCATGTTTTATAGCCTGCATCAGTCATCATTTTATGGATAAGCGTCGTTGTTGTTGTCTTACCGTCACTGCCTGTAACGGCAATTATATGTGACGGACACACTTCAAAAAACACTTCCATTTCACTTGTTACGATACTTCCGTTTTCCTTAGCTTTTAAAAGTTCAGGTACGTCATATCTCATTCCCGGAGTTTTAAATATCATATCGCCCGAAAGATTGTTAAGATAACCGTCACCAAGATTGAACTTTACGCCCAACTTCTCAAGTTCGGTATAATTCTCCCCCAAATCTTCTGCACTTCTTCTGTCACAAGCCGTTACATTCGCACCGAGTGACACAAGATATTTTATAAGCGGCAAATTTGATATGCCGATTCCGATTACAGTTATATTCTTTCCGGCAACATTATACTTGAATTCATCTAATTTGTTCATACTAAATTATTCCTCCGAAATTCTTATTTTATCATATTACTCCGAATTTTCTGACTAAACTTAACTGCATATATCAGAAAATATACCAATTATTTTTTCTATTGTATCACAAATGCGTTCAAAAATCAAGGAAATGGGATATTAAAGTAAAACCAAGCATAAAAAAAGGATATTGCATTGCAATACCCTTTTAATATTCTGAATTATTCAGCGTCGTCAGCCTCAACTTCGATTGCCTCTTCAACTTCTACCTCAGGGTCTGTTGAATAAACAAGTGTTTCAGCATTATGGTCTTCTACAGGAGCTTCTTCTTCCTTAACTTCTTCTTCCTTTTCAGGTGTAGGAATTAGAGCACGGATTGAAAGACTGATCTTCTTTTCGTCCCAGTTAAGATCTGTAACCTTAGCCTCAACTTCTTCACCGATTGTAAGAACATCTTCCGGCTTGCCGATTCTTCTGTCAGCAATTTGAGAAATGTGGATAAGACCGTCTACGTTAGGCATAATTTCAGCGAATGCGCCGAATGGCATCATACGAACTATTTTACACTTAACAACGTCACCTACATTAATCTTTGATTGAGCGATTGTCCAAGGATTGTCCTCAATCTTCTTAAATCCAAGAGAAATCTTCTTTGTTTCTCTGTTAAGGTCCTTAATGTAAACATCAAGAACGTCACCCTCTTTAACAACTTCTGAAGGGTGCTTGATTTTATTCCATGAAAGTTCACTGATGTGAACAAGACCGTCAACACCGCCGATGTCAACGAATGCACCGAATGATGTCAGTGACTTAACAGTACCTTGATACTTCTTGCCAACTTCAGCCTCTGCCCAGAACTTTTCTTCTTTTTCTTTTCTTGCAGCCTCAAGAATAACTCTGACTGAACCGATAACACGTCTTCTTCTTTCGTCGATTTCGATTATCTTATAGTTTACAGTTGTTCCTACAAGGCTTTGAAGGTCCTGTACAAATCTTCCGGATGCCTGACGTGCAGGGATAAATACCTGAGAACCGTCTGTAAGTGCAATAACACCGCCCTTAACAGCCTTTATAATCTTTCCTTCCAAAGTCTCGCCTGATTCATAAGCTTCTTTGATTTTGTTCCAGCTTTCCATAGCTACCAATTTCTTTCTTGATAGAACTACTTTACCCTCAGCATCGTTTACGCCTACAACGTAAACCTTGATTGTATCGCCTTCTTTTACTACATCAGACGGCTTAAGTGCAGGGTCATCAGTAAGCTGATCAGCTGCTAATTGTCCGTTATACTTAAAGCCACCCAAATCAACGATGACCTCATTATTGCGAACTTCTACAACCGTTCCCTCTACAATGTCCCCGTTATTAAGAGTTTTACTTTCATACTGTGCAAACAGTTCTGCAAAGTTCTCCTCATTTTTTAAATTTTCACTCATAGCCTTTACTACCTCCTCGATAATACTGCCGGGTGTAGACGCTCCTGCAGTAATACCTATTTTATTATATGTTTTTTCTTGAGGTAAATCCTCAAAAGTTTCGATGTGATAGGTGTGTTTACAGTTTCGCTTTGATATTTCAAACAGCTTTCTTGTATTTGAGCTTTCCTTTCCCCCGATTACAATCATCATGTCCGAATTTCTCGAAAGTTCGTCTGCCTCTTTTTGCCTATCCTTCGTCGCACTACATATTGTATCAAAAACTAGGGTACTTTTGCAAGTTTTTTTTACATTTTGTACGATTTCACCAAAAAAATCTCTATTAATTGTGGTTTGTGCTACAATACATATGTCTTTTGAGGCTAAATTACCGTCAATTTCACTTTTCACGTCGTTAATTATGACAGCTTTGTTATCGCACCAGCCATTTATTCCAATAACTTCCGGATGGTTTTTATCGCCGACAATAATAATTTGATACCCCTCTTTGTGATGTTTCGATACAATTTTATGTATCTTTGCCACAAAAGGACAGGTAAGGTCAATATACTCACGACCGTTCATCTTGTCATAAACAGCTTTCGGCACTCCGTGTGCCCTTATAACAACCGTATGGTCACTCGGAATATCCTCTATACTGTCATACGCATACACGCCCTTGCTCGCCAAATCTTCGATTACCTGCCTATTATGAATAAGCGGACCGAGCGTTGCGATTTTTTTACCGTTTTCGATTTCTTTATAAACATCGTCCACCGCTCTTTTTACACCGTAGCAGAATCCTGCCGTTTTTGCAACATTAATCATTTTTGTTCTCCGATTTTCTTAATATCTGTATTGTCAAACGAATAAATTGTCTGCATAACTTCATCGGCAAGCGTCTGCAAAGTTTCGTTATCAGGCTTTTTGCCATAATATTCTTCAAACGTAATAGGTTTACCGAATGTTACTGTGACCTTGTGAAAAGGCTTGTATTCACCGCTTATGCAAAGCGGAATGACAGGCACTTTGGCATACACGGCAATCATCGAAACACCCAATTTAGCCTTTACTCTCTTGCCGTTTTTTATTCTGTGACCTTCAGGAAAAATAAGCATTGCGTCATTATTTTTTAATATTGAAAACGCACCTTTTATAGCACCTATATCGCCTCTGCCGCGCTGTATCGGAAACGCACCGAGTTTTTTTATAAGTCCGCCGAAAAGCTTATTTTTAAACAAGTCGGCTTTTGCCATAAATCTTAGCGGACGCGGACAATATGCCCCTGCAAAAATCGGATCCCAATTACTTTTATGGTTTACGGCAAGTATCATACCGCCGTCTTTCGGAACATTTTCCTTGCCCACTACTTTTACTCTGAAAATACAGTGTGTAACGCCTTTTGCTAAACCGCTTAAAAATTTATATAGCATATTTCAGCCCTCCGTTTTTTCAAGAATTAAGTCTTTTACAAGCTTAACCGCACCGTCAAAATCATATTCTGTCGTATCAATCAATGTTGCGTCATCAGCTTTTTTCAAAGGCGCAACGGCTCTTTGAGAATCGTTCTTGTCACGATATTCCATATCGGCTTTAATTTTCTCAAAATCACATTCAATGCCTTTTTCGCAAAGTTCGTCATATCTTCTTTTCGCTCTTGATTCAGCCGACGCGGTAAGAAAAATCTTGACGTCCGCATTCGGAAGTACATATGAGCATATGTCACGACCGTCCATTATAACATTTGCACTTTCAGCCATTTTTCTTTGAAGTTCAACAAGTTTTTTTCTGACTTCGGGAATTACCGCAACATTTGACGCACCTACAGAAACGTCTTCTTCTCTGATACGCTTTGAGACATTCTCGCCTAATAAATAAATCTGCTGTCCCTCATCTGTATATTTTATGTCGATTTCCACTTCGTTAAGACGGCTTACCAGTTTTTCTGTTTCATTTTTCGCGTCTATTCCGTTGTTAATAGCAAAAAGTGCAACCGCACGATACATTGCACCCGTATCTATGTATGTATAGCCAAGACTTTTGGCAACAGCCTTTGAAACGGAGCTTTTACCTGCTCCTGCCGGTCCGTCCACCGCAACTGAAATATATTTCATTTTGTTCTCCTTTAGATTTATTTTACCAAATCGGGACGCAACACCGTTGCACCCCTTAAATATGCGTGTACCATATCTTTATTTTGTTTATCGGAATTTACGTGCATTAAAATTCTTATACACTTCTTTAATGCACCGTCAATTTCCGGCTCGCTCATATCAAGCAACGGTACATCAACTATCCCCATTTTTCTTGCCGCAACAGCCGGAAAAACTTTGTCAAGATCGGGCGTTACCGTAAAAATGACAGACACCATATCTTCTGTTTTTATATTGTTTTCCGAAATTATAGTTTCAAGCATTTCCTTTGTCACCTCTATAATTTCTTCTCTGTCATTATTTTCAACCGTTGTTGCTCCTCTTATTGCTCTTACCATACTACCATTCTCCTTTGATTACACTACTCTGTGTCCCATACCGATTGCGACATCGTTAAGATTCAATAAACCGATAGCAAAAAATACGCATACACCGATATGTGAACCGTGTCTTGCAATACCGATTTTACCGCCGAGATTAAGTCCGACGCACTTATCGACAATCTGCTGAATTGCCTCATGTGCCGCACCGGCAACCGCACCTTCTTCCGCATGGGTTGAAGATATAACATTTTCACGTTTTGCCGCAACAACCGCTCTTTCAAGTACTTTCGGTACCGCACTGCCGAAATCACTGCCGAAATCGACTGCAACGGAAAGAATACCGTTTTCCTTATTTTTTGCTTTCATCTCTATTTCTTCTTCTCTTGAATCTGTAAGCGCAATTTGTATAGCCGCCTTACAAACCTCTCTGCTGCCAACTTCCATATCCACAATTGTTCCTTTCTATGCTATTCGACTGCATTCATACCGGCAAGATAGCCCGTCGAAAATGCCGCCTGCAAATTATATCCGCCTGTATAACCGTCTATGTCAATCACTTCACCGGCAAAATACAAACCGCTCACAAGTTTTGATTCCATTGTGGACGGATTTATTTCGCTTACCTTAACTCCGCCGGCTGTTACGATAGCCTCCTCGACAGGCCGTACGCCGACTGCGGTAAGTGTAAAGTGTTTTAAAACGTGAACAAGCCCGTTTCTTTCTTCTCTCGTAATTTCATTTACTGCCTTATGCGGCTCTATTCCCGAGAGTGATATTACAATCGGTATAAGTGCTTTCGGAAGCAAATCGTCAAGACTGTTTACAAGGTGCTTTTTACTGTACTTTTCAAAATCTCTGAGCACTCTCGCATTAAGCTGTTCATCGGTCAAAGCCGGTTTTAAATCTATCTCTATTTTATATTTTTCCTTACCGATATTTTTCAGATATGCCGACATCGAAAGCACTACCGGCCCCGAAATTCCGAAATGCGTAAAAAGCATTTCTCCAAGTTCATCATAAACTGTTTTTTTGCCTTTTTTGATCGTTAATATTACATTTTTTAAAGCAAGTCCCTGCATTTGCATAATATAATCTTCTTTGACATTAAAAGGGATCAGGGACGGATAGGTTTTCTCAACGATATGTCCGCTTTCTTGTGCAAAACGATACCCATCTCCTGTCGATCCGGTCGATGGATACGAAATGCCGCCTGTTGCCACGATCACAGCATCTGCCAATATTTCTTCCAGCTTATGGTCACGACTGACACATACCCCATAACATGTCCCCTCTTTACACAGGATTTTTTTCACTT
>ERZ791826.1915-NODE-1915-length-10409-cov-2.269364_pt1 | contig 10409 bp, 8 predicted proteins | sample MGYA00510297_ERZ791826 | MGnify/ENA primary metagenome ERZ791826 (study PRJEB30046, sample SAMN00792004) | human gut metagenome | study: EMG produced TPA metagenomics assembly of the A metagenome-wide association study of gut microbiota in type 2... | reverse complement strand
CGCTATCGTAAGTATCTAGATTCCGGAGCCGCAGTTCGAAGGACAGGCAAAGCAGAAGCTTGGTAATGCAGAAGCGAGAACCGCGGTAGAAGGACTTGTGACAGAGAAACTTACGTATTTCTTAGAGCAGAATCCTCAGGTGGCAAAGGCTATCGTAGGAAAAGCAGTTGTCGCACAGCGTGCCCGTATGGCAGCCAGAAAAGCAAGAGATGTTGCCCGTAAGAGTACACTTGAGACGAACATGGCGCTTCCCGGTAAGCTTGCCGATTGTTCGGATCCAAATCCAAAGAACTGTGAAATCTATATCGTAGAGGGAGATTCTGCCGGTGGTTCTGCAAAGACTGCCAGATCCCGTGCAACACAGGCAATCCTTCCACTGCGTGGTAAGATTCTGAATGTAGAGAAAGCAAGAATCGACCGGATTCTGGAAAATGCAGAGATTAAAGCCATGATTACTGCATTTGGTACCGGTATTCGTGAGAATTTCAATATTGAGAAGCTTCGTTATGACAAAATCATTATCATGACCGATGCCGATGTCGATGGTGCACATATTGCAACGCTGATGCTTACATTCTTCTTCCGGTTTATGCCGGATCTGATCAAGGAAGGACATGTATACTTAGCACAGCCACCACTGTATAAGCTCGAGAAAAACAAGAAGACATGGTATGCATACAGTGATGAAGAACTGGCGGATATCTTAAATGAAGTTGGTCGTGACCAGAATAACAAGATCCAGCGATACAAAGGACTTGGTGAGATGGATGCTGAGCAGTTGTGGGATACAACTATGGATCCGGAAAAGCGGGTTTTATTGCGTGTAGCAATTGATGAGAACAGTGAGTCTGAGCTAGACTTAACCTTCGATACATTGATGGGTGAGAGAGTAGAGCCAAGACGTGAATTTATTGAGGCAAATGCAAAATTCGTTAAGAATCTTGACATTTAAGTAGGAGGAGAACAATGGACGATAGTACAATTTTTGATAAAATCCATGAAGTGGATTTGAAGAAAACCATGGAAGAATCGTATATCGATTATGCCATGAGCGTTATCGCTGCAAGAGCTCTTCCGGATGTGCGAGATGGTTTAAAGCCTGTACAGCGAAGAATCTTACATTCCATGGTGGAACTGAACAACGGTCCGGATAAGCCACATCGTAAATGTGCCCGTATCGTCGGTGATACAATGGGTAAATATCATCCACATGGTGACAGTTCTATCTACGAGGCACTCGTAAAGCTGGCACAGGAATGGAATACAAGATATCCACTGGTCGATGGACATGGTAACTTCGGTTCCGTCGATGGGGATGGCGCGGCTGCGATGCGATACACAGAGGCACGTCTCTCCAAGATTTCGATGGAGATGGTTGCGGATATCAACAAGGATACGGTTGATTTTGTACCAAACTTTGATGAGACAGAGAAAGAACCGGTCGTACTTCCAAGCCGTTATCCAAACCTGCTCGTAAACGGTACAACCGGTATTGCCGTAGGTATGGCAACCAATATTCCGCCTCACAATCTGCGTGAGGTAGTAAATGCAGTTGTAAAGATTATTGATAACCGTGTGAATGAGGATCGTGAGACAGAAATCGAAGAAATCATGGAAATCATCAAGGGACCGGATTTCCCAACGGGTGCATCTATCCTTGGTACAGCCGGTATCAATGAAGCATATAGAACCGGTCGTGGTAAGATCAAGGTACGTGCCGTATCCGAGATCGAGCCGATGGCAAATGGAAAGCAGAGAATCGTTGTGACTGAGCTTCCATATATGGTAAATAAGGCAAAGCTGATCCAGAAGATCGCAGAGCTTGTCAAGGAGAAGAAGATTGAGGGTATTACAGCTCTCCGTGATGAAAGTTCCCGTGAGGGTATGCGTATCGTCATCGAGCTTCGAAAAGACTGCAATGCGAATATCGTGCTGAACCAGTTATACAAGCACACACAGATGCAGGATACATTTGGTGTAATTATGCTGGCATTGGTGGATGGACAGCCTATGGTATTAAATCTCTTGGAAATGCTTGGATATTATATCAAGCATCAGGAAGAGGTTGTCACAAGAAGAACGAAGTTTGACTTGAACAAAGCGGAAGATCGTGCTCATATATTAGAGGGATTATTGATTGCCCTCGATAATATTGATGAGGTTATTCAAATCATCCGTAGTTCCAAATCCGTTGCCGATGCAAAGCTTGCATTGATCGAGCGTTTCGGTTTATCCGATGCACAGGCACAGGCTATCGTAGATATGCGTCTGCGTGCTCTGACCGGTTTGGAAAGAGAAAAGCTTGAGAAAGAATACAGAGAATTGATGGAACTCATCAAAGAGTTGAAGGCAATTCTCGCAGATGAGAAGCTGCTCCTTGGTGTAATCAAGGAGGAAATCCTGATCATCGCAACAAAGTATGGCGATGACAGAAGAACTTCTATCGGCATTGATATGGATGATGATATCACAGTTGAAGATCTGATTCCGAAGGAAAATGTTGTAATCGCTATGACAAAGCTTGGCTATGTAAAGCGTATGACAATCAATAACTTCAAGAGTCAGAACCGTGGTGGTAAGGGCATCAAGGGCATGCAGACAATCGAGGATGATTTCATCGAGAATCTGTTCATGACAACGACGCATCATTACATCATGTTCTTCACGAATCAGGGACGTGTATATCGTCTGAAGACGTATGAGATTCCGGAATCCGGACGTACTGCAAGAGGAACGGCAATCGTAAACCTCTTACAGCTCCAGCCGGATGAAGTGATCACAGCAGTCATTCCAATTCGTGAGTACCATGAGGGAAGATACCTGATCATGGCTACAAAGAATGGCATGATCAAGAAGACAAAGATTACCGAGTATGCAAATGTTCGTAAGTCCGGACTTGCTGCAATCACCCTGAAAGAGGGCGACGAGCTGATCGAAGTAAAGGCAACGAACAATACGAAGGATATCATCCTGATTACAAAGCAGGGTATGTGTATCCGCTTCAATGAGAAGGAGGTTCGTTCAACCGGACGTACATCGATGGGTGTCATCGGTATGAGTGTTGCCGGTGATGATGAGGTTATCGGCATGCAGCTTGATACACAGGGCGAAGCACTTCTGATCGTATCCGAGAATGGTCTTGGTAAGCGTACTCTTGTCGAAGAATTTACACCACAGCACCGTGGCGGTAAGGGTGTGAAGTGTTACAAGATCACAGACAAGTCCGGAACCGTTGTAGGATTTAAGGCGGTCAATGATGATAACGAGATCATGCTGATTACCAACCAGGGTATTGTAATAAGACTCCTGTGTAAGGATATCTCTATATTAGGCAGAATTACAACCGGTGTGAAGCTCATCAACATGGATCTGGAAAGCGATATTACCGTTGCAAGTATTGCAAAGGTTCGTCAGAAATCTGCAGATGAATCCGAGTCTTTAGAGATGATGGAACGCGAGATGAACGAGGCAGACAATGAAGAAGGTAATGTAGAAGAGCCGGAGAGTCCGGAAGATAAGTAAATCGTGAAAAGAGGGAAAAGCGATGAACGATAGTATTAAAGAGGGCTTGGAAGGTCTTTCCAAGATGGATGGCGTATCCAATTTCTTATATGCACTTATGTATTGGGTAGGTGTTATATTTGTACTGTTATTTGTGACATACATTTTTGTATCTATTTATGTGCGTGCACAGAATAAGAAGCGCGGAATTGATACGAAGGATAAAGACGATTATTTGGATGATTAAGAAAAGGGCTGCTATATGAGAAATCGTGTAGCAGCCTTAGTATGTTAAAAAGGAGTAAACCATGCGAACATTACACACAGACAAAATCATTGAAGCAGTGAAAGAAATGTGTATCTCGGCCAATCTGTATCTGGCAGATGATATGGATGGAAAGATACGTCAGGCGGCAAAAGAGGAAGACAGCACACTCGGCAAACAGATTTTGAATCAGTTGATTGAGAATATGGAGATTGCCGGAGAAGATAAGATACCAATCTGTCAGGATACAGGAATGGCAGTGTTCTTCGTGAATGTTGGACAGGATCTGCACATTGAAGGAATGAATCTCACGGATGCCATTAACGAAGGTGTGAGAAGAGGATATACTGAGGGGTATCTGCGGAAATCTGTCGTGAGAGATCCACTTCTGCGTGAGAACACCGGAGACAATACACCGGCAATCATCCATTATGATATTGTACCGGGAGATCAGCTGGAGATAACGATTGCGCCGAAGGGATTTGGTAGTGAGAATATGAGCAAGGTATATATGCTGAAACCGGCAGATGGAGAAGAAGGAATCCGTCAGTCCGTGCTTGCAGCAGTGAAGGATGCTGGACCAAATGCTTGTCCTCCGATGGTAGTCGGTGTTGGACTTGGCGGTGATTTTGAGCTTGCGGCAAAGCTTGCGAAGAAAGCACTCACAAGACCGGCAGGATCACATTCGGAGAAGGCACATATTGCGAAGCTCGAAGAAGAGATATTGGAGCTTGTGAACAAGACTGGAATCGGACCGGGTGGACTTGGAGGAAAGACAACGGCGCTTGCAGTCAATATTGAAACCTACGCAACGCATATCGCAGGTATGCCACTTGCAGTCAATATGTGCTGTCATGTAAACCGTCACAAGACAGTTGTGTTGTAGAAATATAAAGGATAGGGATGAAATGACAGAGAAAAATGTACAGGAGATTGGATGCATGCATGTGTAGGTTATAAACGAGAATCATGCGTGCCTGAAAGAAAGGAGATATGTACTTGGGAAAGGTTTCAAATTATATCAACCAGAATATGGCGAAATTCAAACAGATTTACATACGTTATGCTGCGAGTATTTTCTGTGTGTTTATCATAGCGGTTGTGAGTATCATAGCAAATCAGAAAAAAGGGTTTGACATAGAATCTATCGTGACTGTGTGTTCTATCTGGCTTGCCGGGAATTTTCTGGTTGAGAGTCTGTGGAAGAAAACAGCAGAAGAAGCACAGAAAAACAAACAGAAATGGCTGATCGGATATGGCGTAACGTTTGTGATTGCAATCGTATTTGAGAATTTGTCAGAGATTCTTAAAGCACAGAAAGCGGATATACCGAATCTGATATTTGAAAGTATCTTGTATTTTTACATTGCATGCACGGTGCTTCTTGCAATCTATGTATTGCTCCGGCAGCAACAACTGGATCTGCCACATTGTATCGGACGGATTATATTCGCATTGCTCCGGGCAGTTGGTGTCTATCTGGTGTTAAATATTGCGGTTATCCTGATTCTTGAAATTATTGATGCATTGCTTGTGGATATAGATACGTTCAGAGTGGAGTTGAATATCCAGTTATTGCTGAGTGCACTTGCGTATTTTCCAACCTGCCTGCTTGCTGTCTCGGACACAAGCGAAGATAACGCGGCATTTACGAAGAAATTTGTATCGTATGTGCTACTTCCATGCGTGTGGATTGCGATGTTCGTAATCTATCTCTATGTTGTAAAAATTTTCGTGACGCAGGAGGTTCCGAGCAACGAAATCTTCAGTATCTGTGCAAGTCTTTTTGCAATTGGTATGCCAATCTGGATGATGGCATCCGGGTTCGTGGAGGAGAAGTCTTCACGTTATAAGAAACTGATCCATATTACGAAATATATCTATGCACCGTTTATCCTGCTTGAAATCTATTCTATGTCAGTGCGTGTCAAAGCATATGGACTGACGGAGCAGCGATATGCGGCGTGGATGTTTATCTTGCTACAGGTCATCTATATTCTGTGGGAGAAAATCTATGCAAGGTATGCAAGACTTGCAGGCAGGAAAAAAACATATAATAATCAGGCAGATACCGGTGATACAGGAACAGAACATGCAAATGAAATAAATCAGACGAAAACACAAATAAACTGGTACTATGAAAATCTGATTCTAGTCTTAGTTGGATTTTTATTTGTCGGACTTCTGCTTCCATTTGGAAATGCGCAATATCTGTCGTATCAGTCACAGAAAAGCCGGTTAGTTAAGAATCGGACATTGGATAAGGAAGTGGCTGCGGAAGCATATGATTATTTGCGTGGAAATGCGTATGGCAGACGATACATAAAGACCAATCTCACGGAAGCGGAGCAGGATGAATTACATAACATGCTGTATGACCGGGACAGTGAAGATCAATGGAAATCCGTGTATTTCAATGCATATCCGATTGAAGAGGGTGGATTGACCATCCGTGGTTATGAAAAAATCTATGGGGTAGATGAACATTGGCGGGATGAATGTTCTGTTCAAGAATATGAGAGCAAAACAATCACAGCCGGAGACAATGTATATGAGGGTGTAGATCTTACTTCCTGCATTTTGTATTATAAGGACTTGGAAGATAAAAATGAAAATCAGGTCGTAGATGAAAAAGACAAAGTCTACGAAATTCAAATCAGCGTTACAGAAAAACTGATTGTAACGTATATCAGTTTTGAAATTGATGATGAGCAGACTATGATAAAAAGAATGTTTATAAAGGGATATATGCTGACGAAGTAAATACAATAAAAAAATAGTGGAGGATTAGAGAATGGAACGACATATTGCAGTACCATTTGGCGAAGAGAAATTAAAGGAGCTTCATGCAGGAGATTATATCTATCTGACCGGCACAATCTACAGTGCCAGAGATGCTGCACATAAGCGGATGTATGATGCTATCTGCGTGGAGCAGGAGAAACATCCGGAAGTAGAGTATAGCGGAGCAAAGCTGTATGAGGATCAGATTCTGCCACTGGATATTACAGGAAATACAATCTATTATCTCGGACCGACACCGGCGAAGCCGGGACAGGTCATCGGTTCTGCCGGACCTACAACAAGCAGCCGTATGGATAAATATACACCGCTTCTGCTTTCAAAAGGGTTGAAGGGCATGATTGGAAAAGGCAAGCGCAGTCAGGCAGTCATTGATGCAATCGTGAAGGAAAAAGCCGTATATATGGCAGCCGTCGGCGGAGCGGGTGCACTTTTATCCAAATGTATCAAGGAGTCCGAGGGAATCCGTAAGATGCGCGTGGAGAATCTTCCGGTAATCGTCGTGATCGACAGCGAGGGACACAATCTGTATGAGACGGCGGTTGCAGATTATCTGAAGGAGCATAATTAAAAATATGAATATGAAAGTTGGGGTAGTAGATGAAAGAAAAAGAACATCAGTCGGTAGAATGGAAACAGGCATGGCGTGATGAATATTTGAAGTGGATTTGCGGATATGCAAATGCATATGGTGGAACAATATATATCGGAACGGATGATGATGGTAATGTTATTGGAATTGATAATGCGAAAGAATTGTTAGAACTGATTCCAAGCAAAATTACAGATACAATGGGAATTATTGCGGATGTAAATTTATTGTATAAAGATGGCTTAGAATATTTGGAAATAATTGTTGATAAATATCCCTCATTAATCAGTTTTCGAGGAAAATATTATTATCGTTCTGGTAGTACTATGCGTGAGATTACTGGAAAGGAATTAGAAAGGACATTGTTAAAAACACAAGGAAGAACGTGGGATGGAGTACCATTGCCTAAACTTTCGGTAACAGATTTGAAACAGGATGCAATACAGTTATTTAAGGAAAAGTCGGTTAGACGTGGCAGATTGACTCAGGAAGATGTAAATGTGTCTGATGAAGTGCTTATGGATAATTTGCATCTGATAGATGAAAATGGATATTTAATAAGGGCAGCTATGTTAGCATTTTATAATGATCCAGAAAAATGGGTTACAGGAGCCTATGTTAAAATTGGTTTCTTTGGAAAATCGGATTCCGATTTGAAATATCAGGATGAAGTGCATGGTCCATTGCTTGAGCAAGTGGATAAAACCATAGATTTAGTGTACACGAAATATATGAAAGCACGTATTGCTTATGAAGGTATTCAGAGGATTGAACAGTTTATGTTTCATAAAGATGCATTTCGAGAGATTCTTTTAAATGCAATTGTTCATAAAGACTATAGCAGTTGTAATCCTATTCAAATTAGTGTTTATGAGGATAAGATATATGTTTGGAATGATGGTGAAATGCCTCCTAATTTGGATACAACGGACAAGTTGTTTATGAAGCATTCTTCCAAACCATATAATCCGAATTTAGCAAATGTATTTTTTAAAAGCGGAATGATTGAGGCTTGGGGAAGAGGCTTTGAAAAGATTAAAGAAGGTTGTGCACTTTATGATGGACCATTGCCGGAATATGATATTAATGAGTCTGGAATTATGGTGTTGTGTCAGGCTTGTGATAGGTATTTGAAACTATTGGATAATTACGATTATCTTGGTCATAATGACCAAGATAGTGACCAAGATATGAAAAACAAAATTATTGAATTTTGCAGAATACCAAAATCAGCAAGTGAAATTCTGAAAGAATTTAATCTGGAACGATCTTATTTTAGAAGGCACTATCTGGATAGAATGCTTAAAATAGGAGAGTTAAAAAGGACAGAACCAGATAAACCTAAAAGTAAAAATCAGAAATATTATTCATAGACTTGGTCAGGAAGATGGTCATTTGACCATCTTTCTGACTAACAGTATGTAACAAATATAATGAAAAAGGCAGGTGTTAATATGGCAAAAAACAAGGTTAAAGTCGAATATGATGTAGATATGGAAAAGGAGCGCAGGAAGAAACAGCAGAAAAATGGAAAAACAGGATTTGCTATACGCAGATCAAACATTTTTCTGTATGGGTTGCTGCTCGTTGTGGAAGTGTTGTTTTATTATTTCCTGACACCGGCAATCAATGTACATACCTCTGGATTCTGGACATGGGTGATACTTACGCTTGCGGCAATCGGATTTTGCTCCTTTGATTTCAAGGGAACACGCATTACTAAAAAAGGCAATATCAAAGAAGCCGTTGGTTCGACAAAGGTGGTAATGGTTTCATTTACAGCAATCCTTGTGTTGATTGTAGGATTGATTATAGGCGGGCTGGCATCTTCTCAATTGTTCCGTGCATCGAAATATGCAGGAATCATCAAGGTTGAGGATGGTGATTTTGCAACGGATGTACCGGAAAGTGAGAATATCAACAACATAGCACTGATGGATACGGACAGTGCGAGAATCATCGGTGATCGTTCGATTGGTTCCCTGTCTGACGTTGTCAGCCAGTATCAGGTGAGCGAGACATACAGCACCATTGATTATAATGGTGTGCCGATGAAGGTTGCACCGCTTGAATATGCGGGATTTATCAAATATCTGAATAATAAAGATGCCGGAATTCCGGGATACGTGCTTGTTGATCCGGTCAAAAATGAGGCAGATTATGTGAAGCTTGAAAAGCCGATTCAGTATTCTTCCTCTGCATACTTTGGCAAGAATCTGCAGCGGCATGTGCAGCTTTCTTATCCGACGTATGATTTCAACGGATATTATTTTGAACTTGATAATGAAGGAAATCCATATTATATCTGTCCGGTGTTAAAGCCGAATGCAGGGCTATTTGGAGCGAAGGACGTAAAGGGAATCGTGATCTGTGATCCATGCAGCGGGGATTGTGAATATATGGATTTGGGTGATATTCCAAACTGGGTAGATCGCGTGTATGATGGTGATCTCTTATGTGACCGGTATAACTGGTATGGTATGCTGTCAGGTGGATTCATTAACAGCAAGATTGGAAACAAAGGCTGTAAGGTGACGACCGACGATTATGGTTACAAGGTGATGGACGGCGATGTGTGGGTATACACAGGTGTGACATCCGTCAATGGCGACCAGTCGAATATCGGATTTGTGTTGATGAATTCAAGAACTGCAGAGAGTAAATATTTTGCAATCGCAGGTGCGGAAGAGCATTCCGCGATGTCCTCTGCGGAGGGACAAGTACAAAACCTCGGGTACACGTCATCATTCCCATCTCTGATCAACATCGGAAATGTACCAACCTATATCATGGTACTCAAAGATAATGCAGGACTTGTGAAGATGTATGCACTTGTCAATGTGGAAAAATACAGCATCGTGGCAACCGGCGCGACACAGAAGGAAGCACTTGCAAGTTACCGGAAGCTGCTTGCCGAAAACAGCATAACGACAAGTGGAAACGATGTCAGCGAAGATACATTGAGTAAGAAGATTACAGTCACACAGATCCGGTACATCACAGTAGAGAATGAGACATATGTGTATATTACAGCGAAAGATCGTTCTGTCTACAAACAGAATTTTGCTGAAAATGAAAGCCTGATCAAGATTGAGGAAGGTGATGTGATCACAGTTCATTATATGGAAGGTGACGATGGCGTGAATACGCTTCTTTCGTATGAATAATTTATTGGAATAAAATAATAAAAAATAGGATTATACTAAGGGTATATAATTACCTCTTGACATTTAGTACAATATTTGTTAT
>ERZ791826.1910-NODE-1910-length-10436-cov-3.560254_pt1 | contig 10436 bp, 7 predicted proteins | sample MGYA00510297_ERZ791826 | MGnify/ENA primary metagenome ERZ791826 (study PRJEB30046, sample SAMN00792004) | human gut metagenome | study: EMG produced TPA metagenomics assembly of the A metagenome-wide association study of gut microbiota in type 2... | reverse complement strand
GAGTATTCCGATTATGATGATTTGTGCGTATAACATACAATTAATATTTTACGAATGGAGTTGACGTATAATGTCAGATAATTATGAAATATGGACCACTGACGAAGTTATGGATTATCTTCTTGTCGGAAGAAACACTTTGTATAACCTACTGAGGAACGGTAAAATCAAAGGCTTTAAAATCGGCTCGTGTTGGAAAATCCCCAAAAAAGCCGTAGACGACTATATCACTTCTGAAAGCGGAATAAATACATAAGGTATCGCAATAAACACAAAATGGTGAGGTACGTCCTCACCATTTTTAATGTTTTGTGATACTAATTTTTTATATCTTCAGTTGTGTAAGTAACAGCATTTTGGATAGGTTCCAACGTTATTTTATCCCAAAGCATAATTTTCAACTTCCAACCTGATTTTACTGTTAAATTAAATTCCCCTTTCGGTTCATTTATTGTTACACCTATTAATCTTCCGTCAGAATCATATAATGCAATATACATATTGTAATTTAAAACTTCATTATCAATATTAAATTCATAATTTAACGAACTATCAGTTACATTCAAAGATTTTACAGAAAGCATCGAATCCGGTGGAGTTGTTTTTTCAAGTGTATAATACATCTCTGATAAATACACTCCTCCCTGATACACATATGAATGAATTGCATATGTATGACCTGCCTCCACTTTCATTGTCAAAACATGTTCCGCCGTATCAGAAATATCACTTCCTATCTGAGCACCGTATTCTGTATAACTCTTTTGCAATTTCGACAAATCAACATCATCGAACAAAGCTTCTGTTCCATAATCATTATAATAAAATCTGCCTTTTGCCTTACCCGTAATTCCGTCAAAGCGTACTTTCATTGTAAGAGTTCCCGAATATGTCGGCTTAATTAGTATATATCGGTTAGTTTCCTGTGCATTATTACAGTCTGCAACTTCACTGTCACTACAACTCGGACCGCTAAAATGAACACCGTCATTTTGGGTTATAGTATCATTTGTACCTATTCCAATTCTTATATCACCATATTCATCATTGTAATTATATGCACCCATTTTTTGTGCCCCATCATTTTCACCGAACAACCATGAATATTGCTCACCATCTATTTTTCCGCTGATTGGATAAATAATTTTTTCTTTCGGGATTTCCTGCGTTGTTTCAATTCTTATACAATCATAATCATTAGTTTCCACCTTAATATCATCATTACTTTCCGTATAATCTTTATCATTGGTTTTCACCCAATCTTCGCCGTTGAAATATCCTGTTTCAACTGTTTTAATACCATATTTATTAATATCTTTTAATACAAATTCTGCGGCTTTGGTGCTTAAAAGTACAATTTCATTTTTACTTTCTTCTATCGCAATACCGACGCCGTTACTATTCGTATTATATGTAACGTCCAAAGCACGAACACTCTTTGTTGATGTTGTGGTTTCATTTGATTTAGGATTAAAGAACATCAAAGTATTTCCGCCCGCACCGTCTGCCTTTTTAGACGCAAGCTGATACTGTACTTTATTAAGCATTGTATTCATATTTCTTACACGTTCAATCCAGTTGCTTTCCGACCAGTTTGCGCTGCTGCCGTTTTGATACGTATAACCTGTTCTTGCCTCAAAACCTGTTGCTTTGCCGTCTGAATCTCTAACTGCTACATATGTTCCGAAATCTTCTTTACCGGAAAGCAATTCATATACATTCAAATATCCGCCGCCTGCCAAACATGCAATAATACTTTCATCTAAATCTTGATTATTACCGCCGAATTCCATTACCATAGGAAGATTTTTGCCTTGAGCATAGTTATATGTATGGTTTTTATATGTACAACTCTCGTGTCCGAAACTGTAAATATAGTCATGGTCGGCACCACTTGTTACCGAATACGGATCCAGTCCGATAAAATCAAGATCTGTCCCTGTTGTATTTCGTTTTTGTTCGTTATAGGCAAGGACGTTGGTATCTGTTGTCATATAATTATTTTCTCTCGTCCATACCGAACATTTTGATTCTTTTACCGCTGAACTTAAGTTATTAAGATATTCCCATAATGTATCTTCTCTGAAAGTCGACTCACTCTTTGAATTTGCGAGTTTTTCCTGACAAATATCACAATAGCAATGTCCAAAATACTTATTATCATCACTTCCCGAATGAAGTCGACCAACTGCCGTTTCATTTGCCACTTGACAACCTACAACAAGTGAGCCGTAACCATTTTCAGCTGTATAATCTGCAATATGGTCAAATACAGTTTCCAAAACTTCTTTTTCTTTTGCTCTCAATTCCGGGTCATTCTTACACATTATATAAATATTTGTTGCATTCAAATTTCTTGCAGGTGTTCCGTCTGCTTTAAGGCTCTTTTGATAATTTGCATGAACATAATACGGTAATCTCACTTCGTGCGACTGCTGACAAGTATCTGTTGCAAACCACAAAAGTTCAAATTTAACACCCGCCTCATGTGCATAATCAAGAATTTTATCAAGGTGTGTCCAATCATAAACATCGTCACGCGATAATTTAAGCTGCGGTCTGTCGTTGCCCTCAGTTCCTGCGCCGCATATTGTAATCGCACTGTCATTGTCACATGCAACCGCAAGAGTAATTGAGTTTTCGTTTTTATGAGCATTCACAAAATCTGCAACATTAAAATCAAAATATCCGTTTGATCCTTCGTTTGTGTTTTGCAAATGTTCAGAAGTTACCAAATTCCATTCAGGCGAAGTAACGCTTTCATTGCTTAGTGTTCCGTCTGTCACGTCATAAATTGAGAGTGCCGTGCTTGACGTCACATTTGTAATATGTACTCTAAATTTTACCGCCGCATACTCAGTATTTTCTTCAATTTGCGGCAAGTTAAATTTAAAATATGCCATTTGGCTGTTTTCGCCGTCTTTACTTACAGTTACAGATTGTTCGGAAATTGTATTTCCGCTATCAGTAATTTGTCCCGTTTCTGCCGCATATATTTCTTTATCAGGCTGAACGTCACTCCAACGTATTTGTGAATTTACAACGGTATACCCGTCTTTACTTGCCTGCAAATACATATTTCTTATACTGTCATAATCAAAGCCAAGTTGGTCTATCGCATTATCGGCTCTTACTTGCACACCGTTAAAGAAAAACGGTTTTTCGTCTACCATTAAAGTCAAGCGGTCATAATTTTCCGTTGAAGTGTCAACATAACTTACAACATCTTCTTTTTTAAACTCTGCATTTATTGTGACATCACTTGTAGGCATGTCAAAAAAATCACCGTACTTAAATTCTTTTGTTTCACCGTTTTCAGTTTTATATGTAAGTGATTTTATTCTGTAACCGTCATTCGGTTTTACCGAAAAAGTTACTCTGTCACCCTCAACGGCTTTAATTGTTCCATTGTCATTTATTGTACCGCTTTTTATCACGATTGTTCCATTTTCCGTTTCTGTCGGAAGTGTGATATTATGATATGGTTTTTCTTCAAACACTGCATTAACCTCTGTAGTATCGTTAATCACAAATTTATACTGATTATTCTTATCCACCGCAACCGTTTCTCCGTTTACCGTAAGACTTTTTAACTTATACTTGTCATTTGGTATTGCAGTAAGTATAACTGTACTTCCCTTTGAAATTTTATTGTTATTTGCTTGATTTGATGTGACAATTCCGTTTTCTGACTCGGCAATCGCAAGAGAACATATGCTGTCTTCAGCAACAACCGTCGCAGTTGCGGCACTGCTTTCTTTATAATCACCTGCCTGTGCTGTTACGGAAATAGTATCACCTACATTTAAAACTAAACCCGCAAGCGACCATTCCGTACCGGCTACGTCTGCTGACTGTACTTTGCCGTCATTTATTTTAACACTGACCGTTGCATTTTCTTCACAAGTTCCCGATATACTTATGTCTGATGAAATTATAGGTGTTTTGATTGTCGGTGTTGCGGTTTTTCCTATTATTTGTTCGGATTCATAATACATCTCCGATATTGTAAATCCACCGGCATAGACATATGTATGCAGAGAATATGTCTTACCGGCCTCAACATCAAAACTAAGTGTTCTTTCCTTTGCATCGGTTACATCTGAACCGATTTGAGTACCGGCACCTTTGTTAAGTGCGGTTAGGTCTATTTCGTCAAATTCCGATTCGTATGTATTGTACCATATACGTCCCTTTGTACTGCTTTTAGCTGATGGGAATGATATTTTTATATACATAGTTCCCGAATATGACGGTTTTATAAAAATATATCTGTTTGTATCCGCTGCACTTTTATAGCCCGAATCAGTTTTTTCTTTGCAGCTTGGACCGCTGTAAACAATGCCTTTATCTGCTGAAATGCTGTCACCGCTGCCGAGCGATATTTTCAAATCGGCATATTCATCAGATACATTGTAAACATTTTCACTTTCGCCTGTACCTGTAAAATTCCATGTGTATTTTCCCGATTCCGCAATCGGCGTAACTACGGATTCTTCCGCCGATATGGTAATATTAAAATTAATCATCATAATGCTTAATGCTATAAAAAGACTAAATACTCGTTTCATTTTGCACACTCCTTATATATATTTGATAATTTTATTATAAAAGTTTAAATTGGTTTATACAAGGTATTTTTTCGATATATTAGCCTAAAAAACGGCATTGAGCAAATTATGCTCAATGCCGTTTAGCGATAATGATATTTTGAACGATATTCACGCATTGACATTCCCGTATATCGTTTAAATATCTGTTGTAAATATTTTAGCTTGATATTAAAAACTATTGGAATATGTTCAATCGGTCTGTCTGTGTTTTCCAAAATGTCTTTTGTGATTTCAACACGCATATTATTTATGTATTGCGTTACGGTCATACCTGTTTCTTGCTTGAATACACGTCCGAGATGATCTACCGTTACAAATCTGTGTGCCGCAATTTCACTTGGTTTTGGATTTTGATAAATTGTATTTCGTATCTGACGAATTGTTTGGTCCACAAGTGTATTTTTGCTAAAAAGTTGTTCTTCATTTACATTATACCTTCTGAAAATTATCGGCAGCATCGCAAGCATATTCCCTAATAATGCACTGTTTCGTGCGAGAGCATCTTCGTAATATTCATTTGTAATTCTGACGATATAATTGCGTATTTCATTCATATCATTATCCCTTACCATAATATATGTTTTTCCGTCAGGTTTGAAAAAGCGTTCCAATTCAACAAATTCATCTGCATACTTTTCCCATTCTCCACGCAAAAAGTCCTTTTCAAAAAGCAGATAATGTATTTCAAAATCATAATTTTCTTTTTGAGGATTTATTGAAATAAATTCTGCACTTGTGTTAGAATTAACAACAAAAATGTCCTTTTCTCTCACTTCTATTTCACGATTTTCTATTTTGACAATACCTTGACCGTATGCTATGTATGCAATAAGGATATAACTTCTGTTTGTGTGTATGGTATATTTTTTTACCCATTTGTGCTCTATGTATAAAGCTACATCTTTTGTTTTCATAAAAAATTCATCTCAACTTTCAATCGACTTTATTAAAATCATATCATAATATTACTGTATTTTCAATCACTATTACATATTGTAAAAACTATATTATCATATTCTATTGACAAATTTACATTGTACTATTGTATTTCAAATAATTCTATGATATACTTCTTTTAGAATATTTTAGAATTAACAGAGAGGGTGTTTAAATGGACGCAGTGGCATACATCAGGGTTTCTACAAACAAGGAAGAACAAGAGCTAAGTCTGGAAAATCAGCGTGAATTTTTTGAAAAATACGTTGGCAATCGTAACGACACGCTCATTCGCATATACAGTGACAAAGGCAAATCAGCCACCAAAATGAAAAACAGAAAAGATTTACAAAGGCTTTTGAGTGCGGCAAGGCGTGGCGAGTTTCAGCGTTTATATGTCAAGGACATAAGCCGTCTGTTCAGAAACACTCTTGACTTTATAACGGTTTCAAGGGAGCTTGCAAATCTCGGTGTTCAACTGCACCTTGTAAATATGGGTGAGGGCAAAGATATTGACATGTTTACGCTCAACCTTATGGCTATGATTGCGGAAAACGAGAGTCAGAAAATCAGTGAACGTACAAAATTCGGCAAGCAATTCAGCAAGGAGCGAGGTATTGTTCCAAACTTTGTTTTCGGCTACGACAGAACAGACAAATACACCCTTGTACCCAATCCGCAAGAAAGTCTTTGGGTACAGAAAATTTTTGACTTATACACAGAAGAAGAATGGGGTATGGCGAAAATTGCAAAATTTCTTTACGAGTCACACGTCAAGACAAAAAAATTAAAGGACGGTCAACCGAATTATAATTGGAGTCAAATTTCTGTCGGCAGAATTTTAACCAATCCGATTTATATAGGCACGGTCATTAACGGTAAAGAGAGTATGAAAGATATATTTACAAGTCAACGTCAAAAAAATCCTAAAGAAGAATGGTATGTATCGGAAAGACCGGAATTTCGCATTATATCGGACGAGCAATTTGAAAAGGCACAGCAAATAAAAGAAAAGAACGCAAAACAATACTGTCAACGTGAGAAACGCAGTAACAAGCATTTATTTTCAAACCTTATAAAATGCAACAGTTGCGGTTTTTCATACAGACGATACCAAAAGCAATACTCCCCCAACCGACAGCCTAAAGTTTGGTGGACTTGCTCAAAACGAAGCTCATACGGCAGCGGCAGATGTGATTCCGAATACATCCGCATTGATGAAGATTGGTTGAAATCTGCTTTGAATACATTGTTTAAATCATTGCTTGACGACCGAGAAAGCTTTTTTACACTTGTCGAAACAAGGTGCAACAGTATAATCAAAGAATACATCAGAAATACGAGCGGTATTGTGTTGGAGGAAGTCGAAAACCGTCTTGACGAATTAAAACAGGAACGTGAACGATTGAAAACACTTGCCGTAAAAGCACTTATAACAATGGACGAGGCGGAACATGATATGATTCCTATAAACGAGGAAATCGAAAAATTGAGTTTTCGTCTTAACGAAACAAACAAGACACGAGAAATCACTCAAAAAATCAAAGCAAGTATTCAAGCATTTCTTAACACATTCAGTGCATTTGATTTTTCGGGCAACATCACAAACGAGGAATTGAAAAAGGTTGTAAAAGAAATTCGTGTTGTTTCAAAAAATGAGATATATGTTTACTTTAACATTGCCGAAGATATTGAGGGACTGAACTTCCCTATCAATATTTCAGACGTAGTTGAAATCGACACTAATAGTAACAACCGTGCACAAAGATGTACATGAACGACTTTATAAAATAAACCCTGCACTGTACAAAGAAGCACAGGCGGTTTTGGAGCAGAACAAGGCAGAACGTCACATTCGTGGGGGTATGGCAACAAAGGAAAAATATTTGCTTGAAAAATTAAAATAAGAAAAACGGTGTTCACGACGAACACCGTTTTAAATTATACAAACATCGAAACAAGAAATACGGCTGATATTATTATAAATACAATATGCAGCCAAAATATTAAATTAACCGCATTGTAGTTACCGTTTTCCATACATTGCTTTATTATTTTTATAAGCACAAGCGCCGCACCGAATATGATTGCCGGCAGAAAGAAAAATCCTAATAATCCGCCGCCGACAGATGTGTGTGACAGTATGAATTTTAATACTACAATATAATACGCACAACCGCTTAAAAGTGCAAATATGAGCATTCCCGCTGTGCTTTGCAATAATTGAATAATCTTGTTCTTCATAATATAATCCTTTATTAATGTTTGTGTTTAAAACCCGCAAATTTCAATTCAAGTTAGTTGGTATAGATGTACAGTTTTTCACTGCCGACGTATGTTTATACTTCAAGTTTAAAATATTGTGCAGATATGCTACAAATAACTCGAATTTTAATTCAAGTAAGCTTTAGTTTAGTTGTGCTTTTTTTAGTCGCAGACGTATGTTTATACTTCAAGACTTAAAAAATGTGCAAATAGGCTGAAAAGCCACTTAAATTTTAATTCAAGCAAGTTTTAGTTTAGTTGTGCTTTTTTTAAGTCGCAGACGTATGTTTATACTTCAAGACTTAAAAAAAGTGCAAATAGACTGAAAATCGCTTGAATTAGTCTTCTGAAGGCATATCCCAGTTGTGGTATACATCCTGTACATCATCATTGTCTTCAAGCATATCAAGAAGCTTGGTCATTGCATTGATTTGACCTTCTTCTGTAAGTTCAGTCATTGTTTGAGGAACCATACTGACTTCGGCAGAAGAAATAGTATACTTTTCCGCAAGTGCGTCACGAACAGCACCCATATCAGACGGAGCAGTCACGATTTCCGCAACGCCGTCCTCTACTTCAATATCATCTGCACCGGCTTCAAGAGCGTCCATAGTGATTTCATCTTCGTCCATATCTTCATTTTCGATAATGATAATACCCTTTTGGTCAAACATAAAGCTTACGCAACCCGTCTGTCCCATATTACCGCCGTTCTTATCGAATGCGTGACGCACGTCTGCGGCAGTTCTGTTTCTGTTATCTGTAAGTGCGTTTACGATTACCGCAACACCTGCAGGTCCATAACCTTCGTATGTGATACTTTCGTAGTTATCACCGTCTGTATCTCCTGCCGCCTTTTTAATTGTTCTGTTTATATTATCGTTAGGCATATTATTTGAACGAGCCTTTGCGATAGCGTCTTTAAGACTTGAGTTATTATCCGGATCCGGACCGCCTGCCTTTACGGCAACTATAATTTCACGAGCGATTTTTGTAAATATCTTAGCTCTTTGGGCATCGTTTGCGCCCTTTTTACGCTTAATTGTACTCCATTTTGAATGTCCTGACATAATTAAAACTCCTTTTAAATTTGTTCATACTAATTTATTTTATCACATTCTATGCGGTTTTTCAAGTTTTTTCTATAAATATTTTCTTTTTATTGACGTTTATACTGCACAGATGATATAATAAATTATAACCATTAAGGAGGCCGGAAATATGTGGGCATATGAAAGTGTATTTTATCAAATTTATCCGTTAGGATTTTGCGGTGCACCGTTTGAGAATGACGGTGTTTTAACGCACAGAATTTTAAAAGTAAACGATTGGATTGAGCATATAAAAAATCTCGGAGCGAATGCAATATATTTTTCACCTGTATTTGAATCGGACACACACGGTTACAATACCCGTGACTACAAAAAAATCGACTGTCGTCTTGGCACAAATGACGACTTTAAAGAAGTATGCGAAAATCTACACAAAAACAACATCAAAGTTGTTCTTGACGGCGTATTCAACCACGTCGGACGAGGATTTTGGGCATTTCAGGACGTTCTCCAAAACAGGGAGAACTCACGTTACCGCGATTGGTTCTTTATTGATTTCAACGGTAATTCAAATTACAATGACGGTCTTTGGTACGAAGGCTGGGAGGGTAATTTCGATCTTGTAAAAATCAATCTTCGCAATGAAGAAGTTATAAATCACATCTTTGAATGTATCAAACTATGGATTGACGAATTTGACATTGACGGTTTACGTCTTGACGTTGCATACTGTCTTGACAAGGATTTTCTAAAGAGATTGAGAAGTTACACTGACGGTTTAAAAAATGATTTTCTTCTGCTCGGCGAACTTCTTCACGGTGACTACAATCAATTTGTCAATGACGATATGCTCCACAGTTGCACTAATTATGAATGTTACAAGGGTGTTTATTCAAGTTTCAACAGTATGAATATGTTTGAAATTGTACATTCATTATTACGTCAATTCGGTCCCGAACAATGGACATTGTACCGTGGCAAGCACCTATTGAGTTTTGTTGACAACCACGATGTTTCAAGAATTGCAAGCATACTTACAAACGAAAAGCATATACCGCTTACTTACGGTATGATTTTCGGTATGCCTGGTATTCCTTGTGTATATTACGGCAGCGAATGGGGTGCAAAAGCACATAAAAACGAGGGTGACCCTGCACTTCGTGTATGCTTTGATGAGCCTTTGGACAATGAGCTTTCAGAATTTATATCAAAGCTTGCTACGGCACACAAAAACAGCAAAGCATTGTGCTACGGTGATTTCCGTTCGGTTGTTTTACAAAACAAGCACTGCATATTTGAAAGAAAATATGATGATGAACGTGTTCTTGTCGCTATCAATGCAGACGAAAATCCTGTCACAGTACATTTTGACGCCGGTTGCGGTACTGCTGTTGACTTAATCAGCGGTAATATGCACGACTTCGGCGGCGGCAGTGAATTACCGCCTTACAGTGTACAGTATTGGAAAATGGAAAGATAATACAAAAGCCTGTCGACAAAATGTCGACAGACTGGCAGAGGTCGAGAAATTAGTTTGGATTTTTTGAAAATGAACTCGTCGGCGTACATT
>ERZ791826.1906-NODE-1906-length-10461-cov-4.195945_pt1 | contig 10461 bp, 7 predicted proteins | sample MGYA00510297_ERZ791826 | MGnify/ENA primary metagenome ERZ791826 (study PRJEB30046, sample SAMN00792004) | human gut metagenome | study: EMG produced TPA metagenomics assembly of the A metagenome-wide association study of gut microbiota in type 2... | reverse complement strand
GCGGTTTTACTTTCTGGGGAAGCGAACGTGAAAGTAAAATCTATGAATTAAAATTTAAGTTAATGCATACTCCAAAATATCAGATTGATACCGTGTCACTGCATTTAAGCCAATTAGGTTCTGTACTTACTCAAAAAGATGTTTTACCAAAACAATTATTTGATTTAAGTTACGCAATAAACAGTACACTATCTTCTCAGGAAAAAATAAAAATTTTGTCAAATGCATTATCATACACTCTGCCAGATTTTGATATACATCTTATTTATAATTATCGATTATCATGGGCAGAACTTTCACTCTTAACAAATATTGCTATTAACTATCAATCAATTGACCCAAATAAAAGTATTTTATATTTTTCTAAAATTCTTGACTATTGCGGATTAAATTCATTTGATATTTGTTTTACAGCCACTTTTCTTTCGCCTGTTTTGACATTTTTTTGCACAAATTTGTACATAGACAAACATTTTTACAAATTATTAGATTTATTCTCCGAAAAATATTTTAGTGCTCAAAAGAAAGTCTTATGCAATTTAGGATACTTCTTTTTTTATTATGCGCAGGCTCTTGGAGAAGTTCACAACTATACTATGGTAAAATGTTATGGTCATTATGCCTGCGCTATTCAGGAGCTTTATGAAACTAAACCAAATTCCGATGTTCTAAAAGAATACTTATTGAAAGATTTTGATATCACTCTGGTTTAGGCAATCCATTGAACCCCATCAATTACAGTTTCTCCATAAGGCACAATCCCATCACTGCTTACTCCACCAAACAATGTAAGCAGTGAACAGGCAAGCATCATTCCTGCAACCATCTTTTTGATTTTGTTTTTCAGATTTTTCTTCATGTTTTTCTCTCCTCTTCATTTGTTTTTCTTCTCCATTTTATCTGCCTCCACCAAAAAAGAACATTACATAAACGGAAACTTTTTTGGTTCCATTTATGTAATGTTCCTTTTTGTTTTCTGCTTTTATTTACCTTGCATCTCATGTTCGCCATCATGAAAACCTTATTTTCCTGCGACCGCTACCCCATGAAATTCGACCGCAAATGGTCCGTCATAATCTTTATCTTTATAACGCTCGGTGGAAAATGCCATATCTTTCTGTAATTCCAACAGATTGCCGCTGACGGAACCTCCGGTTACCGGTGTCACTTTCTCACCGTCAGAAAGATATGCCAGACGGATCTCGCCGCCAAAATATCCGCTTAAGCTATCCATGGAGAAGTCAGAAAAACTTACCACATAAAGGTATGGTTCTTTTTTCATCTCCTCAAAAGCTTTTGTGCCATTATCCAGTTTTACCGCACTGTAGATTCCGGTCGGCTCGACACCTAAATAGTATGCAAACCGGGCATTTCCATGAATTGCCTTCAGTTCTCCCTCTTTTAATAGTGTAAGATCTTTCATCGGGATTCCCTCACTTGAATAAGGATTGGATGCATGGAGCGTGATATTTAATTTTTCTCCCTGCACTTTTTCTCCCTGCACATCCATTCCTGCCTGATAGTTAGAATAACCCGGATAGACCATGCCGGAGGATGACCGGTCCATGTAAAAATCGATCAGTGTGCGCACATTTTTTTCGGAAAGAAGCAGCTTATAGTTTCCTTTTTCCGGTGCTTCTGTCGCCCTTGCCCTGTCGCATACCCGTTCCAATGCTTCTTTTGCCTGTGCCGTCAGTGCCTCTGTGTCAAGATCATCATATGCGAACTCCTGATACTGCTCGACATCCTGTGGTGTAATACACTGTACGACAAACTCTCCGTTCACACTGTTTTTTTCATAGGAAACATCAATACCCTCTGAATTGTAAATCGCAGTCGTCGTTTTTTCCATGAAAAACTCAGCCGTATTGATAAATGCATCTTCCTGCACATCCACACAGTAAAGTGCTTTTACAAATGCATCTCCGATCTCCTCAAGGCTTTTTCCACAAAGTGTGCTTTTTACCTGCACTTTATTCTCTTTTTTCCCTTTTGGGAGTTCAAAAAATGGATTTTTTACAAAGGAAGCTGCGTAATAAGCACCTTTTACCGCCTCATCTACTTCCTCCTGTGTCATCTCCGGAAAAATGTTGATATTTGCGGAACCACGCATTTTCTTTCCGTCTGCCTCAAAATCACGGTAAATGGTAACCGCAGACACCGCATCCTGTTTCATCCTGCGCATATCAAGTTCTTTTTTTATAAAATAAAGTTCTGCACCCTCGACTGTTTTCTCTGTCACAAGGTAGGTTTCTATCTGAAATTTCCGAATTGCCTGTAATATTTTTTCACGCATCTGTCTCTCTCCTTTTTATCCCAATCTGATTCTGGCTTTGATATATGGACCGCCGTCAGATACTTTTACCCACTCTTTGTGTCCTTTTCCACAATAACCGGTTCCTGCAAGTTTGCACTCGTCTGACATCATGGAAATGGATTTTAATAAGTCCGGTACGTATCCGGTCAGTACGATCGGAGAAAATACTTTTCCGGTAAATTTACCGTCTTTGATCTCTCTTGCAATGTCGACCAGGCACTGGATTCCCCAGTTTTTCGGATCTTCCATGCCGCTGCTTGCATTTTCCAGATAAAACCCATAGGAAATAGAGGCGATCATATCCTCCACTTTATCTGTGCCCGGCTCAAAGAATGTATTTGTCATCCGCGTGTACGCTTTGTGGCTGTTCTTTTCCCTTCTTCCGTTTCCGGTCGGTTTTGTGCCAAGTGCCATAGCAGCCTGTGCATCACAGATTCCGGTCTTTAAGATTCCTTTTTCAATGATGACGGTATCCTGTGCGAGTGTTCCCTCATCATCAAAAAAGAAAGTTGCGGTCTCAGACGCAGCTGCCGCGCCGTCATGCATGGTAACTAACGGGGATGCCACATATTCGCCAATGTATTTTTCTGCCAGTGCACGTTTTTTCACAAACATATCCATTTCAACGCCATGTCCGAACGCTTCATGTACGATCATACCTGTGACATCCGGTGCACAGATGCAGTCATATTCGCCCGGAGTGATTGGTTCACTTGTGGCAAGATCGTTGAGTTTCTGCACTAATGGTGAGATTTTTGTTTCCATGTCATCTAAAATTTCCATTCCACCACAACCGGAGCAGCTGTCAAATGCCATTTTCATCTCCTCGCCCTTCGGGATCAGTCCCATGATCATGCCGTTTGTCCACATGACGTTCTGCGTCATATCTTTGTTTGGAGATAAAAATAATTTGTGATAAATCTGGTAAACGCATGCTGTCTGGATCTCAACGATTTTTTCATCCTGCGCCATTGCTTTTTCACGCACTGCGCCAAGGCGTTTTACGATCTCCTCATCTCCTAATTCTTCCGGCAAAACTTCATAGTCAGTGCTTTTTTCAAAATGATATGCTTCGTCCGGAATTTCTGGATACTGTTTCACTTTCATGTCATCCGGAAGCTTTTTTGCCCACGGCATCACATGATTTTTTACTTCCTCTGCAATGGTGTCAATCTCATTCTCATCAATGTGGCTGAACGCATATTCTCCATAGCTCTCGCCATCGTATACTTTTACCACATATCCTAACTCCACAAACATGTTCTCCGTAATGCTGATTCCCTGTTTTGAAATGGTGTACTGTTTGCCTTTTGAATCTGTCATCAGAATGGATGCATACGAATATGTCTGCAGCAATCTATCTAATAATTGTTTCAGGACTGGTTTTTTCTGTTCGATCAGTCTGCTGGATGTAACCTTCATTCCCTTTCCCTTTACCTTTCATGTTTTCGTTGTCCTTATCGACTATCTCAGTATAGAAAATGGTGTTATATTTGTAAATAGCTTTCATGTAAGTGGTAAAGTTTGTACCGTAAGACGTAAAAAAGACCTTGCAGAGTTTATACACTCCACAAAGTCTTTTTCATCTTTTATAAATAATATTGCCTGTTTTATTTGAAGTAAGCCACACCGGATTCAAAAATCTTGATATCCTGCTCACCATAAATGTTCATCGCAACACTTCTGTCACGTCTCTCGGAGTGAGCCATCTTACCAAGTACACGTCCATCCGGGCTTGTGATACCTTCGATCGCCATGTAGGAACCGTTGACATTCCATTCTTCATCCATGGTCGGAACACCGGCTTCATTCACATACTGGGTAGCAACCTGTCCGTTTGCAAAGAGCTTGTCTAACCACTCCTGTGGTGCTACGAAACGTCCTTCGCCATGGGATGCCGGATTGCAATATACTTTTCCAAGCTCTGCACCCTGTAACCATGGGGACTTGTTGGAAACAACTTTTGTGTAAACCATTTTGCTCACATGACGTCCGATGGTGTTGTATGTCAGAGTCGGTGACTCAGCTGACTGCGGGCGGATCTCTCCGTAAGGAACTAATCCTAATTTGATCAGTGCCTGGAATCCGTTACAGATACCAAGTGCAAGACCGTCTCTCTCATTTAACAGCTTCATGACTGCCTCTGTCATCTTCGCATTGCGGAATGCAGTCGCAAAGAATTTTGCAGAGCCGTCCGGTTCGTCACCGGCGGAGAATCCACCTGGGAACATAATGATCTGGGACTGTTCGATTGCTTTTACAAATTCATCTACAGATTCACGGATATCGTTTGCATTCATGTTTTTGAATACCTTTACGATCGTATTGGCACCTGCACGCTCAAATGCGTCTGCACTGTCGTACTCGCAGTTGGTTCCCGGGAATACAGGGATGAATACAGTTGGTTTTGCCACTTTGTTTTTGCATACACAAATGCTGTCCGCTTTGTATAATCCTGTTTTAACTTCATCCTTATTCTCTGTTGCACGGGTTGGGAAAACTTTTTCTAATGTAGCTGTCCATGCGTGTAATGCTTCCTCCATGGAAATTCTCATATCACCGTAAATAAAGCTTTCTTCCTCATTTACCCATCCGACAAGTGCTTCGTATCCTGCAAGTCCTGCTGCATCGAATGCTGCTTTTACCTCTGCAACTTTTTCAGCCGGAACTTCTGCCACAATGTTACCGAATCCCGGAGCGAATAATGTTTCTTTGGAAACATCTTCATTTACTGTAACACCGAGCTTGTTACCGAATGCCATTTTGCTGACTGCTGCTGCAAGTCCTTTTCCGTCAAGTGCATAAGCGGATACGATCACGCCAGCCTGGATCAGTGCATGGATGGTATCGTATAATTTCATGACCTGTGCGTAATCCGGAAGGTCGAATTCATCTTTTTTAATCGTAAACAGTACTAACTGGTCTCCCACTGCTTTTAATTCCGGTGTGATGATATCTTTTTCTTTTGCGATATCCACAGCGAAAGAAACAAGTGTTGGTGGAACGTCAATATCATTGAAGGTTCCGGACATGGAATCTTTTCCACCGATAGATGGAAGTCCGAAGCCGATCTGTGCATTGTAAGCACCGAGTAATGCTGCAAATGGCTGGCTCCAGCGTTTTGGATCTTCGCTCATTCTGCGGAAGTACTCCTGGAAAGTGAAACGTACTTTTTTATAGTCACCGCCTGCAGTTACGATTCTGGATAAAGATTCTAATACTGCGTAAACAGATCCGTGGTATGGGCTCCAGCTTGATAAGTATGGATCAAAACCATAAGACATCATGGTCACAGTATCGCAGTCTCCTTTTGCAACAGGAAGCTTTGCAACCATGGACTGTGTCTCTGTGAGCTGGTATTTTCCACCGAATGGCATGTAAACGCTGTTCACACCGATGGAACCGTCGAACATCTCTACAAGACCTTTCTGGGAGCAGACATTTAAATCAGCAAGCTCTGTCATCCATGCAGCTTTCATATCATTTGCCGCAACTGCCTCTGCTACCTTTGGTGCTGCGATCTTTTTGAAATAGTTCTCTTTTTCCTCAGGCATCTCAACTTCTACGTTGGTCTCCTGATGTGCACCGTTTGTATCTAAGAATGCTCTGGAAAGATTTACGATCTCTTTTCCTCTCCACTCTAATACAAGTCTTGGATCTTCTGTCACAACTGCAACTTCCACAGCCTCTAAGTTTTCCTCAGCAGCGTATCCTAAGAAGGTCTGTACATCCTCCGGAGCTACAACAACTGCCATACGCTCCTGGGATTCAGAGATTGCAAGCTCTGTTCCGTCAAGTCCGGCGTATTTTTTCGGAACTTTATCTAAGTTAATGCGAAGTCCGTCTGCTAATTCACCGATTGCCACAGACACACCGCCTGCACCGAAATCGTTACATTTTTTAATGATGTGGGCAACTTCCTCACGGCGGAATAATCTCTGGATCTTACGCTCTGTCGGAGCATTACCTTTCTGTACTTCTGCACCGCAGACAGAAGTGGACTGTGTATTGTGTGCCTTGGAGGAACCTGTTGCACCACCGATACCGTCGCGTCCGGTACGTCCTCCGAGTAAGATAATGATATCTCCCGGATCAGAAGTCAGTCTCTGCACTGCACGTCTTGGAGCAGCACCCATAACAGCACCGATCTCCATACGTTTTGCGACATAGTCTGGATGGTATACTTCTTTTACATAACCGGTTGCAAGTCCAATCTGGTTACCATAAGAGCTATAACCGTGAGCTGCCTCGCGGACAATTTTCTTCTGTGGAAGTTTTCCCGGCAACGTGTCTTTCACAGATACAGTCGGGTCTGCTGCTCCTGTCACACGCATTGCCTGGTATACATAGGTACGTCCTGACAACGGATCACGGATCGCACCACCGAGACAGGTAGCTGCACCACCGAACGGTTCGATCTCTGTCGGGTGGTTATGTGTCTCATTTTTAAAGTTTACAAGCCATTCTTCTGTCTGTCCGTCAACTTCTACAGGAACTACGATAGAGCATGCGTTGATCTCATCGGATTCTTCCTGATCCTGTAATTTTCCTTCTTTTTTCAGACGCTTCATGGCAAGTAATGCGATATCCATTAAGCAGACAAACTTGTCGGAACGTCCTTCGTAAAGATTTTTGAATGTATTCAGATAGTCATTGTAAGTCTCTTCGATCGGTTTTTTGTAAAATCCATCATCAAACTTCACGTCCTTTAACTCTGTGGAGAATGTCGTATGACGGCAGTGGTCTGACCAGTAGGTATCAAGAACACGGATCTCTGTTACGGATGGATCTCTGTGTTCTTCCTTTTTAAAGTAATTCTGGATATGTAAGAAATCCTTGAATGTCATAGCAAGATTTAAAGAACTGTAAAGCTCTTTCAACTGTGCTTCCGGCATATCTGCAAATCCTACAAAAGAGATCACATCTGCAGGATCTTCAAAATTCTGTACCAAAGTCTCCGGTTTCTCAAGACCTGTCTCTCTGGAATCAACCGGATTGATGCAGTGATGCTTGATCGCCTCCAACTGCTCCTCTGTGATATCGCCTTCGATCACGTAGGTTGTTGCGGTGCGGATAACCGGTTCTTCCTCTTCGTTTAATAATTTTACACACTGCTCTGCTGAGTCTGCTCTCTGGTCAAACTGTCCAGGTAAGTATTCTACGGAAAAAGTTTTTGCATTTCCAAGTTCGAAGGTTTCCTCGAAAACCGTATCTACCGGCGGCTCTGAAAAAACAGTGACCAGTGCCTTCTTGTAGGTCTCCTCTGAAATATTTTCTATATCATAACGAATCAGTTCACGTACACCTGTCACGGAAGAAATTCCAAGATAGCTCTTAATCTCAGCCTGTAACTCTTTTGCCTTGACTGCAAAAGCCGGTTTCTTCTCTACATAAACTCTTCTTACCTTGCTCATAAATGTTCCCTTTTCCTTTCGCGATATGTTTTCTTTTATTCTGCTTCTGGCATGATTTTTTCTGCCACGCCAGATATTACGCTTCGCAATTATGACGTACTGAGTCATTGCGATTCAATCTTAGGATAGTATAACATATGGTATTAGATTAGCATAATTAATATATTTAATTTGTTTTATAAGTTTATTTAATATTTAATTCACTATTTATCACGCACACTTCACACTCATTTAATCATAAGAATCGATTGACACAATTATAAGTACGTCTTATAATTATATCTATTCAGGCACATCAGTCTGTATATACGCTCATTATAATCTGAGGTTTTCTCTAACCTGGAAACCTTATTGGAAAGGTACACGCATTTTTATGGATATCAACTACGAGTTATATAAAGTTTTTTATTATGTTGCAACCTCTTTGAGTTTTTCCGAGGCAAGTAAACAGTTATACATTTCACAGTCGGCTGTCAGCCAGTCGATCAAGACATTGGAGAAAAAATTAGAGCAGCCTCTTTTCATCCGGAGCACGAAAAAAGTACAGCTCACCCCTGCCGGAAAAGTACTCTTAAAGCACATTGAGCCTGCCATGAACTTAATCCAGCGCGGTGAGAGCCAGCTTCTCGATTCTGGCAGCCTTGGACTTGGACAGCTCCACATCGGTGCCAGCGATACGATCTGCCGTTACTTTTTAGTTCCTTATTTAAAGCAGTTCCACAAGAAGTTTCCAAATGTGCCAATCAAAGTAACCAATGCAACTTCTGTAAGCTGTGTGGATCTCTTAGAGCAGGGAAAAGTGGATCTGATCGTGACGAACTTCCCAAATGCACATTTGAATCATTCCTATATTCAGAAAACAGTCTGCAATTTTACCGATGTTTTCATTGCGAACCCTGCCTACTTCAATCTGAAACAGCAGGAGATTCCGTTTGAAGAATTAAAACAGTATCCGATCCTCATGCTTGACCACAAGAGTACGACAAGTGAATTTCTGCACAATCTGTTTTTGCAGCATCAGTTGGAACTGATCCCGGAAGTGGAATTAAGCAGTAACGACCTGTTGATCGACCTTGCCCGCATCGGACTTGGAATAGCCTTTATCCCAGACTACTGCTTAAGCCGGGAATCCAAAGACCTGTATGTTGTGAAAACAAAAGAAAAGCTACCATCCCGTCAGATGGTAGCTTCGATAAATCCAACTTTGCCAGTATCACAGTCTACGGAAGAATTTTTAAAACTCCTGCCGGAGTTATAAACCGGAGTTTTAACTAGCGTAGTGTCGCAGATTTTGTGGTGCTTTCGCAGGGTGTGAAGGGGCAGATATAAGCGTCCTCTCACAAGTCTTGATTTTATAGGTTTATGAAAAGAAAAAACGGTACAGACGAAATATGATGTTCCTGCTCGCCGGGCATTCCGACAAGCCTCTGAAGAGTCTTATCTCCATGGCTCACGAAGGAAATCATATTTGTCTGTACCGTTTTTCTTTCATTTACGTTATGGATGACTTGTGAGAGGACGCTTATACATGCCCAATCAATGCTACAAAGCACACCACAAAATCTGCAAGTTGCGTTATGGAACTCCCAGCTATGGTAAAAATCATGGTATTGATCAATAGGGTAATTCGAAAGGTGTTAATTTTTAAATAATAGCAGGAGAAATAAAATGAGTACAAAAAAAGCAATTGGCATATCTTTTGTTGCCATATTTATTTTAATAATTGCGCAGATTATTGCACAAGTCATTGCAAGTGTGTTTGTTATTATAAAGATTCCATATGGAATTTGTAATATTATCGCTGGAATTATATATGTTGGCTTAACATATCTTATTTTGAAAATGTTTATTAGCAAGATTGTTAAGTTACCTGTTTCGGATTTCGGAATGCCTAAATTTGAAATTAAAATAAGATGGATTTTAATAGCTATATTATTGCCATGCATTATAAAAGGAATTTATGTTTTAATATTCAATGGTGAGTATGTCTCCTCAAATATGAATGGAAATGAGATATTCAATACTTTAAGTGCAGGGGTTGCGTTCACCGGGATAGCGGCTGGATTTGTTGAAGAAATGGTGTTTAGAGGAGTTATACTCAATGCATTGAAGAAAAGATGGAATATGAAGGTGGCTGTAATTGTTCCATCAATGTTATTTGGTATTGTACATGTTCTGGGACAGGATTTTTCGATAGGCAGTTGTTTATTAGTCATTATCGCTGGAACTATGGTAGGCGTTATGTTTTCAATGATTGCAATAGAGAGTGGTTCGGTTTGGAATAGTGGAATAGTGCATGCTATCTGGAACATTGTGATCATTGGTGGCGGATTAGCCATTGGGGAAAAAATGGATCCATATTCTGTAATGACATATGTTCTTGATTCAAAAGTTTTTGCAATTACAGGTGGTGAGTTTGGAATTGAATCGTCTGTTATTTCGTTAATAGGATACATAATAGTTGCTGGCATAGCATTTATTATGATTAAATCGAACAGGAAAAATTGATATGACGGTTTGAAAATGTGAAGCTATAAGGAACTTGTCTATTTTTAGTTTGTAGAAGTTTATTATAAAATAAGAGTTTCATAACGTAAATTGCAGATTTTGTGATGTAATTCATAGTGTTGGCAGGGCATGTATAAGCGGCATTTCACAAGTCATTCACAGTGTAAATGAAAAGAAAAATCGTACAGACAAATATTATTTTCTTTGTGAGCTATGGAGATA